>OBIU01000877.1_pt1 | contig 11757 bp, 8 predicted proteins | sample 1519871 | NCBI WGS metagenome assembly OBIU01 (sample SAMN04209229, study PRJEB22552) | human gut metagenome | biome: gut; material: feces | host: Homo sapiens | place: USA: Oklahoma
ACACCCCATTTCCTAAACAGTATACCATACTGTCTAACAAATGGGGTGCAGTTCAGTGTGAGGTGCGGCGGCTCTTTTTGCATCTTTTCAGCGAAAGCTGGGGCGCGGGAGCGCGGTTCAGCGGGCCTTTTTGGGGCCGTTTTCGTCAGGGGCGGAGTCGGGGGCGTTGTTGCCGCCGGAATTCAGGATCGCGGCAAACTGCTGCAGCTGCTTGAGGGAGCTGACCCCCAGCTTTTCGTAGATGTTCTTGTTGTGGAAGCGCAGGGTGCTGTCCTTGATGTCCAGTTGCTCCACGATCTCCCGGGAGCGCAGCCCGGCCACATAGCCGTCAAAGATGCGGCGCTCGGTCTTTGTCAGGTTGGGGATGCCCTCCAGAAAGGTCTGGAAGGCATCGGGGACGGATTCGTTGCGGCACACGTCCGCCAGCCGGGAAAGTTCTGTTTGCATCTGCTGGCGCTCCATCTGCAGCTCGTCCATCCGCCGCCGGGATTCCCGCCGGTCCTCCTCAAACTGCCGGAACGCAGGCGATAGGATGTGCTGGTGGAAGTACATGCAGCAGAACACCACAAAAAAGAGGATGAACAGGCCGATCAGCAGCATTTGCAGGTTGCCGGAAAAAATCAGCCTGCGGTAGTCCGTCATGGGGATGCAGACGGCCAGCCGGTAGGACTGGTTCTCGCTCAGGCGGCAAAGCTCCGAGATGCCTGTATAGGCGCTGTCGGAGCCGATCAATTGGGTCAGGCTGCCGCCCATGCTGCGCAGCACCAGCACGTCCCGGGGGGCGTGGAAGTAGCCGCCGGTGGTGCCGCTGCTGAGGGCGGCGCTGGCGTTCAGCCCGCTGTCTGCCGGGGCAAGCAGGCAGATCAGGTGGTCAAAGCCGGTGGGCTGGGCAAAGTTCTGCTTGAAAAAGCTCTGGCTGATCTCAAAGCCGCACAGCCCGTACATGGTGCCGTCGCGGCCCCGCAGGGGCAGCAAAAACAGCTGCACCTCCTCCGAGGTGCCGGGGAGGCTGAACCGCTCCGTCAGCGTATAAGCCTGGTACAGCGGGGTGCTGCTGGGGGTCATCCAGCGGTCGTAGTCCGGGAACTGGTCGGTCTGGAATTCCATGCGCCATTTGCGGTGGGGCATCACGCTGTGGGTCTTGCCCACATCGGCGCTGCCGCGGTAGAGCAGCAGGGGCACGGTGGGGGTGTCGGCACCGCCTTTCTGCACATAGAGCCCGGCGCGGGAGTACCCGGCCCCCTCCATGCGGGTGTTGACGGTGGCATCCAGCAGTACAAAAACACCGGAGCAGCTGGTCCGGCGCAGGCTGCGGCAGAGCGGCTCGATCATCTCCTCCTCCAGCGCGTTCAGCACCTCGGGGGAGTCGTTCAGCTGGTCAAAGGTCATCTCCCGGCTGGCAAGCTGCCGGTCCACCAGAGCGCCCATATCCTCAGAGAGGTTCACGCCCATGACCGCCAGCTGGTCAAAATAGCGCTCCATATCGTTCTGGAACACCGAATACTGGATCTCCAGGCTGCGGGTGGTGTCCTTTTTGGTGTTGTGCAGGCTGGCAAACAGGAACAGCGCCGCGCCAAAGGTCAACAGCAGCAGCGCAGCCAGCAGCAGGCAGGGCCACAGCAGCCGGGAACTCATGGAGCTCTGGCGGATATTCTCACGGTGCCGGGCAAAAAAGTGCATCAAAGTTCCCCCTTTTTGGCTGTGCTGCGGGTTCAGGCATTGTCACACAGCAGCTGCCAGGTCTCCTCGGTCAGGGCTTCCAGCGTTTCGCCGTTGGCAAGGCGCTGGGGGTAGTCCTTCTGGCGCTGGCGCAGGCTCTCGTACAAAGCCTTTGCCTTGGCGTGGTACCCCACGATGCCCGGCTCGGACAGGGGGGTGTTCTGGAGACGCATCTCGTTGTAAACATCGTACAGCCGCTGGTAGCTCTGCTGCTCAAACGGATAGTCCGCAATGGCATCAAAGGCGGCGCTGGACACTGGCATATATCCGGTGTCGGCGGCAAATTCCAGATTGCGCTGCTGCTCGGTGAACCAGCGCAGGAACACGGCGGCGGCTTCGGCCTTCTGGTCGGTGGTCTTAAAGGCGCACAGGCCCACACCGGCCTGGGGCATCAGGGGCGTGGTGGTCCCGGCAGCGTGGGGCAGGGGAGCCAGCAGCAGGTCGGTGGGCTCGGTGGTGTTGTCCGGGTAGGTGACGAAATCATTGTAATAGAGGATGGCCGCGGAGCTGCCAAGGCCCGCCAGCGTTTCGCCGGTCATTACCTGCGTGTTGGAGTACAGGTCCGAGACCAGAATATCGCCCTGCACCAGCCCCCGGGCAAACTCCATCCAGGAGGCGCGGAAGGCTTCATTGGTCAGGTCGTACCAGCTGTCCTTGTACAGTTCGCCGCTGCCCTGTTCCAGCGCGTTCAGCTCCACCAGACGCAAGGGGTAGTCCAGCGCGCAGAAGGGCTTGCCCTGCGACCACTGCCGGTAGGCGGCGGCCATCTCAAAAAAGCCGTCCCATGTGGCAAGGGTGGAAAGCTGTGCCCCGGTATCCGCCGCAAACCGGGCGTACTGGGAGCCGTTGAGGAAGATGAGCTGGGTGGATTTGGACACCGGGAACACCACCTGCCGCCCCTCAATGATGCCATCCTGCACAAAGCCGGGCACATAGGCCGCCATGTCCTCGGCGGTAAACCAGTCGTTCCAGTCCACAAGGGTCTCAATGCCCAGTGCGCTGGCATCCGCGGGGTGGGCCGAGAACAGGTCCGGCAGGTCCAGCGCGCCGGGCTTCCCGGCCTTGGCATCCTGCAGCTGGCCGCCGATGGCGGCGCTGTTGGTCATGTTGGTCACATTGAGCAGAATGCCCTTCTCCTTGCCCACGGTGTCGTTGAACTCGGTGAGCAGGCGGTTCATGGGCGAGTCTGCCTGTTCGCCGTACACATGCCAGATGCTGAGCATGGTGGGGTCCTTGGCAGAGAGCAGGGTCTTGCTGCCGCCGCAGCCCGCAAGAGCCAGACCGGGGAGAACTGCCGCAAGCTTCAAAAATGTCCTTCGTTCCATGTTCGTGATTCCTTTCCGCATTTTGCAGCCAAGGGGAAATCCGGCAAAAGAAGGGCCGCAGCGGCCTGCCTTGGCGGGCAGCCGCCCCAAATCCCCCCAATTTTGGGCTTTTTGGGGGGATTCTTTGCGAGGAAGGCCCAAAATCCCCAAAATTTATTTTCAAATTGCCCCCCAAAAACGGCTTTTCTGGGGGGGCAATTTTTTTTCGGGTATGGTACAGTACAAACAGAAGAGGTACCGCGCCGGATGCGGGCGGCCTGGCGTTGTGCACAAAGCATTATCACAGGCCCCTGCGGATTCTGTTCATAAGAATAGCATAAGATGGAGCGGACCGCAAGTACCGAGAACCCCACGCCCCACAAAGCCCCCCGGAAAAACAGGGGGGACCAACAGAAAGGAGCACCCCATGAAAGAACTGAACAGACGCGCATTCCTCACCCTTACCGGCGCAGCCCTTGCAATGATGGCACTGGCCGCCTGCGGCGCTGACGATGCCCCTGTTGCACCTCCCGCACCCGCAGCACCTACCAGCAAGGAAGCTGAGCTGGTGGCAGCCATCAACAAGGTCTGGAAGAAAAAGTTTGATGCAGGTCAGGTTACCCATGAGCAGCTGACCCTCAATCAGGAAGCGCAGGGAGCCATAAAAATCCAGGGAGGAATCTTCGAGAACGCACAAACCCCGGTGCGTACGCTGACAACGGAAGACATGCAGAAACTGGTTGAGATTCAAAAGTGGCAAATCTCACTGGAGAAAAAGTATGATCTTGGAGGCGCTGCCGGTATCTCCGAACCGACTGGCGAGGACGGAAATATGGAGATATCCTTGACGTTTGAGTATTCCTGCGAGGATGCGGTGATTCAGAAATTTGTGGATAAGATCATGGGGTATAGTCTCAGCCGGGAGGCAGAGTTCATCAGCATCTACTGCCCGGTGGTTCAGAGCAAGACCTACATGATCGCTACCGTGTTCTGGAATAAAACAGCATAAGATAACCAGACTTCCCCCTTTTGCCCCGGGCACACTCCCCCTGTGTCCGGGGCTTTATCGAAAGGAGCACCCCCATGAAACGATACGACCGACGGACGTTCCTCAAGCTCTCCGGTGCATCGGCGGTGATGCTGGCCCTGAGCGCCTGCGAGGACGAGGGCTTTGGCGGTTCCGGTACTCCGGGAACCCCGGACTCCAGCAGCTCCCTCCCCCCTTCTGCCTACGACCCCTTTTACAGTGGGGAGATCACCACCCTTGGCCCGCCGCTTCCGGAGGCTCCCGATTCGCCCCCCATTCCGGTGATCCGGGACGGCAGAAAGATCTTTGAGATCATCAATGCCGAGCTGACCCGGCGGAAGGTGCAGTACTTCAAACTGCAGTACAATGCAGGTCTGGAACACTCCATTCAGTCCGAGATGCAGATGTTTGTGGACTACGACACCCCTTCCTTCTCCGAGGAGGAGGGGCTGGAAGCCCGGATGAACGGCGATTATGTGGATGGAATGTGGGCTGGCTTTGATGAGGGCGGCTATGGATGGGGCAGAGGCTCCACCGGCTTCATCCGGAGCATCCACCACAACTGCTATGGCATCCAGCTGGACGATTACAGAGAGAAACGCTACTATCTGGACCGGCCCTACCCGGCCAATCAGGCCCAGTTCAAGGCCCTGATGGATGAGCTGGAAGGAAAATTCAATTATGCCCCGGGCCCCATGGACTCTCAGGAAGTGGACGTGTTCGACATCGGCATCACTGTGGCGGATGTTCAGGGCAAGACCTACTGGGCGGCCTATATCATGCATACGCCAGAAAACCCCACCGACGATGAATGACGAAAAGGAGACAGCCATGAAACACAAACGTTTTGCCGCTGTGGTTCTGGCGGCGGCTCTCTGGTTGACCGGCTGCGGCGGCGCAGCTGCCCCCGCAGCCCCCGCAAGCTCCGGTGCAGCTGCCAAAAGCACCGCAAGCACGGCAGTGCAGACAGCCCAGAAGGAGCGCATCACCGACCAGTACACGCTGGAAAAGAACGTTTCGGGCGTGTGGGGGGAGGACGCGGTGCAGTACATTTCCGTCCATGTGCCCAAGCTGGAATGCGACAGCCCGGACGCCGCCTCCATCAACGAGGAGCTGAACGCCATCTATGCGGCGGATTTCCGGGAGTTCGAGACCTACGAGGAGGCAGGGCAGCCGGACGGCGATGCCCCGCTGATCGGTGTGGGCTGGGATGACTGGTGGTACGGCGACTGCGTCAGCCTAGTGGTGCGCAGCCGCTACGGCGGCACCGCCCCGTGGCGTTACAGCGGCTGGTGCTTCGATTTTGCCACCGGCAGGCAGATCACCACAGCCGAGATGCTGCAGCGGATGGGGCTGGACCCGGACGAAGTGCAGCAGCAGGTGCAGCGGCAGGCCATGCAGGCCTTTGACCGGGAGATGGCGCAGGGCGCGTATTACGAGGGCCTGCGTCTCGGCGGAGAGCTTTCGCAAATGCGAATGGATACGCTGGAATACAATGAACTGGAAAACCTGTGCCTGCTTTTGCCGGAGCAGGATCAACTGGTGCTCCGGGGAAAGTACAGCTGCGAAGAAGGCTGGCAGCAGCTGGATATGGAGCTCTCGCTGCCCCCCGCCGACACCCCGGTGCTGACCGATACCTACGACGGGGTGCAGGTGCAGCTGGAGGGAACGCAGGGCACCATCACCCTGAGCCCCGCGCCAAAGACCGACCAATGGGGAGACATTGGCATCCGAGTGGAACAGGAGCACAGCTACCCCATCCTTGGCGCTTATAACGAGTATGTGGACGTGTGCATCGGGGAGCAGGAGGACGGATTCTTCCGCCCGGTGGTCTATCTGCTGACCAAAGACGGCGTGGTGGAGTATGTGGACGTGCTGCGCTGCCTCATGTTTGGAAATGCCATGATCTGCCAGGACCCCATCTACTTTGCCAACAACGGTGTGGCGCTGGAACGCAGCGGCAGCGAGGTGAACCTGCGCCGGGCGGATGGCTCTGTGCTGGAACTGGCTCCCCTGTCGGCAGAGTGGAGCGCGCAGGAGATCCCCTATTCCGTCACCGGCTCCTACAACTACACCTCTGAAACCGGCTGGAGCTGGATGGACCTGACCAGCGACGGCAGCGTTCAGCTGGGCGTGCAGGACAACAGCCGCATCTATCGAGGCGACGCCGCGTATCTGGGCGTAGTGCCCGAGGGCGTGGTGCTGGGCATCTCTGCCGATGAGGAGCTCGAATTTGTGGCGGCGTTCAAGAACGACCAGTACAACGAGAACCTGACCCTGACCATGATCGCCGGGCAAAACCCCTTTGCCGAGGGCGAGACCCAGCTGCAGATGACCCGCAGCTACGGCTGAGATCACAGGAGAACGACCATGAAATACAAACGCCTTGCCGCTGCGGTGCTGGCGGCGGCTCTCTGGCTGACCGGCTGCGGCGGCGCGGCGGCTCCCGCTGCCCCCGCAGGCTCCGGCGCAGCTTCCCAAAGCGCCGCAGACACGGCGGTGCAGACGGCACCAAAAGACCGCATCACGGAGCAGTTCACGCTGGAAAAAACCGTCCGGAACGAGTGGGGCAGCGCACAGAAGCTGACCATCCATGTGCCACAGCTTGTGTGCGACAGCCCGGATGCTGAATATATCAATAATGAGCTTGCCGCCATGTATGCGGCGGAATATCGGGATTATGAAAGCTACCCGCAGGCTGAGGTGTCGCAGGACGAATGGTGCCCGCAGATCTACATCGACTGGGACGCCTACTGGTACGGCGACTGCGTAAGCCTTGTGGTGCGCAGCTACTACGGCGGTACCGACCCCATCTATTCTCAGGGCTGGTGTTTCGATTTTGCCGCCGGGCACAAGCTTTCGGTCACCGAGCTGCTCATGTGTATGGGGCTGGACCCGGACGAGACGCAGCTTGCGGTGTATCGTGCTGCCATACAGACTTTTGACCGCAACATGGTGCAGCAGGAATATTACGACTCCCTGCGGGAAAGCGGCATGCTCTCCGGGATGCGTGCCGACACCCTGCGGGACAACGGGCTGGAAGACCTGACCGTTCTGCTGAAAAACGAAAATACCGTCACCCTTGTTGCCGGATACCACACCACCGCCGGCAGCGGCTGGCGGCCGCTGGAGGTGGAGTTTCCGCTGACCCCCGCCGCCCCTGCCAAAACGCCGGTGCTTACCGATACCTACGGCAGCGTTTCGGTGCTGCTGGATGGCGACACCCGCACCGTTACCATCAAACGCACCCCCGAGACCATCGCATGGGCAGAGGATTATGATATCCGTCTGGACGGCGATGTCACCCTGCCCATCCGCAACGCCTATAACAATTATGTAGATGTGTGCATCGGTGAGCTGGGCGCGTCCTTTCATCCCGTGGTCTACCTGCTTACCGAGGACGGTTTTGTGGAGTACGTGGATGTGCTGAGCTGCCTACTGTATGGGCAGATCCTGCTCTGTGCCGACCCCATCTATATTGCCAACAACGGCACTGCGCTGGCGCTGCGGGACGCCGAGGTCAGCCTGCTGTGTGCAGACGGTACGGAAACAGAGCTTGCCCCCCTGACCGCTGAGTGGAACGGGCAGGAGCTCCCCTCGGAGGCTGTCGGTGCTTTCAACGACATGGGCGACAACCAGTTTGACTGGATGGATGTGGAAAGCAACGGCATCGTCCAGATGGGCGTGCAGGACAACAACGTTTTCTATCAGGGCTTCGCCGACTATCTGGGCGTGGTGCCGGAGGGCATGGTGCTGGGCATCTCTGCCAGCGAGACGGAGGACGGAATGCAGGGCATCACCTTTGTGGTGGCGGTGAAGTACGATTTGTTCAACGAGACCCTGAACCTTACCATGATCGACGGGGAAAACCCCTTTGCCGAGGGAGAGACCCAGCTGGAGCTGATCCGCTGCCCGGATTATTGACCCCGGCAGGGAACACCACGGAGAACACAGGAGAACGACCATGAAACACAAAGCTTTCCGCCGGATGCTGGCCGCGTTGCTGGCAGCGGCGCTGCTGGCGGGCTGCGGGGCAGAGACCGCACCCCCTGCAAGCGCCGCCGCAAAGCCCGCGGGCAGCAAACAGCCTGCCGTACTTACTGCCGCCCCCGCCGAACCGGACAGCATGATGGAACCGGAAACGGTGCTGGAAACCGAAAACGCTGAGACCCCGCGCATCACCGAGCAGATCTCGCTGGAAAAGCAGTGCGACATTGGTTATACCACCATCTCGGTCCATCTGCCCAAACTGGAAAGCGACAGCGCCGATGCTGCCCGCATCAATCAGGAGCTTTGGGAGATGGGTGCGCCGTATCTGGAGCAGGACCCCAACGCCATCCTGGAAAAATGCTTCTACACATGGGATGCCACCTGGTACGGCGACTGCGTCAGCATCGTGGTGTCGAAAGACGACCCCGCATGGGGCTTACAATATCACTGGTGTTTTGACTTTGAAAGCGGAACGCAGCTCACCAACACCCAGCTGCTGGAGCGGATGGGCGCAGACCCTCTCGCACTGGAAAACGCCCTGCGCCGTCAGGTGATGCACACCTTTGATGCCGCGTGGGATCGGCTGGGCCCGGAAACGGACCGCACCCAGTGGCCCTACACCCCGGAAGCGCAGAAGGACTTCCGGTGGAAGCAGCTGATCTCGGTCAGCCAGCCGGACCAGCTGGATGACCTGCCCCTGCTGCTGGACACCGAGGGCAGCGCGGGCGTACTGGTGCGGGTCTACTACGCCGACACCCGGCATCACCTCAACACCCGGTTCGACCTGCCGCTGGACACCGTGGCGGTGCCCGCAGACTGGCAGCAGCGTGTTCTGGGCCAGTGGACAGTCTACCGCACCGAGGTGGACGAAGATGTGACCTATCCTGAAGAGAGCGGCGAACAGTACACCCTGAAGCTGGAAGCGGGCGACAGCCCGGATACCGTCCGTGCCACCCTGACCCGCATCTCAAAATACGGCGATACCACCACCGAGACCCGCACCGGCGTGCTGACCCGGGGCAGCGTCGGCTTTGCCTTTGAGGGCGAGTGCTGGCAGCTCCGCTGCCTGCGGCCGGAGGACGAAAACTACGAGTGGGCCATCGCACTGCGGGAGGACGGCACCATGACCATGGCAGACATGGGCGGCAATGCCGAGTACAGCTACATCAGCTGGATGGACCTGCGGCGCAGCTGAGCCCGCAGACAAGGAGGTGCAAGATGAAACACCTGGCACTGTGCGGCGCGCTGGCAGTTTTGCTGGCAGCACTGCTGGCGGGCTGCGGGGCAAAGACCGCGGCCTCTGCCCGCCCGGCTGGCAGCCGGGAGCTGAAATCGACCCCGCCGGATTCCATGCATGCCACCGTGACGATCACCGAGCAGTACACCCTTGAAAAGGTGGTGCAGGCAGAAAACGGCGGCAAGGTCCGGCTGAACATCCATCTGCCCCGGCTGGAAAGCGACAGCGCCGATGCTGCCCGCATCAACGCTGAGATCGCCCAGCTCTACGAATACGATGTGCAGGAGTACGCAGACTGCCCGGCGGCAGCCGACCCAGATTCGTGGGACATCTGCATGGAGATGAACTGGAACGCCAGCTGGTACGGCGACTGCGTCAGCCTTGTGGTCAGCAGCTGCTATGGCGGTACGGATGCACCCTTCCATTGGGGCTGGTGCTTCGACTTTGACAGCGGAAAACAGCTGACCGTCACCCAGATGCTGCAGCGCATTGGCGCAGACCCCGCTGCGCTGGAAGAAGCACTGTACCGCGACGTGAAGCGCCGGGATGAGCTGGACCGTCAAGCCGCCATCGAGAGAGGAATGCTGCCCACCGGCAGCCTGAAAGAGGGCAACACCGCATGGTGGACTTCGCTGGACGAGCTGCCTTTTTCGCTGGACGGTAAGGGAAACATTTCCTTCGTGGTCCACAGGTTCAGCGCGTCCGGGGAGGAGTATGTGAACGATGCCCCGGTCATCCCACTGGATGCACAGCCGCTGCCACCGGACTGGGAGTGGCAGGTGCTGGCCGAGTGGATGGCCGTGACCATGGTGACGGAGGAGGGCAGCTTTGCCCCTGCCGACCGCAACGAAAGTTACATTTTGCAGCTGGAAAAAGCGGAGATCACCGGCAGTGTGACGGCTTCCTTTACTCGGAAAGAATACGTCAGCCCGCAGATCCGCTCCACTGCCGAGACCCGCACCGGTGAGCTGAATGCCGGCGCTGTGACCGGCTGGGACGGGGAAAAAAGTCAGGGCTGGAACCTGACATGCCTCAGCGAGGACGGCAGAAGCCGCTGGACCATCTCCATGATGGAGGACCGCTCGCTGCGGATGCAGTCCACCGGCCCCCAAAAGGGCAGTGAGGTCTGGTACGTTTTTCAGCGCACCGAGGCGTGGGACGACATCGGCTACACCGCCATCCCCCGCAGGCTGTGGGGCACTTACCGCGCCGGAGACGAGGCCGCAAAGGGCATCCGCTGGATGACCTTCCTGCCGGACGGCAGCTGCTGCATGAGCGTGGAATGGGACGGGTGGAACGGCATTCTCACCGGCACCGCCGAGGGAACACAGGGCCGCACCGAGGACGGCACTGAGCTGCACTTTACACTGACCGACACGGACGGCAGACCCTGCGAGTTCTGGGCCATTTTGCTGAACGATGACGGCAGCCCCAGCGGCTGCAGCCTGAAATACCGCGCCGGAGAGCAGTTGTTTGACCGGGACACGCGTCTCGCTTACTGGAAAAACGACTCCCCGGATCTAACCCTTATACCGTGACCGAAACCGGAAACCGTGCGATAACAGAAAGTTATCGTTTGCACAAATAAAACATACAGGAGGAAATTACTATGGGTCTTATCAAAGCAGGTATGGGTGCACTGGGCGGAACTCTTGCAGACCAGTGGAAGGAATTTTTCTATTGCGACGCTCTGGATAAGGATGTGCTGATGGTCAAGGGCCAGAAGCGCACTTCCCGCCGCAGCTCCAACCACGGCGAGGATAATATCATCACCAACGGCAGCGGCATCGCCGTGGCAGACGGACAGTGCATGCTCATCGTGGAGCAGGGCCGCGTGGTGGAGGTGTGCGCCGAACCGGGCGAGTATACCTTCAATTCCTCCACCGAGCCCAGCGTGTTCACCGGCAACTTCGGCGACAGTCTGGCAGCCACTTTCCAAACCGTAGCCAAGCGCTTTACCTACGGCGGCGACACCGGCAAGGATCAGCGGGTGTACTACATCAACACCAAGGAGCTGGGTGAGATCCTGTACGGCACCGCAACGCCCATCCCGTTCCGCGTAGTGGTCAGCGAGGAGCGAGGCTACAAGCTCTCGGTGAATATCCGCTGCAACGGCAGCTTTACTTACCGCATCTGCGACCCGCTGCTGTTCTACACCAACGTGTGCAGCAACGTCTCCACCCAGTATGACGCATCCGAGATCGCACCCCGGCTGAAGAGCGAGCTGATGAACGCCCTGCAGCCTGCCCTTGCCACCCTTTCGGCAAACAAGGTGCAGTATTACGAGATCCCCGCCCACACGCTGGAGATCTCGGACGCCCTGAACGAGCAGCTGTCCAACGTCTGGCGCAAGAAGCGCGGCATTGAGGTATTCTCCTTCAACATCAACTCCCTGTCCATCCCGGAGGAGCAGCAGAAGAAGATTACCGAGTGGGAAGAGAACGCCATGACCACCGATCCCACCACCGCTGCCGCCCGTC
>OBIU01000880.1_pt1 | contig 11735 bp, 10 predicted proteins | sample 1519871 | NCBI WGS metagenome assembly OBIU01 (sample SAMN04209229, study PRJEB22552) | human gut metagenome | biome: gut; material: feces | host: Homo sapiens | place: USA: Oklahoma
CATGGGGTTCTCCTAACTGCTGCTGTTTGTTGCGGATTGGTTCGACAAACTGGAAATTGTCAAATTCTTTGTAATAGGGTAATCCTAATCTATAAATTACCATTTAGTCATTGCATTTTTTATAAAGAAAAACAGCTACGATCCATGCAAAAATAATAGTAAATATACCTGTTTCACTCACAAAAAACATTTTGTTATTAGCAACGGTTACTGTTCCAAAAATCAACTGGTCAAAAGTATTATGAGCTGCATGCAAAAAGATAGCAGGCCAAATACTTTTTGTTTTTATCGTTATTATTCCGTAAATCATTCCAACAGGTATAATCATAAAAAGAAAAGCCGGAACAGAATACCATGCGGGAGTTCCCGGCATATACAGACCTGATATAAGAATAGGCAAGTGCCATACACCCCAAAATATAGAAGTATATATTAGTGCCTTTTTTATTCCTACTCTTTCTAAGGTAGCTGGAACTAAATAACCTCTCCACCCAATTTCCTCACCGATAGCTGTAATCAAGCCTATGAAAATCCCAACAACAGACATAAGAACCAACTGAATGACGGATGCTTTACTCATATCTAAACTATTGGGAAAAGCAATCCAAAAAAGCACATATGGTATTCCTATGTAAACTGCCGGAATTAAACAAGATAATAGTATCCATTTAATTGATGTCTTCTGAAATCCAATACTCTGAAGTAATTTTTTGAATGATATTTTTCCGTTACTTTCTTTCTGCGATATACATCCTGCAATTATTGCCGCTATTGTGGGAACCCACATTAAAAAAACAGCTAACCCCATAGCTCTTAGTGCAATAACTATCGTTTCGAATATTGCACTAACTGAAATGACTATTACTAAAAAAAGTGTAACTGATTTATTCGTAAACATTTTTTTCTGTTCATCCATTACTTTTTCCTTCTTTCATAATTCCGATTTATCTCACTGTCCATCTGCGCGGTAAACCACATCAAAATACTCGCAGACGCACTTCATGCTTTCGTCAAAGTTCCTGCCGATTTCCTCACACTCTGCGGCAAACGCCTTGCGGTGGGCTTTCTTCCACGCGGCAAGGGTGCCGTCCCCCTCGGCGGCGGCACAGTCTGCCGTCACATCTTCAAACGGGACAACGTCCACCTTTGTGGTGCGGGTAATGCAACGCGGCTGCAAAGCAGTTCCGGCGCTGCGCCCGCGTCCACCAACCACGGGCGCACCTGCTCATGGGAGAGCAGCAGCGGCATACGGTCGTGGATGGGCGCTACCGAATCATTGGGCGCGGTGGTCAGAATGATCAAGCAGTTCACACCATTTATAGTATCATAAATGCCCGTCAAGTAAAGCGGCTGTCCCGGCATTTGAAAAAATTATTTGTGCTTGGCGGCGTCCCATTCATAAAAGCCGGTGGCAGCGCTGCTTCACAGTGAGGGAATCTTTGTAAGCATCCTGAATCTATTACATCGCAAAGAAAAATAATTGACAACTCCAATTATAATATGCTTTAATGAAGAGTAAAACACTTACAATGTAACAATCTGCAATGCTTAAAGACACTGAACTGACCCGAACAAATCTCAAGGAGATATACCATGGCAGAACGCGAACTGCGGCGGATGAACCGCATGGAATTGATAGAGATCATCTACGCGCTCAAACAGCACGAGGAGGAACTGGAACGGCAGAATGACAAGCTTCGCCAACAGCTTGCAGACCGCACGCTGCGGCTGGAGCAGGTTGGTTCCATCGCCGAGGCCGCTTTGTCGCTGAACCGGGTATTTGAAGCCGCACAGGCTGCGGCAGATCAATATTTGGAATCGGTCAAGGCGCAGTACCCTGTGCAGGGCACCGAGTTTTCGCCCACCGCGAATAACGAAGGGGCATATTGGAAATGAAGGGACTGAGCGGAAAACGCGTTGAGATTCCCTCTATGGAGGAGATCACGCAGGAGCGCAAACGCCTGTCTTACCGCAGGCGTTACAAGCGTGTGCTGAAAAGCACCGCCTATGCACTGGTCGTTGTGGCAGCCATTGCGGTGCTGCTGGCAACGAACCTGCTGCCGGTGCTGCAGGTGTCGGGTGACAGCATGAACCCAACCTTGCAGGATCAGGACATTCTGGTTCTGCTGAAAACAGATACTCTGGAAAAGGGAGATCTGTGCGGCTTCTACTGGCAGAACAAGCTGCTGCTCAAGCGAATCATCGGTATCCCCGGGGATGTGATTTCGATTGACGGCAACGGCCTTGTGACGGTGAATGGCGAGGTGCTGGCAGAACCGTATGTCGATGAGCCGGCTCTGGGAGAATGTGACCTCAGCTTCCCGTATCAGGTGCCTGAAAATCGCTTCTTTGTGATGGGTGACCACCGCGCGACCTCGATCGACAGCCGGAGTACGGTTGTCGGCTGCGTTGAAAAGAGTCAAATTGTGGGCAAGGTGTTTCTTAGGGTATGGCCCGTGCCCCGTATTTCGTGGATAGGCTGATGGAGGAGCCCACATGAAAAATCAATTGGACAAGGCGATTCGGCGGGTAATGGCAGCGCGCCATGCGGAGCACCGCCGTGCTGCCGTGCTGGTGATACTGGCACTGCTGACGATACTTTCCGTCAGCTGGCGTCTGCACCAAGTAGGCATCGCGATGACGGACGATGAATACTCCTGCGGATATGAGGAGCATGTACACAGCGATGCCTGCTATACCGAGGTCTTGATCTGCGGTTATGAAGACGGGGCATCGGAAACCCCTGCTGATTCAGCGGAGGAAGACGGCGAGGCCGCGCCGGCAGCTCACTCCCATACCGCAGACTGCTACCAAAGGGTGCTGACCTGCACCCTCCCGGAGCATACCCACACGCTGGAATGTCTGGCGGACATAACCGCAGATGTTGAGACCCCGGCAGACTGGGACGAGCAGAGCGAGGGCGTGAGCAGCTTCTGGAGCGATGCCATGACGGAAATCGCACAGAGGCAGCTTGGCTACACCGAGAGCGCCAAAAACTTTACGGTGGACAAGGCGCTGGGTGAGACCTTGGCGCAGGCCCATCACTACACACGCTACGGTGATTGGTACGGCAACCCTTACGGGAGCTGGGATGTGATGTTTGTCGCCTTCTGCCAGCATTATGCAGGCATACCGGAGGATGTCATCCCGCAATGCGCAAGCCTGCTTCAGCTGCGCACGGAATTGGAAAACGCACACCCTGAATACATCACCCCGGGTGGCAGTGAGGCCACACCGGGCGACATCGTACTCTATACAAATGCCGCCGGTGAGGAAACGATCGGCATTGTAACCGCGTATGATGGCGCGAACCTGACCGTTGTTTCCGGCGCTGTGGACGGTGCGGTAGCGGCTGTGACGGTCGCAGAGGCCGATGTCACTAATACCATCCGTGTGTTGGATGCGTATGGCGTGTATGCGCAGACCGGCGCATCAGACGGATCCGAAGAACTCTCCTTTGATGCGGACGCCATTTTGGCAAGAGACGGCGCGGTGGCGTATATTGTTTGGCAACGGCCGGATCCCATAATGCCGGCTGCGGAAGACGATGATACACTGACCGCAGCGGCAGCAACCCCTCAGTATGACAGCGAGGACAACCTAAAGCTGGATAATCTGCTGACAAGTACAGCTATTTCCATCAATCAAGGCGGCACTTGGGAACCGCTGAATAATTTGGCATCTATCAAGGACGGCACCCAGGTTCAGGTGGAAATCGTCTACAGTGTACCGGCGAACGCATTCAAACCCGGCGGCAATACAGCGACCTATACCCTGCCGGCGGGTGTCTATCCCAAAGTAGATTTGTCAGGAAACATCACCGATTCAACCGGAACGATAATTGGTACTTTTGCGCTTTCGAAAAAATCCCCTACGGTCACATTTACATTTAGTAACGACACAAGTCGGGCATTCACCGGCACCTTTAAGTTTAATACCACGATCAATTACGCTGAGACCGGTGGCGACGGCAAGATACATCTGGGCGAGAAAACCTACACCGTTGAGCCGGAGTATTCGCTGAACACGAAGAAAGAGCACACCCTTTCGGAAGACAAAAGTAAGGTAAGCTACACCGTTACAGTCAATGCCCCAAATGGTACGCATGACCAGGCGGTCACCATTACGGACCGGCTGGCCGCAGAGAATACCGCAAGTGGCAACTATGATACGAGCAGCATCAAAATCAACGGGAAGCCGCTCTGCGAGTATGCAGATGCCGCCATCACCTACAACACAGACGGCAAGGGCTTTACGATCACAGGGCTACCGCCTCTCGGATATAACCAGTCGTATGAGCTGACCTATGATGTAACTGTGGCTGCCGTGACAGGCGCAGACGGTTCCGGTACGATTGTCAACACGGCCAAGGGCACAACCAGTACGCTGCAGAGCAACGAGGCCAAGGATACCGTCACCGTGAAGGAGAGCAGCATTGCCAAAACAGGCACCTATGACGCTGCGACCCACCGCATCAACTGGGTCATCAAGGTCAAAAATCCGGGCGGTGATTTGGCAGGCTATACGGTGACTGATACACAGGTCACACAGCTGGACATTGTTGGTGATGTGACGCTGAAGAGTGCTGACGGAACAGTTGTAACAACCATCACTGGCAATGATTTTCTGACCAACGGCTATACCTTCCCGGAAAACTCCAATGCGAGCGCCTATACATTTACCTATCAAACGGTTGCACCGGACCCGGTGAATGGTACAGTTTCTGCAACCAATCAGACAACGCTGGAAAAAGGTTCACGTTCCTATACCGCGACAGCCAATGTTTCCACCGGTGTAGGCAAAGCGGATATTCGAAAGTATCGGGGCACTGTCACGCCGCTGGAAAACGGTGACCAAAAGGTCATGTGGAATATAACCGGAACGGTTCCCGCGGGCGTTAACAGTTTCAAAATCGTGGATAACATCCGCGAACCGCTGTACGGCGTCAAAACCCAGCTGGAAACCGCCATTCGAAACAATCTGCGCTTGACGATGGAAGGCGGAACAACGCTGACATGGGAGGAGGCAGAGAAGAACGGCATACAGATTCAGCTGTCACTTTTTTCCAACGGTTCGAATGACTGGAGCGATCCCAACAACGGCATTTCGGTTTCCGATGATGCAACCGCGGTGCATCGCATCAGGCTGCAGTTTAGCCGGCCGGACGGCGAGAAGCTGCGCATTTTGAGATGCACCATCAGCGACATTCCAACGGTGGCAAAAACGTCTGATATGGCGAACAATACCACGAGGCATTTTGTGAACCGTGCAGAGATTTACACCGATAACGCCGGGAACGAGGGCTGGAGAGGAACTTACGATTATACAAAGATCGGTTCTATCACCAAGGAAACATCTGACAAGAGCGACGATGGGTACAAGCAGAACAACAGCACTACCTATGCCAAAAACAAGGTCATCTGGTATCGCATCAAACTGAATCTGGGCAGCGGTGATGTAGACAAGACCAAAGCGCTGACGGTGGTAGATAAGATCCCGGACGGCATGAAGCTGGCTACGGACAGTGTTTCTCTTAGCAGCTATAGGATTGCGGCGGATCTGGATACAGCGTCGGGCAATAAATATACGGGAAAAATCAAAAAAAGTCCGAGCGAAAACATATACAGCCTTGTGTTTGGTAGGGATACTTATTGGTCGATTGACACTTCAGATCCAAAGCAGCTGACCATTACGGTCCTTCCGGTTACGCTGAAAAATCTGATCGACTCAAAGAAAATAACGGATCATTATGTGGAGATCCGCTATGCGCTCCAGCTGGATGATGCGGCAGCCTGGAACGAGCGTACTCTCGAGGAAAAAACCTATACGAATACTGCCACATGGGACGGTGCATCGACATCGTCCGGCATGACCATCACGCGCCCGAAAAAGGAGCTTCTGGAAAAGACCGGCAATTATGATGAAAAAAAACATCAAGCCAATTATACCCTTTGCATCAACCCTCGCGCAGAGGATCTCGCTCCGAGCAGTGACACACTGGAACTGACGGACACGATGAAAAGCGAATACTTCGGCAAAACCGGCATGGAGCTGATGCTGGATTCTATCAAGGTATATGAATACATCCTGAAGGATGGTGACTGGGTAAAGGGCAACGAAGTCAAAGACAGCGTTCGCGTTGAAAAGGTTGAAGAAACCGCATCGACGCGGAAGTACAAGTTCATTCTGCCGGACGAGAAAGCCTTGGTACTGGAGTATTCTTATAAAATGAATCCGGGTAATCTCGCAAGCGACATGGCGGTTACCAATACGGCTACGCTGGCGGGAAAAATTGTAGGCAATCAGGTTTCGGTGAAAAGCGACAGTGCAACGGCAACTGTAAACAATGCCGTTCTGACTGTTTCCAAGACGGATTCTGCTACAAACTTAGCCATCACGGCAAGCCCGGCAACCTTTGCGATATACCACTATAATAAAACCGACAGTAAGTGGGAGTCCATTGGAACGTGGCAGACTACGAATGGCAGCTTTGACCTGATATTTGCGCAATCCCCTGCAGCAGGCAGCTCGCAGCTGGTCATCAAGGACCTGTATAAGCTTGTGGAAACAAAGGCTCCAACAGACTATGCGCCGGATGCAACCCCGCACTATTTTATCTGGAATAACACAGCAACGGATGATGACAAAAAAGCAGCTGCGCTTACAACTGCAACCGGAACTACTGTCCTGGAGGGGGTTACCACTGCAAACATCAGCTTTTTGGGCGTGAACGGAGACCGCACCACAATGGCCATTCCCAACAAGCAAAACTGCCTGACCCTGCGCAAAATCTGGTATGGCATCGGGAACGACACGATAGAAGCACCGGTGGACGAGATCCAGGTGCAGCTGTACCGTTACAAGGATGGAAAAGACAAGGCGGACGCAGTGGCGGTCGGAACGCCGGTCTCCTTGACAAAAGCTGACGGCTGGACCAAGAAAATTTCTTCCTTGGAGAGCGGTTATCACTACTATGTAGAAGAGTTGGGAACAGGCAGTGGTGCGCTTATCTTCTATGAAGTAAAGTACAGTGAAAGCAACGACACCGGTGTCACCGGCGGCGGCACCATTACCATCACGAACAAGCAAAAGCCCAGCTATGAGCTGCCCGCCACCGGCGCGGCCGGCACACCCCCGTATACAGCAGCAGGCGCCCTGATAATGGGCATCGCGCTGATGTTAAGATATCTCATCAACAAACGCAGCCATTCGAGGGGGGGTGAAAATTAGAAATAACCCCTCCACCGGTGTGGACAACGCAGACCAAACTATTTGAGCAAGGAGACATAAAACCAATGAAGTACATGAAAAAACTCATGACACTGCTTGCCGTGCTGACGCTTGCACTGGCCATGGCCGTCCCAGCGTTTGCAGCAACATCAACAACATATACAATCACAATCAATAATGGCACCGGCACCTATGAAGCATATCAGATTTTCAAGGGTGACCTGTATAATGACACGCTGTCCAACATTGAGTGGGGCGATAATGTTACACCTGATGGTCAGGCGGCGCTTGGTGATGCAGCAGTGAAGGCGAAAACCCTCACGGGAGAGGCTGAAGCAAAGACTTTCGCTTCTGAAGTTGCACAGTATTTGACCAACCCTCCTGCAGGTACAGGCACGAATTCCATCACGGGTCTGGCAGCCGGTTATTATCTGATCAAGAACGCTACCGTAGGAGAAGGCGAAGTTTTTACTGACTATATCCTGCAGGTTGTTAAGGATGTCGAAGTCAATCCAAAGAGCGGCAAGCCAACGCTGGATAAACAGATCAGACACAATGATAATGGTGAATGGGGTGTTGTCGGCGATAACCAGATCGGTGACACCGTTGAGTTCCGCACGATCACGACTGTTCCGATTGTGAGCGGGTATACCGAATACACGTATGTAATCCACGATGAAATGTCCGCAGGGCTGACATCAAATGTCCACAGCAACGATGATGTGACAATCAAGGTAAATGATGAAGATGCAAAAGAATTGGATAAAATCTATTATACTGTGACGGTTGACCCAAAAAATGCGAACAAGTTCACAGTTACAGTCGATGTACTGAAAGCCATTAAGGATAGCAAAATGGCTGCGGGAGATACACTGTATACATACTACACAGGCATTCTGAATAAAAATGCCGCAGTGTATGATGTCGGCAAGCAGGACAATAAAGCATATCTGGAGTACAGCAACAACCCGCATGATCATGCGACCACAAATAGTACCCCGGTGAAGGTCGTGTATGACTGGACCTTTAAGATGGGAGTCAAGAAAGTCGATGGTGCAGATGGCACTCCATTGACCGATGCGAAATTTGTCCTTAGTAAGGAAAAAAATTGTGATTTAGGCGCGATTGGTGATGATGGACAACCGCACAATACTGAAAACTTGATTAGCCTTATCAAAAACAGCGACGGTTCCTACACAGTTGCTCCGGCTGGTTACAACGGTTCTGTGGTGAATGTTATGACGGCGGGCGATATCACCATTAATGGTCTGGATGACGCCACAGTGTATTATCTTTATGAAACAAAAGCACCCGCGGGCTATAACCGCCTGACTGCTGCGGTAAGGTTCGAAATCACCGCCACTTATAGTGATGCCGGTGATAATTGCACAAGTGTAACCGCAACGGTAAACAATGACGTACAATCGAGTGTAAGCGTTAACGTAAGAAACAATAAAGGTTCTACCCTGCCCTCCACCGGCGGCATCGGCACTACCCTTTTCTATGTGATCGGCGGCGTGCTGATGGCCGTGGCTGCCGTTCTGCTGGTCACCAAAAAGCGGATGAATAACAAGTAAAGGCGCATTTGCCGTCATATACCAATCCTTATAACATTAGGGAGTAGCCCATGAGAAAGAACCTCAGCACAATTATTTTAATATTGATCTTCCTCGTGGGTCTATCCGTGATGTTATATCCCTCCGTCAGCGACGCTGTCAACCGGAAGCATCAGTCCCGCGCAGTGGCTGGCTATGCCGAGGAGGTAGAACAGCTGTCAGATGCGGATTATCAGACCTATTTCGATGCTGCCGATGCGTACAACCGGCAGCTGAACACCACCCCCAATGCCTTTTATAAACCGGATCTGGTCAGCGGCTATGCGCAGACGCTCGACATCTCCGGCACGGGCATTATGGGGTATATCACGATCCCCAAAATCAGCGTTGAGCTGCCCATATACCACGGCACCGATGAGGGCGTGCTGCAGGTGGCAGCAGGCCATCTGGAAGGCAGCAGCCTGCCCGTGGGCGGTGCCGGGACCCATGCGGTCATATCAGCGCACCGCGGCCTGCCCAGCGCAAAGCTGTTCACCAATCTGGACGAGCTGGAGGTGGGCGACCGCTTTACCATCACGGTGTTGAATCGGGTGCTGACCTATGAGGTCGATCAAATCTCCATTGTGCTGCCTACTGAGATCGACCAGTTGCTTCCCACCGAGGGGATGGATTATGTCACCCTGATGACCTGCACCCCCTACGGCATCAACACGCACCGCCTATTGGTGCGCGGCAAGCGGGTCGAAACTACGGAAAGCCAAAAGCATATCCGTGTGGCGGCAGATGCCTTCCGCATTGAACCCATCATCGTGGCCCCGATTTTGGCCATCCCGATGCTACTTGCGGCACTGGTCGGTGTGCTGGTTGCCCCACATCTGCGCAAGCGCAGCAAGAGAAGGAGGAAATAACATTATGAAAAGCATCCGTGATCGGTTGGCAGTGCTGCTTATGCTGTGCCTGCTGGTGTGGGGCGCTGTTCCGGCTCTTGCCGCAGAAACGGTTGATGAAACGCGCATCGGCTCCATCAAGGCATTGCTCTGTGATACCGAAACCGCAGCACCGCTGCAGGGCGGTGAGCTGACGCTGTACCGTGTGGCGAGTGTCTCTAAAAACGGCGCAGATATGAGCTTTACCTATGCAAACGGTTTTGAGAATTGCGGAATCGCGCTGGACAATGTATCCGAAAGCGCACTGGCGAGCCGATTGGCAGAAAAGGTGACACAAAATGCACAGGCAGTCACCAAGACCGTCAACGACAGCGGAATCGCCGCGTTTGGTGATCTGAAGGCCGGGCTTTATCTTATTGTGCAGAAGCAGGCAGCCGAAGGGTATGACGCCATACTGCCTTTTCTTGTGACGGTTCCAATCATGGAAAACGGGCAGTATGTCTACGACGTGGACGCCCACCCCAAAGCGGGTACTTCAAGCCGGAAAACAACGCAGACGCCGCCCACGCAGGAAGTGCTTTCTGCACTGCCGCAGACCGGACAGTTGAATTGGCCAGTCCCCGTGCTGGCGGTGACTGGCGCTGTACTGGTGGCGGCAGGTGTCGTACTCAAAAAGCGAAGTGGTCAGAATGAGAAATAAGCTGGGGAACGCCCTGATTGCGCTTGGGGTTCTGGCATTGCTGGCAGCTGTGCTGCTTATGGGCTACAACCAGTGGGACAGTACCCGCGCAGAAAAAGCAGCCGACAGTGTGCTGACCCAGCTGGAGGAATCGATCGCAGAGCCACGCACCATCTATCCCGGTGATGCAGCAGAACCCACAGCGGACACGGAGATGCCTGTTGGCACCATTGACGGCTACGACTATATTGGGTATCTCTCTATTCCGTCCATCGGGCTGGCACTGCCCGTGATGCAGCAGTGGAGCTATCCGGGGCTAAAGATCGCGCCGGGGCGGTATTCCGGCGCGATACATACAGATGACTTGGTAATCGCGGGACATAACTATGCGCGTCACTTCAGCCCTCTAACGCATCTTACGGTGGGGACAGAAGTGCTTTTTGTTGACATGAATGACAACACATGGCATTATGCGGTCTCGGATACAGAGGTTCTGCAGCCAACCCAAATCGAGGAGATGGCGGTCAAAACGTCCGAGAGCAATTGGGATCTGACATTGTTTACCTGTACCACGACCGGTCAGGCACGATATGCGCTGCGCTGCGTCCGCACAGACGAGTGAGCATGATTCATAGTCATCACTTTCAAAAAGCAAAAATACTTCCGCATTGGAAAGTGGTATCGTCAGAAATGAATTTCAAAATTTCCTCAAAAGACCGTTTGCCGGACATCATTGCCTTTAAAAGCTGCTCCTGCTGTTGTTCCTTGCGAATGTCGTAGAGTTTTTTCAGTTCGCCAACAGCCTTTTCGTGAGCAGCTCTTGTTTTTGCCACTTTCGCTTCGGCTAATTCCATTTTTAATGGAAAGCCATATTTTGAAGCTTGTAATATTCTCCCAACCAATTCTATTCCGGACAGATACAAACATAGCATTTCAGAATGTTGGAATTCTCTTTGTCTATGTCCGAACTGTGCTGCTGAATTTAAGTACGGAAAGAAGAACCTGTCTGAGCTTATTTCGATGATACAAGATGCAGGCAGTACGCTTATGAAGTCAAATGTATTAGAACCTAAATCTGCTGGAGAATTTCAAATGCAATTAAATCCGCAAAACCAAAATGACTTTAATAAAAACGATTGCAAATATCAAGAACAATTAATGACAATTATTTTATGTTCGCAAGATAAGGATAATCTCTACATCGCAACAACAGCATAATAGTAAAGACCGTCAGATCTCAAATGAGACTTGACGGTCTTATATTTTATGATTGTATTTAAGGCAACACCGCACAATTCCCGCCTTACGGCTTAAGCACCGCTTCGGCGGCTGCGGCACGGCATCTGCGTTGCCAAAATGCTCGATAAGACATCCAGTATTATC
>OBIU01000888.1_pt1 | contig 11655 bp, 9 predicted proteins | sample 1519871 | NCBI WGS metagenome assembly OBIU01 (sample SAMN04209229, study PRJEB22552) | human gut metagenome | biome: gut; material: feces | host: Homo sapiens | place: USA: Oklahoma
CAGCAATGGCAGGCCTAGACAGATCGTCGTTTAATACAGAACCCGGCTTACGGTCCATCTCGTTTTCCATTTGGTGTATCCACAGGGGGTTGTTAGAACCCTTCTTTGCCCCGCCGTCAGGCGCAGAGGCAGAGAGGGTTGATAACAGCCCTCTTTTCGTTTTGGTCAGAGTGTGGTATACTATCCTCACCACGGGAGCACAGTTGTTCGCCGTGGGCAAACAAGAGAGACAGGATGTGAAATCCTCCGATGAAAGATGGTTTTTTGAAAGCAGCAGCCCTCTCGCCCGCGCTTCGGGTGGCGGACTGCGCCTACAACACCCGGCAGATCCTCACGGAGCTGCGTGCCGCCGCCGCCCGCGGCGTGAAGCTGGCCGTGTTCCCTGAGTTCTGCCTGACCGGCTATACCTGCGGCGACCTGTTTTTGCAGCGCACCCTGCAGCAGGGAGCCCTGACCGGCCTGCAGGAGCTGCTGGATGCCAGCCGGGAGCTGGACACCGTGGCCCTTGTGGGCCTGCCCCTGATGGTGCGGGGCAAGCTGTACAACTGCGCTGCCGTACTCTGCCGCGGGCAGCTGCTGGGTCTGGTTCCCAAAACGTACCTGCCCAACTACGGCGAGTTTTATGAAAAGCGGCAGTTCACCCCCGGTTCCACCGAGGTGGAGTGGGTGAATGTCTGCGGGCAGGATGTCCCCTTTGGCACCTCCCTGCTCTTCCGCTGCCGCCAGATGCCCAGCTTTGTGCTGGGCGTGGAGCTCTGCGAGGACCTGTGGAGCGCCCTGCCGCCCTCCACCTTCCACGCACTGGCAGGCGCTACCGTCATCGCCAACCTTTCGGCCAGCGATGAAACGGTAGGCAAGGCCGAGTACCGCCGGGCACTGGTGGAGAACCAGTCTGCCCGCCTGCTCTGCGGCTACCTGTACGCCTCGGCAGGCCACGGCGAGAGCACCCAGGACATGGTGTTCGCAGGCCACGACCTGATCGCCGAGAACGGCACCCTGCTGGCCGAGGTAAAGCCCTTTGCAGGCGGCCTTGCCGAGACAGAGCTGGACTGCCAGCGGATGGAGTCGGAGCGGGCGCGCAACACCAGCTTTGAGCCCAGCACCGAGGGCTACCAGACCGTGGAGTTCGACCTGGCCCTGACCGACACCGTGCTGACCCGCTGGGTAGACCCCACCCCCTTTATCCCCCACAACGAGCAGCTGCGTGCCGAGCGCTGTGAGCTGATTTTGAAGATGCAGGCCGACGGCCTGGCCAAGCGTCTTGAGCACGCCCGCGCCAAAACAGCCGTCATCGGCATTTCGGGCGGTCTGGACAGCTGCCTTGCCCTGCTGGTGGCTGTCCGCGCCATGAAGCAGCTGGGCCGCCCCACCACCGATGTGCTGGCCGTGACCATGCCCTGCTTTGGCACCACCAAGCGCACCCGCAGCAATGCGGAGATCCTCTGTGATGAGCTGCACGTCAGCTTTACCGAAATCGACATTGCCGCCACGGTGCACAGCCACTTCCGGGACATCGGCCAGGACGAGAGCGTGCTGGACGTGACCTACGAGAACGGCCAGGCCCGCGTGCGCACCCTGGAACTGATGGACACTGCCAACCGCACCGGCGGCCTGGTGGTGGGCACCGGCGACCTTTCCGAGCTGGCCCTGGGCTGGGCCACCTACAACGGCGACCACATGAGCATGTACGGCGTGAACGCAGGCGTGCCCAAAACGCTGGTGCGCCACCTTGTCCGGTACGAAGCCGACATTGCCGCCACCCCGGCCCTGAAAGAGGTGCTGCTGGACATCCTCGACACCCCTGTGTCCCCCGAGCTGCTGCCCGCCAAGGACAACGGCGAGATCGCACAGCGCACCGAGGATCTGGTGGGCCCCTATGAACTGCACGACTTCTACCTTTATTATGTGCTCCGCTTCGGCTTTGGCCCGGCAAAGATTTTCCGGCTGGCCAGGGTGGCCTTTGCGGGCCGGGAGGAATACCCGGACGCGGTACTGTACAAGTGGCTGCGCAACTTCTACTGGCGGTTCTTTGCCCAACAGTTCAAGCGCAGCTGCCTGCCCGACGGCCCCAAGATCGGCAGCGTGACCCTCTCGCCGCGCGGGGACTGGCGGATGCCCAGCGATGCCTGCGCCGCCCTGTGGCTGGCCGAGCTGGAACAGCTGTTCCCCCAGAAGGATGCCTGAGCCATGAAGCAGAAAAAAAATCTCTGGGTCAATTTACTGTTCGCCGCTGTTGTTCTGGTGATCGCGGGGGTGCTTTTTTACCTCCGCAGTGCCGGGCAGAGCGGCAGCACCCTGGGCGCGGAGCTGATCTACGGCGATGCGAACACGGTTCAGAAGATCTCTCTGGACAAGGATGCCGTCTATGACATCGACACCGGCTATCTGACGGTGCACATCGAGGTCAAGGACGGCGCGGCACGGTTCATTGATTCCCCCTGCCCTGACCACATCTGCGAAAGCTTTGGCTGGATCTCGCAGGAGGATCAGACGGCCACCTGCCTGCCGGCACGGGCCGTTCTGACCATCGTGCCCCTTGCCTGAGGACATGTCAAAAAGGAGAATTCCTATGTTTGATGAAACTTCCCGTTCCCACACGGACGATGACAGCACCCGGCACATCCACCGGGGCCACCGCCCGCCGGAAGAAAAGACTGTGGAGGTGGACAGCGCGGCCTTTTTTGCGCCGGAAACTGCCGCTCCCACCCCGCCGCCTGCACCGCCCAAGCCGCCGAAGCATTCCGGCGGGCCTGCCCCGGAGCCAAAGCCCCCCCGCCGCAGGCCGGATGCAGATACCGGCGCGGCCAACCCGAAACGAGGTACTGTTTTGCTGATCCTACAAGCCATTCTGAGCATTGCGGCCTTCCTACAGCTCTGTCGCACCCAGATGCTGCCCGCACTGTATCTGGTCATCATTGCGGCGCTGCTGGTGCTGTTCTGGCTGCTGGTCAAGCGCTGCCAGGAGTACAGCGCCCCCCGCAAGGTATCCCGGGTGTTCTCGGTGTTCCTGTGTGCCTTTCTGGCGCTGGGCTGTGTCTGGGCGCAGCAGGGCCTGAGTGCACTGGATAACGTGACCTCCGGCCTTGTCACCGGCACCGAGGCCAACAAGATCACCAAGGAGCCCTTTGTGGTCTACCTGAGCGGCGTGGACAACCGCGGCGAACTGACTGAAAAGGCCCGCAGCGATGTGAACATCCTTGCCGTGGTCAACCCCTCCACCAAACGGGTGGCGCTCATCAACACCCCCCGCGATTACTACGTTGATCTGGCGGGCACCAACAGCAAGGACAAGCTGACTCATGCCGGTCTGTACGGCGTGGAGACCAGCATGGCAACCCTGGGCAACTTGTACGGGGTCAATGTGGACCAATACCTCCGCATCAACTTTGCGGGCTTCATCAGCATCATCGATGCCGTGGGCGGCGTGGATGTCTACTCCGATCAGGCGTTCACCTCGGTGGGCAGCCCCGGCTATTATGATCCCACCACCTTTGCCGAGGGCTGGAACCATCTGGACGGCAAGAGCGCTCTGGCCTTTGCCCGGGAGCGTCACGCCTTTGCCTCCGGCGATATCCAGCGCGGCATCAACCAGATGAAAGTCATCGATGCCATGATGAACAAGATCAAATCCCCCACCGTGCTGATGAGCTTCTCCAAGCTGATGGATGCTGTGTCCGACTGCTTTGTGACCAGCCTTTCTCAGGAGCAGATCTCCGCACTGGTGCGGATGCAGCTGGCAAGCCTGTCTGACTGGGACATCCAGAGCTATGCCGTGACCGGCACCAGCGGCAAGAGCTCCCAGTGCTACTCCGCAAAGGGTCAGAGCCTCTATGTGATGAAGCCGGATGAGAACTCCGTCAACCAGGCCAAGGAGCTGATCGCATCCGTTCTGGGCGGCGAGGGCACCGTGAGCGATACCCAGCAGACCCCCGAAAAGACCGAGGTATTCACCCCCACGGCTGACCCCAACGCGGGCACCTCTGTGGAGGAATCGCCCGACAGCGTCATTGTGGAGGAACCTGCCGAGAGCGTGCCTGCGGAACAGCCTGCCGATGAGCAGCCCGCAGAACCCACCCCCGAAGCGCCTGCTGAGAGCGAGGCTTCCACCGAAGCACCTGCCGAGAGTGAAGCCAGCAGTGAATCCACCGGCGGAGTAGAAACACCTTCTATCTCTCTGCCCACGCAGGAGCAGGTGGAATCTGCCGCCAACTCCCTGCATCAGGCCGCTTCCACCGTGCTGGATGCCCTGTTCGGTTCCAGCAGCAGCGGAGAATAAAACAGGATAAAACAGCACAAGCCCCGGGCCTTGCAAAAGGTCCGGGGCTTGTTGTCTGCCGATTTTACAGGGAAGCGCGATTACTCAGCGTCGCCCAGCTCAAAGGTCTTGACAGAGACAGTGCCGTTGCGGCCAGCTTTGTCGGTGCGCAGATACTGGCGGGTGGTCTCGCCGTTGCTGGTCACGTCAGCAACATAGATCTGCTCGGCCTCGGCCTCGATGGGGAACTCCTCGGCCACGCCCTTCATGGGCAGAGCGCTCAGGTCTGCGTAAGCGTCCTTCACCTTCCACAGCTTCATGGTGTCGCCGTTGGACAGGGTGAACTCGCCGTAGCAGTCAGCGGAGTAGGTGGTGCCGTTCACATCCAGATCCTCGGTGCTGACAACGCTGGCAGCAGCGGCCTCGCTCTCGGCAGCTTCGCTGGAAGCGGCCACAGAGGAAGCGGCCACAGAGGAAGCAGCCACAGAGGAAGCAGCCTCGCTGGAAGCAGCGGAGGATGCGGTGGAAGATGCACCATTGGAGCAGCCAGTCATGGCAACAGCCAGCACAGCAGCGGTCAGTGCCAGACCCAAAGTACGATTGATTCTCATGTGATAGTCTCCTTCTATTCTGAAACCATATCAATTCCTGCGCCCGGCGTAAACTTTGTACGCACCGGGCGTGCACGTGCTAGTCTACCACAACTGACTATATTGTTCAAGACTTTACACAAAAAATAGCCCTCTCGGTCACGCTTTCGCATGACTGAGAGGGCTCATATTACTTCAGGATCTCCTGCAGCACGCTGTGGCCGTCCAGGCTGGAAGCATCCACACCCAGATATTCACACACGGTCTGTGCAATGGTGCCAAAGCAGAGCCGGGTGCCCAAATCCACACCGGGCTTCACGCCCTTGCCGCAGACCAGATACGGCACATACTCGCGGGTATGGTCGGTGGTCTTGGTGTAGGAGGGGTCGCAGCCGTGGTCGGCGGTGATCATCAGCAGGTCGCCCTCCCGCATCCCGGGGATGAAGTCGGCCAGGAAGCGGTCAAATTCGGTGGCGGCGGCGGCATAACCGGGCACGTCGCGGCGATGGCCGTAGAGCATATCAAAATCCACCAGATTCACAAAGGCCAGACCCTCGAAATCCCGGGTCTGCAATGCCTTGGTGAAGGCGATGCCATTGGTGTTGCCGGTGGTCTTGATCTTTTCGGTCACGCCCTGCCCGTCAAAGATATCAAAGATCTTGCCCACGGCGATGACATCCCTGCCGGCCTCCTTCAGCAGGTCGAGCATGGTGGCACGGGGCGGCTTCAGGCTCAGGTCGTGGCGGTTGGTGGTGCGGTAGAAGGTCTCGGCGCTGCTGCCCAGGAAGGGCCGGGCGATGACACGGCCCACGCCGTACGCACCCTTCAGCATCTCGCGGGCGATCTCGCAGTAGCGGTAAAGCTCGTGCACGGGCACCAGCTCCTCGTGGGCGGCCACCTGGAACACGCTGTCGGCGCTGGTGTAGACGATGAGAGCATTTTCCTTCATAGCCTGCTCGCCGTAGTCCTTCAACACCTCGGTGCCGGAATAGGGCAGATTGCAGAGGACTTTGTGGCCGGTTTTTGCCTCAAACTCCTGAATGAGCTCCTCCGGGAAGCCGTTGGGGAAGGTGGGCAGCGGGTTCGGGCTGACCACACCGGCGATCTCCCAGTGGCCGATGGTGGTATCCTTGCCCATGCTCTGCTCCTGCAGGCGAGCAAAGGCACCGGCGGGCGCGTCGGTCTTTTCGCCCGCGGTCACACCGTCAATGTTGAACAGGCCCAGCTTTTTCAGGTTGGGGCAGTTGAAATTGGGATGCCCTGCAATGGCCCCCAGCGTGTTGGTGCCCTCGTCGCCAAAGGCGGCTGCATCCGGCTCCGCGCCGATGCCAAAGCTGTCCAGTACGATCAAAAATACACGCTTTTCCATATGTTTTCACTCCATTTTCCTCCGGGGCTGCCCCGGAACAGTCGCACTTTTGCTTACCTTCATTATAAGCAAATCCCGCCGGTTATGCAAGCGCTTTGTGGTGGAAAGTTTTTTGTTCAAACCTGATGAAATCTTAGCAGTTTCTTTGCAAAGATTTTTCTTGCGCTATTGTATCCAAGAGCTTATAATGTATAGTGGTATGGTTTGTTGAAACAGCCATATTGGCGTATACTGCCGCCGCGGGCGCAAAGCAATCACTGCCCGCCAGAGAGCAGCCAGCTTGGGCTGCTGCGTCAAGATAGAGAGCATTATAGCGTAAACGTTGGAGGTATTTTATGAGAAAAACGAAGATCATCTGCACCCTGGGCCCTTCTACCGATAAGGGCGATGTCCTGCGCGACCTGATCGCAAACGGCATGAACGTGGCCCGTTTCAACTTCTCCCACGGTTCCTACGAGGAGCACGGCGGCCGTCTGGCAAAGCTGAAGGCTCTGCGTGAGGAGCTGGGCAAGCCCGTTGCCGCCCTGCTGGACACCAAGGGCCCCGAGATCCGCCTGAAGGAGTTCAAGAACGGTGTGGAGATGCTGGAAGCCGGCCAGACCTTTACCCTGACCACCCGCGAGGTGGAGGGCACCAAGGAGATCTGCTCCGTCACTTACAAGGATCTGCCCCAGGATGTGCAGCCCGGCGGCACCATCATGCTGGACGACGGCCTGATCATGCTGCACATTGAGCAGGTCACCGACACCGACATCATCTGCACCGTGCTGAACAGCGGCAAGATCAAGACCAAAAAGGGTGTCAATGTGCCCGGCGTGCATCTGTCCATGCCCTACCTGAGCCAGAAGGACCGCGAGGACATCATCTTTGGCGTGCAGAACGGCTTTGACTTCATTGCGGCTTCCTTTGTGCGCACCGCACAGGATGTGTACGACATCCGCAACCTGCTCAATGAGTACGATTCCAACATCCGTATCATTGCCAAAATCGAGAACCGCGAGGGTGTGAACAACATCGACAGCATCCTCTCCGCAGCCGATGCCGTCATGGTGGCCCGTGGTGACCTGGGCGTTGAGATCGACTTCACCGAGCTGCCCGGCATCCAGAAGGACATCATCGACCGCTCCTTCTCCTTCGGCAAGCCCATCGTCACTGCCACCCAGATGCTGGACAGCATGATGGTCAACCCCCGCCCCACCCGTGCCGAGATCTCCGACGTGGCAAATGCCATCTACGATGGCACCTCCGCCATCATGCTGTCTGGTGAGACCGCTGCCGGTGACTACCCCGTGGAGGCCCTCAAAACCATGTCCGCCATTGCAGAGCGCACCGAGAACGAGGAGCACTACCGCGCCCAGCGCCACGCCGAGATCCAGATCAGCGTCAGCGATGCAACCGCTCATGCTGCCTGCCTGACCGCCAAGGACGTGAACGCTGCCGCCATCGTCACCGTGTCTGAATCCGGCAACACTGCCCGCCTGCTGAGCAAGTACCGCCCCAAGCAGCCCATCATTGCCTGCGTTATGGACGAGCAGGTGCAGCGTCAGCTCTCCCTGAGCTGGGGCATCACTTCCCTGCTGATGGGCCCCGCCCACAGCACCGATGAGCTGATCGAGATGTCCACCGCTCTGGCCGAGAAGAACGGCTACCTGCACAACGGCGAGCTGGCCGTTGTGACCGCAGGCGTGCCTGTGGGCGTTTCCGGCACCACCAACATGATCAAGATCCACATGGTGGGCAACTGCCTGGCCACCGGTGTAGGCGTGGGCCGCGGCAAGACCGATCTGGTCTCCGCCAGCGGCAAGGCCTGCGTCTGCCGCACTCTGGAGGAGGTCAAGGCAAAGTTCCGCCCCGGCATGGTGCTGGTCGTTCCCTCCACCACCAACGAGATGCTGGGCTATGTCCGCGATGCCGCCGCTCTGGTGGTTGAGGAGCCCGGCCTGAACAGCCACGCTGCCATTGTGGGCAACTCCCTGCTCAAGCCCACCATCGTGGGTGCTGCAGGTGCCTGCAGCCACATCCGCGACGGCCTGGATATCGCTGTGGATTGTGCCCACGGCAGTGTCCAGCGCCTGCAGGCCTGATCCTGAAGGAGAACATCATGGAACGCATTGCAAGCTTCTGTGTCGATCACACCAAACTGGACCGGGGCATGTATCTGAGCCGCCAAGATGGTGATGTGCTGACCTGGGACATCCGGATGAAGAAGCCCAATCAGGGCGATTACCTGACCACCGGTGCCGCCCACACGCTGGAGCACCTGTTTGCCACCTACGCCCGCAACAGTGCGGTGAAGGATGGCGTGATCTACGTTGGCCCCATGGGCTGCCGCACCGGCTTCTACCTGCTCACCCGCGGGCTGACCCCGGCACAGGCACTGGAGTTGACCGTGGATTCCTTCCGCTTCATGGCCGCATTTGAGGGGGATATCCCCGGTGCCAGCGAGATGGAATGCGGCAACTACCGCGATATGGATCTGCCCGCCGCCAAGGCCGAGGCAGCCGCCATGCTGCCAGTGCTGGAAGCACTGACCGCTGACCAGCTGCACTACTAAGCGATACAGCAAAAGACCTCCCCATGCAGGCAGCACCTGCACGGGGAGGTCTTTTTGCGTTTCAGGAAAGCTCTTTTGCGGAGTGCTTACTCCACGATGATGCTCTTGCCGGTCATCTCAGCGGGGACAGGCAGACCGATATAGGGCAGCATGGTGGGGGCGATATCTGCCAGGCAGCCACCCTCGCGCAGCTTCACATCGCCGCAGCCAACGGCCACAAAAGGCACCACGTTGGTGGTGTGGGCGGTGAAGGGAGTGCCGTCCGGGTTCATCATCTTCTCGGCGTTGCCGTGGTCAGCCGTGATAAAGGCGCAGCCGCCTGCGTTCAGCACAGCGGTGACCACCTGATCCACAGCGGTATCCACAGCCTCAACGGCCTTGACAGCGGCATCGAACACGCCGGTGTGGCCGACCATGTCGCAGTTGGCAAAGTTCAGGATAACCACGTCATACTTGCCGCTCTCGATGCGCTTGACGCACTCAGCAGCCACCTCAGGGGCGCTCATCTCAGGCTGCAGGTCGTAGGTGGCAACCTTCGGGCTGGGGATGACGCAGCGGTCCTCACCCTCGTAGGGAGCCTCCACACCGCCGTTGAAGAAGAAGGTAACGTGTGCATACTTCTCGGTCTCGGCAATGCGCAGCTGGGTCTTGCCGTTCTCGGACAGGTACTGGCCCAGAACATTCTTCAGCTCCACGGGAGGATAGGCGACCTCGCAGTTGGGCATGGTGGCATCGTACTCGGCCATGCAGACATAGTTGACCTGCTTGCGGCCGCCGCGGCGCTCAAAGCCCTTGAAGTCGTCATCGCAGAAGATGCGGGTCATCTGGCGGGCACGGTCGGGACGGAAGTTCATAAAGATGACGGTATCGCCATCCTGCACGCGGCCGCCCTCACAGGTGACGCAGGGCAGAACGAACTCGTCGGTCTTATCGGCAGCATAGGATGCCTCAATGGCCTCGGCAGCGTTGGCAGCGTGGTTGCCCTCACCGTAGACGAATGCGGCGTAGGCCTTCTCCTCGCGGTCCCAGTTGTTGTCGCGGTCCATGGCGTAGTAACGGCCGGAAACGCTGGCGATCTTGCCAACGCCCAGCTCATCCAGCTTGGCCTGCAGGTCAGCCAGGAAGCCCTTGCCGGCGTGGGGGTCGGTATCACGGCCATCGGTGATGCAGTGCAGGTAGACATCCTTTGCGCCCATGTGCTTTGCCATTTCCAGCACGCCGAACCAGTGGTCAGCGTGGCTGTGGACACCGCCGGTGCCCACCAGGCCCATCAGGTGGATGGCCTTGCCTGCCTCAATGGCGGCCTTCATGTTCTTGACCAGCACGGGGTTCTTGAACATCTCACCATCCCGGATGGATTTGGTGATGAGGGTCAGCTGCTGGTAAACGATGCGGCCAGCGCCCATGTTGGTGTGGCCCACCTCAGAGTTGCCCATCTGACCATCGGGCAGGCCGACAGCCATGCCGGAGGCCTCAATGGTGGTCATGGGATATTTTGCCATCAGGGCATCCAGATGGGGGGTCTTTGCGGCGACCACGGCATTGCCGTAGGTCTCGTTGGGCACCCAGCCAAAGCCATCCATGATGCACAGAAGTACAGGTTTCTTGGACATAACGTTGAATCTCCTTTGATTTAGAACAAATAGCGCCCGGCACAGCGCTGGAAAAACGGCGCAGCCGGGCGCTGGGAAAACAGGTCAGAGGACTTTCTCAGCCGTTGGAAGCGGCATTGACGATAACAGCAAAATCAGGAGCCTTCAGAGATGCGCCGCCGATCAGGCCGCCGTCCACATCCTTCTTGCTCAGCAGCTCCTCACAGTTCTTGGCGTTCATGCTGCCGCCGTACTGGACTGTGACAGCCTCGGCCACAGCCTCGCCGTACACTTCGCCGATGACCTTGCGGATCTGAGCGCAGACCTCCTCGGCCTGGTCAGCGGTCGCGGTCTTGCCGGTGCCGATGGCCCAGATGGGCTCGTAGGCAATGACCACATTTGCCATCTGCTCGGCGGTCACGTCGCGCAGGGCGATCTTGGTCTGCATCCGCACCAGCTCCTCGGTCACGCCCTCCTCGCGCTGCTGCAGGCTCTCGCCCACGCAGATGATGACCTTCAGGCCCGCATTCAGGGCAGCCAGAGCGCGCTTGTTCACGGTCTGGTCGGTCTCTGCAAAGTACTGGCGGCGCTCGGAGTGGCCGACGATGACGTACTCCACGCCCAGATCCACCAGCATATCGGCGCTGATCTCGCCGGTGAACGCACCGGACTTCTCAAAGTGGACATTCTCAGCACCCACATGGATGTTGGTGCCCTTGGTCTTTTCCACAGCGGTGACCAGATCGGTGTAGGGGGTGCAGATAACGACCTCACAGGAAGCATCCTTGACGGCGGGGATCAGCTCATCCACCAGCTTGGCTGCCTCAGTGGCGGTCTTGTTCATCTTCCAGTTGCCTGCAATGATTGCCTTACGCTTTGCCTTATCCATTCTAACGATCTCCTTATCACAAAATACCTCCCCGCCGCCTTCGGTGCCGCCTCTCCCGGCAGGAGAGGCAGGATAAACGACATCTCCTGCCTCCCGGATGGGGAGCTGGCGAGCGTCGGCAAGCCTGAGAGATCTTATTACCCAAAATAAAAAGTGCGGCGGCGTATATGCCGCCGCACCTCAGTGATGCTGGTTCAGATGCTTATGCGTTCTGGATCACAGCGATACCAGGCAGCTCCTTGCCCTCCAGATACTCCAGAGAAGCGCCGCCGCCGGTAGAGATGTGGGTCATCTTGTCGCCCAGGCCCATCTGCTGCACAGCTGCTGCGCTGTCGCCGCCGCCGATCACGGTGGTAGCATCGCTCTCAGCCATAGCCTTGGCAACAGCCAGAGTACCGGCTGCCAG
>OBIU01000895.1_pt1 | contig 11559 bp, 7 predicted proteins | sample 1519871 | NCBI WGS metagenome assembly OBIU01 (sample SAMN04209229, study PRJEB22552) | human gut metagenome | biome: gut; material: feces | host: Homo sapiens | place: USA: Oklahoma
GCAATGACTTCCTCACTGGTCCAGGGAGAGGAGGAGGGGTCAACGCCCAGATGGCCCAGACCGATGATGGTGTCAGCGCCCCAGAACTCGGCCTTGTCGATGGCTTTCTGAACGGCATCGTAGAGCTTCTGGCCGTCCTCGCCGCCCAGAATGTCGTAGATGTACTTGGTCTGTGCATCGTTCATAAAGTAGGCCGGGGTGGACTTGGTGAAGGTCTCGGGGGTGGTCACGCCCACAAAGGCGATCTTGCGGCCGCCCACAAAGAAGAACTTGACGCTGGGCAGAACGTTGAATCCAGTGCGCAGATCGACCCAGTTGCAGGAGACATAGGGGAAGTCGGCTTCCTGGAGCACAGCCTTGGCGCGGGCCATGCCGTAGTCGAACTCATGGTTGCCGGGGGTGGCCAGATCGTAACCGGCCTCGTTCATCAGCTCGATGATGGTAGCGCCGTCATCCATGGAACCGTAAGCGGTGCCCTGGATATGGTCACCTGCATCCACCAGCAGCACATCCCGGCCGGTGTCCTCGATGCTCTTTTTCAGGGCAGCAATGGCGGCATAGGTGGGCTTGGGGGACTTGTTGTCGATATAGGTGTGGACATCGTTGGTGTAGAGGATGGTCACATCCGCTTTGTCACCAAAGAAGCAATTGGTCTCCTCCGCAAAGGCGGCGGGTGCACCGACAGAAACTGCGGTCAGTGCCGTGGCAGCACCGGCAGCCTTGATAAAGCTGCGTCGGGTAATGAACTGTTTCACAGGGAAAGACCTCCTTTGATTCAATACGCTCTTTCAGCCCTCTCCTTCCATGCTGTGCAGCGTTGTTTTCCCTTTTGGGGAACTGGCGGGCTTCAGCAAGGCCGAGAGGGCTGTTTGTTACCTAAATCTTAACATAGAACCCCCGTTTCCGCAAGGGATTTTTGTAAAATTCGTGTCAAGGAATCCCACAATAGTCATACTGTTTTGGTAAAACGTTTGAAAATTTCGAGAAAAAGGGCAAAGCCCCGCATCCCATGGAAAGGGTGCAGGGCTTTGCCGCATTCAGAAAAGAGGGTCAGAGGATCGGGGGACGATTCTCAGACAGCATCAGATGGCATGGTATTCCTTGAGGAACTTCTCAAGGTCGGTGCCCTCGATCTTCTTGAGCACTTCCTTGAGGGCCACCCGCTGGATGAAGGGCAGATCCATATCAGTGATCTTCTTGCCGTCACGCAGTTTGACCGTTGCATCGATCAGGCTGCGGACATCATAGGTGCTGCCCCAGACCTCGGGCACGCCGCGGTCGATGTTGAGCAGGGTGTAAACCGCTTCCATACCGGTGCGCATGGAGTACTCGGTGGTGAAGATGGTGTCACGGCCGGTCTCGGCAAACTGGCCCAGGAAGGCGAAGTTGACAGCGCCCTGGGGCACGATGTCGGGGCGGTCGCCGAAGGCACGGGGCATGAAGAAGGCATCGATATAGGGCATCATCACAGGCACGGTGTTGGCGCTGTGCTCAGCCAGCTCGGCAATGTCCTCCTCGGGCACGCCGATGTGATACAGCCACTCCATGCAGATCTCGCGGCCGGTGCAGTCGCGCATGGGCTTCTTGACGTAATCGCCGGGCTTGTCGCTGAACAGGCCGTAGACCCAGACGCAGAGCTGGTTCTTGGGCTGGTCACGGAACTGCTGCTGGCGGTTCAGGGTCCAGCTGAGCAGCCAGCTGGAATCCTTGACCGTGACGATGCCGCCGGTGACGGTGTGGCCGCTGAAGGGGTCACGCTTGCAGATCTTCTTGATATACTGGGGGATCTTGTCGTCCAGGGTGGTGATGGTGGCGCTTTCCCAGTTGGACAGCTCCGGCTGAGAGCAGAACTTTTCGGGATGGCCGAAGGAGGGATCCTGTGCAGCGATCTTCTTCCACAGATCCCAGCCGTTGCCCGGCTTGATGGTGGGATCAAAGCCTGCGGCCTTGTCCTGAGCGCCGATGGTGCAGCTCTCCACGCAGCCGCCGTTGGTGATGAAGAGCAGGTCGTTCTCGGTGAGGTCGATGGTCCTGCTCTCACCCTTGTGATCCACGGTCACGCTGCTGGCCTGCTTTTTGCCGCCCTCGATCCGGAACTGGACATCGGTGACCTTGGTCTCGTACTGGAAGTCCACGCCGTGATCCTTCAGGTAGGTGACCATGGGCAGGATGATGGACTCGTACTGGTTGTAGCGGGTAAAGCGCAGGGCGGTGAAATCGGGCAGACCGCCGATGTGGTGGATATAGCGCTTGAGGTAGAGCTTCATTTCCAGCGCGCTGTGCCAGTTCTCAAAGGCGAACATGGTGCGCCAGTACATCCAGAAGTTGGAGGAGAACACCTCATCGTCGAAGATATCGGTGATCTTTTTGTCCTGCAGCTGCTCGTCCGGGGTGAAGAAGAGCTTCATGATCTCCATGGCACCCTGATCGGAGATGGCGAATTTGCCATCGGTGTGGGCATCCTGGCCGCGGTTGACAGTGGCACGGCAAAGGGACTTATTGGGATCCTCCTTGTTCAGCCAGTAATACTCGTCCAGCACGCTGGCTCCCTCGGTCTCCAGCGAGGGGATGGAGCGGAGCAGGTCCCACATGACCTCGAAATGGTTGTCCATCTCACGGCCGCCGCGCATGACATAGCCGATATCGTACTTGTAGCCGTCGCAGGCACCGCCGGGCAGCGGGTCCTTCTCAAACACATGGATGTGGTCGCCCTGCATCTGGCCGTCACGGACCAGGTAGCAGGCGGCAGTCAGGGCCGCCAGACCGGAGCCGATGAGGTAAGCAGATTTATTGTCAACGCCCTCAGGCTTTTTGGGGTGTGCAAATGCTTCGTAGTTGCCACTGGAATAATACATACTGGGAACCTCCTGTAAATCGTATTGGGAAGACCGCGTTCATGGTTCTGTGTCGTCTTCCCTTTCGTTGTGCCTAGTATACCCCAGTGGTTTTTTCAGAACAACAAACAAATCCTGAACAGTGTATAAAATTTATACAAAACACAACCATTGTCGGAAATATGGCAAAACTGTGTATAACCCCCCAGTCACCTGCGGTGACAGCCCCCGCTAATAGGGGGGCCTTTGGCATTGCATAAAGCTTTGCAAGTCCCCCTTTCCGCACAGACTGCACCATTATGCCAAGGGCTCCCCTACTAGGGGAGCTGGCGCAAAGCGCCTGAGGGGTTTAGTCCAACAAAAAAAGCGCTCACCCTCCAGGGAAGGTGAACGCTTGCGTTTCTTTATCCGTTATTTTGTTTCGGGTGCCACCTCAAAATCGACCTTGCCAAGGTTGATATCGGCGCGGACGATGGTGATCATCATGCTGTCGCCCAGGCTCCAGGTCTTGCCGGAGGCGGGGTCAGAAAGGCGGATCCCCTCGGTGAGGGTGGTGCCGGTGGCGGTCAGGCTGGAAGCAGGCACAAAGCCCTCCACGCCGTTCTCCAGCTCCACGAAGATGCCGCGCTGGGTCACGCCGGAGATGATGCCCTCGTAGCACTCACCCAGATGGCGGCGGGCGTACTCGGCCTTGTAGTAATCCTCGGCCTTGCGCTCGATCTGAACGGCCAGCACTTCCCGCTCGCTGGACTGCTTGGAGGCCTTCTCCGCGAAATCGGTGTAGCGGACGATCATGGTCTCCTTGTCGGTGCCGCTGAGCAGGTCGGTCATCATGCGGTGGATGGCCAGATCCGGGTAGCGGCGGATGGGGCTGGTGAAGTGGGCGTAATCCTTGAGCACCAGACCATAGTGGCCCTTGGGCTTTTCCTCATAGCAGGCCTTGGACATGCAGCGGAGCATTCCGGTGTTGACGATCTGCTCAAACGGGGTGCCGCGCACACCTTCCAGAATGGCGCTCAGCTCCTTGGGGGTGGGCACTTCCTTGGCAAAGTGGTCGTTGATGCCGCAGGCCTGCAGCAGGCTGTGCAGGCGCTCCAGCTTCTCGCCGTTGGGCTCCTCGTGGACACGGTAGACAAAGGGGATCTGCTTGACCCGGGCAAAGTGGGCGGCGCACTGGTTGGCCAGCAGCATGAACTCCTCGATCATGGCCTCGCTCTCGCCGGAGGTGCGCTTTTTCACATCGATGCAGTGGCCGTTCTCATCCAGAATGAGCTTGACTTCCCCGCTCTCGAAATCGATACAGCCGCGCTCCTTGCGCAGGCGGGCGCGGTGGGCGTACAGCTCCTTCATGGCGGGCAGCTGATCCAGCACCTCGGCATACTTGGCCTGCGTCTCGGCATCGGCAGTGCCGGCCAGCAGGGCGTTGATCTCAGAATACACGCCCTTGACCCGGCTGCAGATGATGGACTTGACGAACTTGTAGTCGGTCAGATTGCCGTCCTGATCCAGACGCATCAGGCAGGAGAACGCCAGGCGCAGCTCCTTCTCGTTCAGGGAGCAGATGCCGTTGGAAAGGCTCTTGGGCAGCATGGGCACGACCTGATCCGCATAGTAGACCGAAGTGGCGCGGTTGAAGGCCTCCTCGTTCAGCTCACTGCCGGGCTTGACGTAGTGGGAGACATCGGCGATGTGAACGCCCAGCTCATAGCCGCCACCGGGGAGCCGGGTCAGGCTGACGGCATCGTCGATATCCTTGGTCTCGGCGCTGTCGATGGTGAAGATGGGCAGAGCGCGCAGATCCATGCGGCCCTTGCAGTCCTCCTCAGACACGGTCATGTCCTCGAACTTCTTGGCCTCGTCCCGCACCTTCTCGGGGAAACGGGTGTGGATGTCCTTGGCATAGAGCAGGGCCTTGGCACAGCGCTTGGCCTCCTCGCAGCTGCCAAAGCGCATGGAAACGCCCACGCGGTGATCCTCCTGCCGGGTCCCGCGCTGCAGGATCTCCACAGCCACCTTGTCGCCGTCCTTCGCGCCGCCCTCGCAGTCGCGCTGGATGGTCATGGAGATGGCCGGGCAGTCATCGGGCACGAACTTCAGGCGGCCCTCGATGCGGCGGACAGTGCCCACCATGTCGTTCTTCTGCTCGAGCACGGCAAGGATCTCGCCCTCATCGCTGCCCTCCACCCGGGGGTGGGCAAACTTCTCCACCAGAACGGAATCGCCGGGCATGGCACCGCGGGTGAAGCGGCCCGGGATGAAGATATCGCCGGATTCATCCTCCAGCATCACAAAGGCAAAGTTCTTGCCCAGCTTGACCACCTTGCAGGTCAGGGCCTTTTCGGCACGGCCGGAGCGGGCAGTGAAGAACACGCCGGACTTCTGGCAGACCACAGCGTCGTGCACCAGCTCGTCCAGAGCCTCCATCACCTTGCGGTCCGCGGCACGGTCGCCGCCGAACTTTGCCTTGAGGTCCTTGACCATGCAGGGCTGGTTCTGGATGGCATGTTCAATTTTATCGCGTAATGACATATTTTTCTCCTTAACACTTTTCCGGCATTCTCCAATGGAACCCGGACAACTTCTTTCCCACGAGAGGTTTAGACAGAAAAACAGCCCCGCCTTACACGGGGCTGTACACGGGTGCTCAGGCCAGACGGCTGGCGAACACACAGGCCAGGATAGCCACCACAAAGAACACGATGCCTGCAATGCGGGTCACCTTGGCCAGCATCTGATCCGCAGGGGTCAGGCGTGCATTGTTGGCACCGCCCACACCACCGTTGATGGCACCGGCCAGACCCTGACCGTGGGTGTGCTGCATCAGGGTGAGGAGGATGATGACGGCCGAGACGACCAGCAGGATGGCACCGCCGACGATTTCAATGACAGACATGGATGGAACGCTCCTTTTATCTTTAGTTTCATAGAGACTGCATACAAATACAAGTGTATGATAGCACAAAAAACCGGGAAATGCAAGAAAAACCGTGGGTTACGGGGCCAGAATTTCCAGCCCTGCCGCCACCCGGGCAAAGATGGCCGCGCTGGAAAAGGCAGGCTCGGCCTGCGTGTCCTGCAGCACCACGATGGTATAGCGGGGCTGCTCTGCCGGGACAAAACCCGCAAACCAGTAATTTTTCAGCTCTGTGCCGCCGGAAAACTGGCCGGTCTGGGCCGTGCCGGTCTTGCCGGCCGCGGTCTGGCCGGGCAGGGCGGCCTCATGGCCGGTGCCTCCGGCCACTACACCCGCCAACAGGGCCTGCAGGGCGGCGGCGGTGCGCTTTGTGAGCACCCGTCTGCTCCGGGCATGGGAAAGCGCCGTGAGGGGTGTGCCGGTGGTCTCGTCCAGAGTGGTCTCCAGCAGCAGCGGGGTGCGGCAGATCCCCCCGCAGGCAATGGTATTCATCATGGCGGCGACCTGCAGGGGGGATGCCAGCAGCTCCCCCTGCCCAAAGCAGAAATTGGCGTAGGCCCCGCTGGACGCAAGAGCCTCCCGCTCCGGCAGGACCCCAGCCGCCGTGTGCAGGGCATCGGTGAGCGGGATCGCCTGCCCGAAGCCCAGCTGCTCTGCCATGGCGCGGACAGCATCGGCCCCCAGCGCCTGCCCCAGCCGGATGAAGTAGCCGTTGCAGCTCTTTTCCAGCGCGCCGGCCAGATCCACCTCACCATGGGGAATGCCGCCCGCACAGCGGAAGATCCGGCCATCCACCGCGCACCAGCCGGGGCAGGTGTAGACAAAGCCGCTCTCCCCTGCCTCCAGCGCCGCTGCCGCCACCACCGGCTTGAACACCGAGCCCACGGCATAGCACTGGAACGCCCGTTCCAGCAGGGGGCTGTCCGGGGCGTTCAGGCTGGCCGAAATGTTTTCCGGATCATAGCCGGGGCGGCTGACGCAGGCCCGCACCTTGGCGTTGGCGGTGTCCAGCACCAGGATGCAGCCGCTCTGCATCGTCTCGTTGGCCACGGCTTCGGCGGTCTGCTGGATCTCCCGGGAAAGGGTCAGCTGCACCCCCACGGCCCCGCTGTCGGCGGGGGTGAGGACGGGCTCGGCCCGCAGCTTTCCCTGGGCGTTGACGGTGCAGACCAGGGTATCCCCCGCCCCGCTGCCGGTGAGCAGTTCGTCAAAGGCGGCTTCCAGCCCGGCAGCACCATGGCCCTCGCCATCGAGATACCCCAGCAGCTGCACTGCCAGCGGGGCGGCAGAGCTTCGCCGTGCCGCTGGCCAGCAGGAAACGCCCAGCGCCGAAACATCCCGGTCCACCTCCAGCAGAAACGGGGACGCGGCGTTCCGTTTCTGGTAGAGCGCCGCCTGCCCGGCGGCATCGGTGTAGGCGAACAGGCGGGCATAGCTGCCCTCCCCGGGCACGCAGAGGGCCATCCAGCGGGTGGTCTGCCCCGTGAGGAGCTGGCCCCTGTAATCATAAAAATTGCCCCGCCGGGCGGGCAGGTGGAGGGTGACCACGCTCTGCGCCGCCGCCCGGGCCCCGTAGGCCGTGTCGGAGCAGAGCCAGTACAGGCGGCAGACCACCGCAGCAAAGCAGAACAGCAAGGCCCCATACAGGGCCAGCACCCGTTTGCCGGACATGAAAACGCCCCCTCTCCCGCTTAGGATGGGCAGGAAAGGGGGCGTTGATGCGTTCAGGAGCAGATTTTTCGGACGAGCTCAGCGGCGCGGGCGGCATCCTCGGCCGTGGCGGTGCCGTTGTAGCGGGCTTTGAGGTAGATCTGGCGCAGCTCGGCCTCGGCGGCAAAGTCCATACCGAAAGCGCGGCCGGTCAGGTCAAGGCTGGTATCGCCCCGCAGGATGGTCACGCCGTGGCGCTGGCAGTGGTCCAGATAGATGGCATACTCCCGCCGCACCTTGTCCACCGGGCTGAGGAAGAGCCCGGGCCAGCGGCGGGCACGCTTGTGGGTGCTATGCCGGACAGTGGTGTCCGTGCAGGCAGTGTCCGTGTGCCGGAACTTCTGGCGCAGGAAATGCCGCACCACCAGCACCGCACAGAGGACCGCCAGCAGGATACCGAGCACGGTCAGCACCGACATCCCGTTGATGAGCGGTTCTGCGTCCTCGGCGGCCCTTTGGGCGTTGGCGATGACCTCATCGGTAGAAACGATCTCGGTGCGCTCCAACGGTTTGGGCGGAAAGAGGGTGAAGAGCCAGTGGATGAACTGCAGGATGCCGTGGAACAGCCAAGTCACACCCTGCACCACAATGTTGTTCAAAAACAGCTGCAGCACCGGCACGATCCCGCCAAAGTAAACGGCAGACGCAGCCACCTTTGCACCGGCAACCACAACACTGCGGCTGAGCAGGAACGGCCCTGCGCACACCGCCGCCAGCACGCCGCCGGAAAGCAGCAGATAGCCCGGCCGGGTGGAGATTTCCGGGTCCTGCCGGGTGGTGCGGTTGAACCCCACCAGAAGCACCGCTGCCGCCGTCGCAAAGGGCAGGGCCGCCGAAAGCACCGCGTTGGCGTTCCACAGCAACATTGCCACTGCAAAGAAGGGCCATACCCGGCAGAGCCAGCGCAGGCGCTCGGCCTGCCGCATCGGCGAAAGGGCAAAATCGCCGGTGTAGGCCAGCAGCACCGGGTAGACTGCCGCCGGGAAGTAGCAGAGCTTGTCCGCCCCTGTAGGCAGGAAGAGCAGCGCCGCCGCGCTCAGGGCCGCAAGAGTGGTGCGGAGGGGACGGCTGCCCTCAAAGCAGGAGGCCAGACCAAAGCAGAGGGCAGGCCAGACCAGCACCAGCGGCATGGGTGTCCCACCGAAGCTGGCGGCAAAAAAGCCCGCAAAGGCATAGTAAAAGCTCAGATCACCTGCCAAGCGCAGGGTATGTAAGAACATCATGCGCCCGCCTCCCCTGTCTGGACCATCTCTACGGCCATTTCCGGAGTGAGCACCAGCAGCGGAATGCCAGGCAGGGGCCGCACGGCAGCACGCACAGCTTCTTCCGGCTCCGTTGTCACCACGATGCAGCTGACCTGCTCCTGCGGGTGGTAGTATTCGGCGCAGAACCGCGCGCAGGAAAGGGCGGTCTGCCCGGTGGCGCGGCCCAAAATTTCCAACACCCTGCGGTAGTGTTCGGGGCCGTAGCCCTGCGGGGTTTCCAGCGGCTTTCTCCACTCCTCACCGGAGAGAGCCGCATTGAGCAGCAGGTCAAAGGCAGCGTTTGCCGCAAAGCGGTAGGACACCGCCTTTTCTTCCAGCCTCCGGCAGACTGTGCGGGCCATGGAGTAGCAGAGCTCCGCCGGTTCCGGGTGGTCGTAATCCTTGGTATCCGCATGGACTAGCACCACTGCCCGGGGCTCAGTGGTGTAATCCCACTTTTTGACCATAAGCCCCTGCCCCCGGACGCTCTGCTTCCAGGCGATGGAGCGCATGGGGTCACCACTGGTGTAGGGGCGGTAACCCGCCGTGAGAATAGGATCCTCGTAGAGATAGCGGTTCACCGAAAGCTCGCCCAGAAAACCGCCCAGCATCTCTTCCAGTTCCGGCAGAGCGCACTCCCTGGGTGGAACAATGAGTTCGTGGAAGCCCCGCTCGGTGCGGGACTGTTCCACAAGACCCAGAAAGTCGCCGCCGATGACCTGCATCGGTTCCAGCACATAGCGGCCCCGGCGTTCCAGCCTGAGGGCGGTGGAGAAATCCGCTTCCTGCCCCGGGCGCAGCCAGGTGGTGAACCGCACCGTGTGACCCAAACCTGCCTGATCCTGCGTAATGTGGTGCTCCGCGCAGGGAAGAAACTCCTTGTTCAGGTGGAGCTTTGCCGCCAGGAACATCTTCCAACGGGGGCCGCTGTTCCGGACAACAAGGTGGATCACGGCGGGCTCCCCGGCTTCCACAAGATGATCCTCCACTTCCAGCCGCCCCTGCACATCGTCAAGGCTGTGGACTGCGCTGTAACGCTCCAGCCCAAGGGCTGTGGCCACCAATAGCAGCGCGAAGATGACGGCGCTCATTCCGCACTCTCCAACGGCACAGTGATCTCGGCCAACAGCTTGCGCATCCGCAGAGCGGCGGCTTCGGCGTTCATGCTGCTGCCCAGAGAAATGCGGTGAGAAAGCACCGCCGGGGCCAGCCCTTTGATGTCCTCGGGGATGACGTATTCCCTGCCCTGCAAGGAGGCATACGCCTGCGCAGCCTGATAGAGCGCCAGCGCACCGCGGGTAGATACGCCGCTGACAAAGCCGTTCTGTGTGCGGGTGGCTTCCACGATGTCCATAAGGTAGTGCTTGACCTCCTCGGAGACCTTGACCTCCCGGTAAGCCGTGCGGACGTATGCGGTCTCCTCGGGAGTGACGACGGCCTGCAGCTCGTTCAGCACGGTCTGGGCCGAGGGGCGGGAGAGCACCTCCAGCTCCTGCTCCCGGGTCATATAGCCCAGCGACAGCCGCATGAAAAAACGGTCCATTTGGGCATCTGGCAACGGGAAGGTGCCAAAGGATTCCAGCGGATTCTGGGTGGCCAGCACCATAAAGGGCTCAGTCAGGCGGCTGGTCACGCCGTCCACGGTAATCTGCCTTTCCTCCATGGCTTCCAGCAGGGCCGACTGGGTACGGGGCGTGGCGCGGTTGATCTCGTCCGCCAGCACAAAGTTGGTGAAGAGCGGGCCGGGCCGGAACTCGAACTCACCGGACTTCTGGTTGTAGAAATTGATGCCGGTCAGATCGGAGGGCAGCAGGTCGGGCGTGAACTGCACCCGTTTGAAGTCCCCGCCCACCGTGCGCGCAAATGCACGCAGGAGCATTGTTTTTCCGGTGCCGGGCTTATCTTCCAGCAATACATGGCCTCCGCAGAGGAAGCTGACCAGAATTTTCTCGGTAGCATCCTCCTTGCCCACAATGACACGGGCACAGTTGGACACAACTTTTTCGCGGTAGGCGGTAAAAGCGGCAGTGTTCATTGGTGTTTCCTTTCCCAAAAACAATTTTTCTAAGTGTACTCTTGTTTGGAAAGGGTGTCAACAAAAAAGAAGGCAGAGCCTCCCGGGTGGGAAGTTCTGCCTTCTGCGGCGTATTGAATTGGTACGGGGAGCCGGTGCGGCTTAGTACATGCCGCCCATGCCGCCCATGTCACCACCGGCTGCGGGAGCAGCAGGGGGTTCGGGCAGGTCAGCGACCAGGCTCTCGGTGGTCAGCACCATCTCAGCAACGGATGCTGCGTTCTCCAGAGCGGAACGGGTGACCTTGGTGGGGTCAACGATGCCGGCGGCGATCATATCCTCAACAAAGACCTCGTTCTGAGCGTCGAAGCCGTAGTTGGGCTTGTTGGCAGAAACGATCTTGTCGATGATGACGCTGCCCTCCAGACCGGCGTTCTTGGCGATCTGGCGCAGAGGTGCCTCCAGAGCCTTCAGGACGATCTTGGCACCGGTGCGCTCGTCGCCTTCCAGCGTGTCGCACAGGGCGCGCACAGCGGGGATGGCGTTGATGGGAGCGGTGCCGCCGCCAGCGACAACGCCTTCCTGAACAGCAGCCTTGGTTGCGTTCAGAGCGTCCTCGATGCGCAGCTTCTTATCCTTCATCTCGACCTCGGTAGCAGCACCGACCTTGATAACTGCAACGCCGCCGGCCAGCTTTGCCAGGCGCTCCTGCAGCTTCTCACGGTCGAAATCGCTGGTAGAAGCCTCGATCTGGTTGCGGATCTGTGCAATGCGGGCTGCAATGGCATCCTTATCGCCTGCGCCGCCCACGATGGTGGTGTTCTCCTTGGTGACCTTGACCTG
>OBIU01000897.1_pt1 | contig 11541 bp, 5 predicted proteins | sample 1519871 | NCBI WGS metagenome assembly OBIU01 (sample SAMN04209229, study PRJEB22552) | human gut metagenome | biome: gut; material: feces | host: Homo sapiens | place: USA: Oklahoma
CTCATGGCGACGTGGTGCTGGTCGACGGCGTCACCGGCTCCGGCAAAACCGAGGTGTACCTCTCCGCCATCGAGCGCGTGCTGGCGGCCGGCCGTTCGGCTTGCGTGCTGGTGCCCGAGATCTCGCTGACGGCCCAGACCGTCGGCCGCTTCCGTTCGCGCTTTGGCGAGACGGTCGCCGTGTTCCATTCGCGCCTTTCGGCCGGCGAGCGCCTGGACCAGTGGGATATGGTCGCCAGCGGTGTGGCCCGCGTGGTCGTCGGCGCCCGCTCGGCGCTCTTTTGCCCGCTCAGCGACCTTGGTCTCATCATCATCGACGAGGAGCACGAGACTAGCTATAAGCAGGGCTCCAGTCCGCGCTACCACGTGCGCGAGGTGGCAGCCGAGATGGCGCGGCGCTACCGCTGCCCGCTCGTGTTGGGCTCCGCCACGCCATCTGCCGAGTCCCTCGACCGCTGCCGCCGTGGCACGTATAACGGTGCCACCTGGACGCGCGTCGAGATGCCCGAGCGCCCGGGACACGCCGTGTTGCCCACGGTTCGCATTGCCGATCTGCGTCGCGAGTTCTCGCACGGTAGCCGCTCCATGTTCTCAAAACCGCTTATAGAAGGCCTTGAGCGTGTGGTCGAGCGCCGCGAGAAGGCCGTGCTGCTGCATAACCGCCGTGGCTTTGCGCCGTTCCTGATGTGCCGCGAGTGCGGCTGCGTCCCCACCTGCAACCACTGCTCCACCGCGCTTACGTATCACGAGCGCACCCATACACTGCAGTGCCACACATGCGGTTCGTCTTGGCGCGTGCAGCCCTATCCGGCGGCCACGAGCCGTTGCCCCAAATGTGGCAGTCGCTACCTGGCAAAAATGGGCCTGGGCACTCAGCAGATCGAGGACGCACTGCACCAGATGCTGCCCGACGACGTCGCCATCATTCGCATGGATGCCGATTCCACGCGCGGCAAGGACGCGCACAAAAAGCTGCTCGAGCAGTTCGATGCCGCCGATTGCGCGGTGCTGCTGGGCACCCAGATGATTGCAAAGGGCCTTGACTTTCCCGAGGTCACGCTGGTGGGCGTGGTCAATGCCGACTTTGCGCTAAAGCTGCCCGATTTTAGAGCGGGGGAGCGCGCCTACGATCTGCTGGAGCAGGTTGCAGGCCGTGCCGGCCGCGGCGATCGCCCCGGCGAGGTTATCATCCAGACCTACCTGCCCGAGGATCCGGTCATTCGCGCCGTCGCTGAGCACGATCGTTCGATCTTTACCGACTACGACCTGGATCAGCGCCGCGACGCGCTGTACCCGCCGTTTGTTCGCCTGGTCAACATCTTGGTGTGGTCGGCGAACCGAGACGACGCGCAGAACTACATCGGACGTATCGCAAAGCTTCTTAAGCGCCGCTGGCATGCCGCCGCGCCCGACTTTTTGCGGGCGGGGAGTGCCGTGCCGCAGGTGCTGGGCCCGGCTTCGTGTGTAATCGAGAGAGCCAAGGACCGTTACCGCTTCCATCTGCTTGTGAAGTCGCCCGTGGGGTACCATGTCTCTGATGATATCGACGCCTGCCTCAAAGAGGTGGGCTCCGTGCGCGGCGTGAGCGTGAGCGTTGACGTCGACGCCTATGATTTGATGTAACAACCCGAAAGGATGGCCATGGAAGCCAACGGAATCGTACTGTCGCCTGACCCTCGTCTGCGCCAGGAGTGCGCCGTCATCGAGGAGATCACCCCGGCGATCGAGGCACTTGCCGAGAAGATGAAGAAGATGATGTTCGAGAACGGCGGCTGCGGCCTGGCTGCCCCGCAGATCGGCGAGCTCATTCAGCTGGTCACCATCGACTGCGACTACAGCGACAAGAGCGACTACGATCCGTACGTGCTCATTAATCCCGTGATCGTGGAGCAGAGCGACCATCTGGTGCCGTTTAGCGAGGGCTGCCTTTCCATTCCTGGTATTAGCTGCGAGATCGAGCGTCCCGACCATGTCGTCGTCGAGGCGTACGACCTGGATGCCAACCTGATTCGCTATGAGGCCACGGGCGATCTGTTCTGCGTGTGCCTGCAGCACGAGATCGACCACCTACACGGCAACACCATGTTCGAGCGACTGAAGCCTATGCAGAGGCTCAAGGCTGTCAAGGAGTACCAGGACGCCCTGGCCCGCGGCGCTCGACCGGGCGAGACGGAGTAGGTTTGTCCGTCCCCGGGGCGCCCGCCTATATCATCCCGTGCTCAAACATTCTCTCTGCGCTGCGAAACTGCGCGCGGGACGATATAGGCGGGCGCCCCGGGGACTACGTTGACGCTGCTTGTCTCGCCCGGGTGCCGTTGGGCCAGGGAGGGGCGTCTTCGCTGATAATTGCTTTGTTGGAAGAGCTGCTTTTATTGCGGCTCTTTCTTTGGTTTTGGGTATATTTATTCTTGTTGAAATGTTATTGCGGATGGGCTGGTGACTTGGCTTTCCGCTGTTATTTGTAGCCGTCTCGGCTTTGGTTGAGGGGAGACGTTCTTTATGCGTATTGTGTTTATGGGTACGCCTGATTTTGCTGTGCCTTCGTTGACTTCGCTCGTCGAGGTTGGGAATGAGATTGCGCTTGTTGTTACTCGTCCCGATGCTGTTCGCGGACGTGGTAAAAAGTTGGAGCCGTCTCCTGTTAAGGCCAAGGCGCTTGAGCTTGGTCTGCCGGTTGTTGAGGCTAATCGTATGACGCCTGAGGTTGTTGAGGCGCTCCAGACTGCCCAGGCTGACATTTTCTGTGTGGCTGCTTATGGCTGCATTTTGCCCGATGAGGTTCTTCACATGGCGCCGCTCGGCATTGTGAATGTTCATGCGTCCTTGCTGCCTCGTTGGCGGGGGGCTGCTCCTATTCAGCGTGCCATTCTTGCTGGTGATGAGGTTGCTGGCGTTTCTATCATGCGCATCGGGCATCGCGTGGATACTGGTGCTTATTGTGCTCAGGCTTCCACGTCGGTTGCCGGTAAGCATGCTGAGGCACTGACTATGGAGCTTGGCGAGCTGGGCGGCAAACTGCTTGCCGATACGCTTCCTTCCCTTGCCGACGGCACCGCCGTGTGGACCGAGCAGGATGAATCTCTCGTCACGCATGCTGCCAAGATTTCCAAGCAGGAGATGCGTCTGGATCCGCACATGGCGGCGCTTGATTGCGTGCGTCATGTGCTTGCCTCGTCCGACACCGCTCCCGCTCGTTGCGTGATTGCCGGCAAGTCGGTTCGCGTGCTCGATGCTGCGCCAGCTGATGTGTCGCTTGGCGAGGGTCAGGTTCTCATTAAGGCCAAGCGTGTTTACCTTGGTCTTTCCGATGGTGCGGTTGAACTGCTCGAGGTTAAGCCCGATGGCAAGCGTGCCATGGCCGCTTCTGCTTGGGCTGCTGGGCTGCAAGGCGCCGATCTTATCTGGGGTGTTTTGTCATGAGCAAGCTTTCTCCCGCGCGCAAACTTGCGCTCGATGTGCTAATGGAGGCCGATCGCCGCGGCATGTATGCGCGTGACGTGCTGTCCTCTCGCGCATCGGCCAAGGCTATTGACCAGCGCGATTCCGCTTTTGGCGCCCGCTTGGCGCTGGGTGTTGCCGCCACGCAAGGTATTTTGGACGAACTGCTTGATCAGTTTCTTGATAAGCCTAAAAAGGTTGCGCCGCGTGTTCGCATGGCACTTCGTATCTCGGCCTTCGAGATGCTCTATCTGCATACGCCTGGCCGCGTTGCAGTAAGTCAGGGTGTTGAGCTGGTTCGCTGCGGTGCTAAGTCTGCCGCCGGTTTGGCCAATGCTGTACTGCATAAGGTCGCGGACAATGTTGAGGACTTTGCCACGGCGTCCGATGTAGATGAGTCTGAGCGACGCTTGGTTCGTCTGTCGCGCCTGATGGGTCTGCCGCGTTGGCTTTGCGCTCGTATTATGGCCTCGTTCGATACCCCAGAGGGTGCGCTCAACTTTGCTGGCAATCTGGCCCCCGCGCCTCTGGCCCTGCATGAGAACGCCTTTGCGAACAAGCCCGATCCGTTTATCTCCCAGCTTGTGGCACCAGTGTTCCCGGGTTGTCATGCGCCTGTCGATGCTCAGGTTACGGTTGCGTCTGGCGTATTTGAACGCGCTGCTGCCGTGGCCTCGGATCTTAACGCCCAGCTCATCGCCACGGCTGCCACGCGCCCTGGAAGCTGCCTTGAGATTGGTGCCGGTCGCGGCACCAAGACCTATGTGATGATGTGCCAGGCCAAGCGTGCCGGGTATGAGCGTCAGCATACCGCGCTCGATCTGCACGATCGCAAGTGCGATCAGAATCTCGCGCGCCTGCATAAGGCGGGTATAACGGGTGTTCGTACGGTGTCGGGCGATGCCTGCGAGCTCAATGAGGTGCTCACGTCCTTTGACGCGATGCTTGGCGAGCCCGCCCTGTTCGACACGGTGTTTATCGATGCCCCGTGCTCGGGCACTGGCACTATGCGCCGTCATCCCGAGATTCCGTGGCGTCTGACCGAGAAGGACGTTACGACTGAGCTGCCCCGTCTGCAGCTGACGATGCTCAAGGAAGCAGCCGTGCGCGTGGCTGCCGGCGGTGAGCTTATCTATGCCACCTGCTCGGTTTTTGATGAAGAGAACACGCAGGTCGTGGATGTTTTCCTGGCCTCTCCCGAGGGCGCCGGCTTTACCGTGGCACCGCTCTCCGAATCTCAGATTCTGCAGCTTCCCGATTTCGCGCAGGCCAAGAAGCTTGTCGCCGTGCGCCAGAACGATCGAGGCTTCTTCCAGAGCGTCCCCATAAACGCCGACTCCTACGACGGCCACTTCTGCGCCCGCCTGGTCCACAAGTAGCTACTAAGTTGCGGTGAAATAGGGATTGAATATCGGCTTCTACCCGCCAAACAGACCTTATTTCACCGCAACTCATAGAGATGCCTGGGTAGCTAAAGAATCAGCCCCGCGATCGATGTTGATCGCGGGGCTGATTGGTTTCTAGTGGCTATGCGGGCAGTTGGCGCAGCAGCCGCTCGTGGCGTTGGTGCTGGAGCCGCCGCTTCGCTGGTCGGTGTTGTAGAAACCGCTGCCCTCAAATTTAATGCCGCTGGCTGAGAACGTCTTGGCCGCCGGGGCACCGCAGCTGGGGCACACGACCTCGGGAGTCTCGGACATGGGATGCTCAACCTCAAATACGTTGCCGCAGCTCGAGCACTTGTAATCGTAGCGCGCCATAATACTTCCTTTTCAGCACAAAGCGGGCAGATTACTCTGCCCGCAAAAATTCAAACGTATTTAACTGTACCCTATATCGGGGGTTTTATCACGCTTCGCCCCAGAATCTATGGTTGTTGCGCAGGAGCTGTGCGGTTTTATTCTCGGCGGCTGCAATGTCCGCCTCGTCAGCCTGCCAGGTCCAGTTGCCCGTGGCAACGCCCGGAACGTTCATGCGCGCGTCGTCGCCAAGCCCCAGGACATCCTGCAGCGGCATCATTACCAGGGGAGCGTCGCTTGCCAGCGCGTCGCTCATCAGCTTGGCCGCCAGCTCAACACCGCTCGGCTCGTCGCCGCCGGCAAAGGAACGCGTACACCAGCCTGCGAGCGTCGACGTGTCGTGCGTCGAGGTGTACAGAATTTTGCCGGGCGTGGGATGCACACCGCAACGAACGTCGTAGTCGCTAAACTCCAGCACGTCCATGCCGGGGAAGCCGCAGGTCGAAGCCATGGCGCGAACACCGGGCGTCAAATAGCCCAGGTCCTCAGCGATAAAGTTGAGCGGACCCAGCTCGTCATAGGCGGTCTGGAACAGGTCTTTGCCCGGTCCTGCCAGCCAGCGGCCGTCGGCGCAAGCCTTGCCCGCGGGGATACTAAAGTAGCTGTGGAAGCCCAGGAAGTGATCCAGACGCACGCGGTCGTAGAGCGAAAACGCACGACGCAGGCGATCCATCCACCAGCTATAGCCGTTCTGCTTCATGTGGTCCCAGCGGAACGTCGGGTTGCCCCACACCTGGCCCCCGGGCGCAAAGTTGTCGGGCGGCGCGCCGGAAATCTCGATTGCCTTGCCGGTATCGGACAGCCAGAAGTTCTCAGGTTCGCTCCACGCGTCTGCCGAATCGTCCGACACGTACATAGGAATATCGCCGATAACCTCGATGCCCTTCTTGTGCGCATAGTTCATGAGCTCGCACCAAGCCAAGTCAAAGCGGTACTGCATGTACGCCTGAAGCTCGGCCTCGTTGTGGAAGCGCTTGTCGTCGATCAGATGCTCGTTGTAGCGCGCGACATCTGCCGGCCAATCGTGGCGCGACTCGCCCTCAAAGTACTTTTTGACGGCCATATAGACGCAGTATTTCTCGAGCCAATCGGCATTGCGATGCTTAAACGCGGTGTACAGCGGGTCAGCATCCTCGCCGCCGCGGGCCTTCCAGGTCTCAAAGTCGGCTGCCAGCTCCTCGTGGCTCTCGGGTAGCAGGTCGATATTGCCTGCAAAGGCCGAAGGACCGGCGTATGGGGAGCGGAAGAAGTCCGTGGGGTTGACGGGAAGAACCTGCCAGTAGCGCATGCCCATGGCGGCCAGATGGTCGATAAAGCGACGCGTGGGCGCACCGATCGTACCGGGTTTGCCGTCGTCGGTCGGCACCGATGTGATATGGCACACAACACCCGCACCGTGATCGAGCGGCTCCTGCAGGCGCTGCTCGGCGTGGTGATAGATGATCGACGAACCCAGTGGGTACAGGTCGAGCGTGACCGTACCGTTGTGGATCTCGCACTCGTGACCGCTAATCACATCGCTCGCGCATTCGCCGAGCGCCGGAATCGTCACGCGGTGTGAATTGCGCAGGCTGCGGTTGATGATGACGGTCGCGGACTCGCCGTCTTTACCGGTACGGTTGTAGGCCAGCACCTCGTCATTGAGCGCGAAGGCCTTGATTTCACCGTCGATCATAAACGGCAGCGCGCGGCGCACAGCAGATGCGTTCTTGACGATCGCGAACGTATCGAAGTCGTGCAGGTTTTCCTTGGTCGGCATGGTGCGGCGATTACCCGGATCGGTGAGTCCCTCCAAGCCGTACTCGTCACCGTAATAGATTGAGGGAACGCCCGGGAACGTCATCTGCATGAGCGTCGCCAGCCAAAAGCGGCTCTTGGCCAGGCCCATCGCGCCTTCATCCAAGCGCCATTTGCTGCGCTCGCACTCGGGCAGCTGCGACTCGTCGGGGCCGCCGCCGAGCACCGAGATGATGCGAGGACGGTCGTGGCTCGACAGCAGATTGAGCGCGCAAGACAGAGCCTCGCGCGGATAGTTCTCGCGCAGGGTCTCGATGTCCTCGGCCGCCTGATAGGCGTTCTTGTAGCCCATCAAAAAGCCGATGACCATGTCGCGGAAGGGGTAATCCATAGCAGAGTCCAGCTCGGAGCCCTGCAGGTAGCGGCGCAGATGGCCGTAGCTGATCTTGTTGGAGGCGTCTTCCCAGACCTCGCCGAGCAACAGTGCATCGGGCTTTTCGGCGAGCACGGCCTTCTTGATCTCGGCCAAGAAGTCGTCGGAGAGCTCGTCGGCCACGTCCAGGCGCCAGCCATGGGCACCGGCGCGCAGCCATTTGCGGATGACGCCGTCCTTGCCCAGGAGCTTCTCGCGCACCAGCTCGGATTTCTCGTTGATGGCGGGCATGTTGCCCACGCCCCACCAGCAATCGTACGAGCCGTCCTCGTGGAAGGTAAACGCATCGCGCCACGGGGAATCCTCGCTCTGCCAGGCGCCCACGCCGGGGTAGTTGCCGTAGCGGTTGAAATAAATCGAGTCGTCGCCCGTGTGGTTGAAGACGCCGTCCAGAATAATGGAAATGCCCAGCTTCTCGGCTGCCTGGCACAGCTCGGTAAAGTCTTGTTCTGTGCCCAGAATCGGGTCGATCTTGGTGTAATCGGCGGTGTCGTAGCGATGGTTGCTTGCGGCCTCAAAGATGGGGTTGAGGTAGATGGCCGTAAAGCCCAGCTCGGCGATGCGGGGCAGGTCTTCCTGGATACCCTTAAGCGAGCCGCCGTAGAAGTCCCAGGTCTTGATAGAGCCGTCCTCGGCGCGCTCGTATTCGGGCGGCTCGTTCCAGTCCTCGACCATGCGGCGCTGGATTCCGTTGCGCGGCTTTTCGACCTGAGCTAGCGTGCGCTCGCGCCAGTGCTCGTCGCGGGCGTAGCGATCGGGGAAGATCTGGTAGACCATGCCGCGCTCGTACCACTCGGGTCGAAATTCGCGGTGCTTATAGACGGTGACCTGGAACGACGGCACCTCGGCGTAGTCGTAGGTTACGCCCTCGCCGCCGGTGCGGCCCTGGGGCGCGCCCAGGCGGACCTCGGGCTGGCCCTCGATATTGCAGATAAAGCTGTACCAGATAAGGCAGGGCTCGGCGCACTCAAGCTCTACGGTAAATATGCCGTCGCCCTCGTGCGTCATGGGATACCGAGACTCACCGATCTCATCGACCCAGGTGCGCAGCGTAAGCGTTGCCTGGTTGGGATCGGCATCTTCCAGAATCACGGAGAGCGAAAGGGTAGTTCCAGTGGTCACAGCGCCAAACGGAGTGCGAAACTGCGGCAGACGGCTGTTGTGTATCAATCTCATAGTACGGTCCAGTTCAATAGAATCATGGCCTGCGGGCCATGGGCTTTACGCACAAGAAGTAAGTATATCTGTTGTACACAGGCTGTATAAACAACATCCGTTTACCATCGGCGAACGGTTGTCCTAGAAAATCGTTTTACCAACTATCTACAGAGAAGGGGCGCCCGGTTGGAGCGCCCCTTGCTTAGGGTTTGATGAGGTTTTGGATCGTCTGTGGGCTAGCGGCGTTTGCGGGTGGCCGTTGCCTTGCGGACGGACGTCTTCTTAGTCGGAGCCTTTTCCTCGGTCGCGGCGGCGGGGGAGACCGGGGCTTTCTTGGCGGGCTCGGGCTTGGCCTTTACCTCGGCCTTAGGCTCCTCTTTGGCAGCAGCGGGCTTGGCCTTGACCTTAGCCTCCGCCTTGGGGGCAGCAGCCTTGGTCGTGGTCTTTTTGGCCGTCGTCGTTGCGCGCTTGCGCGTGGTGGTCTTGGCGGCCGGCTTTGCCTCAACGGTTGTCTCGGCCTTGGGCTTGGAGGGCGTCTCCTCGACTTTGGCGGCCGGCTTTGCGGCTGCCTTCGTGGCCGTCGACTTCTTAGCCGTGGTCTTCTTGGCGGTCGTGGTCGTCTTCTTGGTAGCGGTCTTTGCCGGAGCCTTGGCTGTCGGTTTGGCCTCAGCGGCCTCTGCCTTTACCTCGGGAGCAGCCTCGGCTTCTACGGCCTTCTTGGCAGCGACGGTCGTACGCTTGCGCGTGGTCGTTGCCTTGGCAGCCGTTGTTTTAGTCGCGGCAGCCTTGGTCGTCGTAGTCTTCTTAGCGGTCGTCTTGCGGGTCGTGGTCTTCTTAGCTGCGGGCTTTACAGCGGGTTTGACCTCGGCCTCTGCCTCAGGGGCAACCTCAGCCTTCACCTCAGGCTCGGCCTTTGCGGGCTCAGCCTCAACCGGCTTCTCCTCGACCTTGGGCTCCTCAGCGGCCACCGGCTCAGCAACAGCCTCAGACTCGTCGACAACCGCCACCGGCCTCTCAATCTCCGGATGCATAAAGAAGTACAGGTCCAGATACTTATCGGCCGAACGCGTCCAGCTAAAGTCCTGGCTCATGGCCTGCGTGACCAGCTGGTTCCATGCCTCACGGTTATCCCAGAACAGGCGCGCTGCGCGGAAGACCGCGTCGCCCATCTCGTCGCCATTAAAGTTGCTAAACGAGAAGCCCGTACCCTCGCCGGTAAACTCGTTATACGGGATCACGGTGTCCTTCAAGCCACCGGTCTCGCGCACGATGGGCAGGGTGCCGTAGCGCATGGCGATGATCTGCGACAGACCGCAGGGCTCAAACTTCGAAGGCATCAGGAACATGTCGGCGGCGGCGTACATACGCTGCGACAGTGCCGGATCGAATTCGATGCGCGCGGCCATGGTGCCAGGGTACTTGTCCTGGAAGTAGCGCAGGCCGTCCTCGTAGTCGCGGTCGCCTGTGCCCAGCACGGCCACCTGAACGCCGCCGGACAGGATGCGGTCGAGCGCGTACATGACCAGGTCCATGCCCTTCTGGCGCGTTAGGCGCGTGACCATCACCATAAGCGGACGGTCGTCGCGAACCTCGAGCCCCAGCTCTTCCTGCAGCTTGGCCTTGCACACGGCCTTGCCGGAACGGTCATCAACCGTGTAGTTTGCGGCAATGCGCTTGTCGGTCGCCGGGTCAAAGCCCGCCACGTCAATGCCGTTCAAAATGCCCTGCAGCGCGTACGAACGCTCGCGCAGCACGCCGTCCAGGCCCTCGCCAAACTCGGGCGTCTGGATCTCGTTGGCATAGGTGGGGCTCACCGTGGTGATGGCGTCGGTATAGCGCAGCGCGCCCAGCATGTAGTTGATGCTGCAGGCGTCGCAACGCAGCTGCGAGGCGGCCGCCGGAATGTGCGCCACGCCCAGGATGTCCTCCATCACGGTGTCGCTAAACTGGCCCTGGAACGCCACGTTGTGGATCGAGAACACGGTCTTGACGCGGTCGTACAGCGGCAGGCCCTGGTAGAACTCGCGCAGGAACACGGGCGCCAGTGCCGTCTGCCAGTCGTTGCAGTGCAAAATGTCGCACTCAAAGCCCTCGGGCAGGTGCTGCAGGCTCTCGGTGATGGCCTTGGAGAAAAACGCAAAGCGCTCGCCGTCATCAAAGAAGCCGTACGGATAGTCGCGCGCAAAGTAGCGCTCGTTGTCCACGAACATATAGGTGACGCCGTCGCGCTCGAGCTTCTCCAACCCGCAGTACTCGTTGCGCCAGCCCAGGCTCACGTAAAAGTCGGCAAAATGCTCCATCTGCGCCTTGTACTCGTCCTTGATGGTGGCGTACTTGGGCACCATTACGATAACCTCGGCGCCGGCGCGCACGAGTGCTGCAGGCAGCGAGCCCGCCACGTCACCCAGGCCACCGGTCTTAACAAACGGTGCGCACTCGGCCGAGGCAAACACGATCTGCATCTTTTTGCTGGAATCTGCCATATTGTCTCCCATGTTGCAATTCGAGAATAGCCGCCTGGCGCTAACCGGGCGGCTATTCTACATGTTACGAGCGATGTTGCGGTGCCAACGTTAACGTACGATGGTGGTGTCGGAAGTTAACGGAGCCTTGCCCAGCACCAGAATGTTCTCGGGCGTGCCGCGAAGCTCGGTATTGGTGGGGACCACGTTGTTCTTATCCAGGATGGCATTCTCAACGCGTGCGCCGCTCTTGATGATGCAGCTCTGGTTGATGATCGAGTTGGTCACCGAAGCGCCTTCCTCGACCACGACGCCGCGCGACAGGATCGAGTTGCGCACGGTGCCTTTGATGATGCAGCCGGCCGAGATGATCGAGTTGCACGCGTGGCTGCCGGTCGCATAGCGCGAAGGCGGCACGTCGTGAGCCTTGGTCAGGATCGGGCGCTCGGGGTCAAAGAGCTGATCGGCCACGGTCTGGTCGAGCAGGTCCATGCTGCGGCGATACAGCGACTTCTCGC
>OBIU01000899.1_pt1 | contig 11528 bp, 9 predicted proteins | sample 1519871 | NCBI WGS metagenome assembly OBIU01 (sample SAMN04209229, study PRJEB22552) | human gut metagenome | biome: gut; material: feces | host: Homo sapiens | place: USA: Oklahoma
GGTTTAAGCGGGACGGCGCATGGTCGCTCCAAACCAAACCCATGTACAAGGAATACTTCTTCGTCGCCACACACGATGCCGCCGCGCTCGATAGGGCCCTGGCCCAGTTGAGCTTTGGCTGTCGCATCGCCGGCAGTAGGGAGCGGGCGTATATGCCCATGCCGGACGATGCACAGGACTGGTACCGCAGCGTGCTGGACGACGACGGCGTGGTGCGCAACAGCGTAGCGCGCATAGAAGACGGCGTGTTGCACATAGAGCAGGGTCCCTTGGTGGGGCAAGAGGCCCGTGTAAAGAAGATCGACCGTCATAAGCGCTGGTGCCTGGTGGACGTGGGCGAAGGTGACTCCACTTTTAGGGAGCTGCTGCCGCTCGACGTTCCCAGCAAAACGTAAGGGAGACGTTGCACCAGCTATTCGTTCGCATTTTTGAATTTACCGATTGGGGGATCCCTGGGGAACGGGGACGTAAGTTTGACTATGGCTGCTAAGGAAATGACAGAGAGCTGTGCATCAATGGGGGATGCACTAGCTATTAAAGAGATTAAGCCGAGCGGTACGCTTGGTTACCGCTTTATTAAGAGGCTGTTTGATCTGGTGTTCAGTCTTTTGATGAGCGTACTGCTGCTTATTCCTATCGCCATCGTGTGCGTGCTCATTAGTCTCGAATCGCCCGGCAGCCCCATGTATACGCAAGAGCGCGTCGGCAGAGGCGGAAGGACTATCAAGATTTTTAAGCTTCGTAGTATGGTCGCCGATGCGGGTGATGTGCAGAAGTATTTGAGTCCCGAGCAGCTACATCAGTGGGAAGTCGAACGCAAGGTTGACGATGACCCTCGTATTACCAAGATTGGTCAGTTTATTCGTAAGTGCTCTATCGACGAGATGCCTCAGTTCCTGAACGTGCTTAACGGCGATCTTTCCGTTATTGGACCGCGTCCCATTACAAGGGATGAGCTTGAACAGCACTTTTCCGACGAGGAAAAGGCTGAGCTGCTCTCTGTTCAGCCCGGTATTACTGGTCTGTGGCAGGCAACCGATCGTAACGAGGCAACCTTCGAGAGCGGCCTGCGCCAGAAGATTGAGCTTCGCTATGTCCAAAACCGTTGTTTTGCGATGGATTGGAAGTGCTTTACTGGCACTTTTGGTGTCATGTTTGGAAAGAAGAGAACGGGACGATAGATGCAGACAAACTTTTCTTCTTCTTACAGTGTGTTGATGAGCATTTACAAAAAAGAAAATCCTGCCTTTTTAATTCAAGCTTTAGATAGCATGCTGAATCAAACGGTTTCTCCTGCCGAAATCGTCATGGTCAAGGATGGTCCGCTTACGCATGAGCTTGAAGACGTGCTCCAAGATTATGACTTCCTGCATCCCGGACTGTTCAATTTTGTTTTGTATGAAAAAAACCATGGACTTGGGTATGCACTGCGCCAAGGCATCCTTGCTTGCTCTAACGAAATTGTTGCACGCATGGACACTGATGATATAGCTCGTCCGGATCGTATGGAGAAACAGCTTGCCGCTATTGATAGTGGTCTCGATATGGTCGGAAGCGATGTTATCGAATTCGTCACGACTCCCAATGAACCTGTTGCGGCCACAGATCTTCCCAAGGGCATCGACGCTATACGTTCTTATTCCAAAAGGCGAAATCCCTTTCGTCATCCTCCTATGACGTTTAGAAAGTCGAAAGTCATGGAGGCTGGTAACTACAGTTCCGATTTTCTCTACTTTGAGGATTGGGACCTTTTTAACAGGATGCTCGCATGTGGCTGCAAGGCGGATAACCTGAAGGAACCGCTTGTTGCGATGCGCGTTAGTGGGGATTTCTATGCTCGCAGGGGGGCTCGCAGTATCTTAAGTACGCTAAAGCATTTAAGCGTGCTCAAGTTGAGCGTGGCTATTTCACAAAATGCGATTATATCTGTTCTTATTTACCGCATGCCGTCGTCTGTCTGATGCCAAATTCCGTTAGAGCGTTGATATATCGTTTTGTTCTCAGGAGGTCTTAGATATATGGCTTCTGATGTTTCTAAGCCTCTGGTTAGTGTCATTGTCCCCATGTACAACGTGGGTATGTTCGCGCTTCCTTGCGTAAACTCATTGCTTGGTCAGACTTATTCGAATATCGAATATATTATTGTGGATGATGGATGTACTGATAATACTATTGATCTTATTGAAGATGCCGTTGGATCAGACACGCGATTTAAGATTTTGCATAAGGAAAACGGCGGTCTTTCTTCTGCTCGTAACTTTGGTACTCAAAGGTGCCACGGCGATTATGTCATGTATGTTGATGGGGACGATTTGATTGATTCGCGAACTGTTGAGTTGATGGTCGAAGCGGCTGACAAGTATCAAGTTTCGCTCGTTATCGGCTCCTTTGCGAAGACGCCTGTTCTTGATAACTATAAGATGGGGCAGAATGTAGAATTCCATGTTGAATCTGGAATTGAGCATTTACGAAAATTACTTTTATTAAGCGGTGAGAGCGGCTCTGCGTGCGGAAAGCTCTTTGAACGATCTCTTATTAACGACCTTGTCTTTCCTGAGGGGCAGCTCTTCGAAGACATGGGCGTAATTGCTAAAATTTGTTCCAAAATTCAAAAGGTTGCATTCTCTGATGCGTGCTTTTATGCATACGTGACGAGACCTGGTTCCATTACAACGCTCAGAAAGCAGGGTTCCAAGCATGCTAAAGACATGGACAGGACTATTGAGACTGTTCGACGATTTGCCGGGTCTGAATTTCAGGGCGAGTTTGAGTGTTTTCAATCATTCTGTACGCTCCGCGTTGCGATGAGGGTTGATCCGGATGGATTTGATAGTAAGGCTGACGCCCAGAAATATTTGAGGAATGCTCGAGGGCTTGCCTGGAGGGCGTCGAGGAACCCATATGCTTGTTCAAAATGGAGGTTACGCTGTGCTCTCTTTTCTATCTCTCCTAGGGTTCATAACGCTTTCTATGCGTTATATGCTGCAATTTCTGGTAAGGCTATCGGGTAACTCCCGTGAAAAAAGGTTGATAAGGTGAGTTTTTCTATTAGCGCGCATCTGTTTAACGTTACTGAATGCCATGTCAGCTTTTTGTATAACATCTATTTTCAAGATGTGTTTAACTGCTGTGTTGGTGTTTTCGACGTGGTTTCGACCGGAGGTAAATCGACGGTTTACAAACGATATGCAAAGCAGGTGTAGAGATGCCAATCTATTTCATTGCCTTTGTGTCCCATATTGCATTGCTATATTTTTCGGTAAAGATACCTAATAAGCGCGTCAGTTTTCTTCTAGCGGTTATCGCGGTTCTCCCGCTTTGTTTGGTGGCGGGGCTGCGCGATGCATCTGTCGGTACCGATACCTCGGCATATCCTCTCAGGTGTTTTTACGCCTCGCAGTATTATTCGCTCACAGGTGCTATGGGTGCTTGCTCAGATCAAGAGCCGCTATTCGTAATTCTCTTCTGGATCCTGGGGAGACTGACTGGTGATTTCCACGCTGTTCTTTTTCTTTGTGAAGCCATCGTTCTCCTTCCCTATATTTTAGTTGTTAGGAAGTTGTATCCTCGCGGGTATCCTGTCGTAGGTTTCTTTCTTTGTTTCGTTGTGTTCGGTTATACGTTAAACATAATTAGGCAATGTCTTGCTACTAGCATGCTCGTCATGATGCTCTATGAGCTGTTCCGTGAGAAGCGCGTCCCCGCTATTGTTTATTTGGCTCTTGCAGTTGGCTTTCATAAAATGTCTATCATAGGACTTTTTATTTGGATTATTTATATTTCATGCTTCAACCGCAGACACGAACGTTCATACAAGACCGTTGCACTTCTTGCATGCGTTGGCGTTATCATTTTTGCTATTTGTGTGATTATGATTGGACCGGATGTAATGGAGCTCGTGTCTCTATTTACGTCGTCATATAGCTTTCAGATCAAACACGCTGGAATGGGCTCATTTAATATCACAATGCTTATTTATTTTCTATTTTGCCTTGCTATATGGATGTTGGGTAGTAATGGTTTGACCACGAGCATTGATCGATGGACACTTAATTTTTATACGAGCTGTGGAATAATTTCTTCCTTATTCGCTCAATTTGCGAGCATCAGTCCTGAGCTAATTCGACTCAGTTTCCCTTTTCTTTTCATTTCAGGTTTGGTTTACCCCTTTTTATCTGAAAACCTTGGTAGAGAGCGGTTTCTAACTGGAACTCTGGGCTTTTTATTTTTCGTGTTTTATTTTGTCATTACGTTTGTATATGGCGGCAGTTGCGATCTTTTTCCGTATTCGTCGGCGCTATTAGGAGTTATTTATGCATGACGAAACGCCTGACATCAGTATTGTTGTACCGGTATATAACACCGAGCGTTTTCTTCCCGCTTGTCTGGAATCTATTGATATTCAAGGGACCGGCTCTTTTGAGGTGATTCTTGTGGATGATGGTTCCACCGATGGATCTCCCGAGATTTGTGATGCTTATTGCGATAAGCGTGAGAGAGCCTTCGTTATCCATAAGGACAACGAAGGTCTTCTCGCTGCACGTCGAGACGGTCTTCGTAAGGCGAGTGGGCGTTATATTCTTTCGCTCGACTCCGATGACGCTCTTCTTGAAGGCTGCATCAAAAAGGTATGCGATGTAATTGCCTCGACTGGTGCTGATATCATTTCATTTGACTTTACCATGGGATTGATGCCTATTAAACCCTCATTAAAAGTTGATATCTGTTCTGGTATGCATACGGGCGAATCTTTTGATGCTGTTAAAAACCTGTTGTGCGGATGTGATTTCAATAGCGTTTGGAATAAGGTCATTCGGAGAGATTTGTTTGCCAGTGATGAGTGGTACTCGAAACGAGTTGGCCTTATGCACGGTGAGGATCTTTGTCAACTTCTTCCTGTTTTCGATATTGCAAAGAGTTTATTTCACATTGACGAGCCGCTTTACTACTATCGTCAGCATGGCGCTAATAGTACGAAGCAGTTTAAAGAGGATCAGATAACTGATTGGAGCTTTGTAAGCGACGAGTTGATTCGTTATGCGAGTGAATGGTCGAGCGATTCAGTAAAAAATGCCAAAAGGGGTATCTGCCGACACTATTGTGATCTTGATGAAGTTCTTTGGCATTGTGAAGTGGATAAAGAGGTGAAAAGGCAATTTGATAAAACAATTAAAAGCGAGTATCAGAGTCGAATCAGCAATTGTCCGGACTTAGTTCATAGTCTTGTTTTGTCAAATTGCAGTATCGTTTCTTTTTCTGCTCGGCACTTACTAAGCTGCTTTAAATGTCTCCGTCGTCTATTTGTATAATGCAGGTCATTATTGCTTTTTTCTAATATATTTAGTTGGAGCATTATTAGTCTTGACCGAGCTTGTCCTTAGCTTTCAATTAAGTGACAAGAATTTACGATTGAACCGATATCAAAGGTTCAGTCTTGTCGTGCGGTGTATTCATTCCTTGGGCTTTAGTTATTTCGGTCGATGCTTAGAAGCTGGTCTTTGCACGTTTTTTCAAAGAAGTTCTTCAACGCCCCCATGGTCTGGGTGAGTCAATAGACGCTTTCGTTTGTGATTTATTGTTTGTAGTCTATTCCTCTATGGGGTGCCGTCTGCGATTGGTCTTGTTGATTGCATGTTGGGGCATCATGACTTAAATGTCCGAATTGATGGAAGCGCATATTTATTCGACTTTGAAGATGGGAGGAGTCAGTTGTTGCATATTCTTAATTTAATTAAGAAGGCTATAAAACTTCTACTTTCTAGCCCTATTTATGATGGCTTACTTAGGTTATGTCGTCGTTCCGATGCTATATCCTATGCGTCTAAGGCGAAGCTTAGCATGGTTTCCAAGAGACCATCCAATATGTTCATGCCTATTGTTTTTAAGGAAGGCATATCTTACGACATTTCTATTATTGTGCCTGTATACAACGTTGAAAAATACCTCAAACCTTGCCTTGATTCCATTGTGACACAGGAGTTTTCTGGCAAGTTTGAGGTTATTATTGTAGATGACGGGTCTAAAGATGATTCTGGCGTTATAGCCGATTCGTATGGACTAATGCCTAATGTTCTTGTAATTCACCAAATAAACGGCGGCCTTTCCGCAGCACGTAATGCGGGTCTTAGAGTTTCTCGCGGTAAGTACATCATGTTCGTGGATTCTGATGACATGATCGGGCCAGGGTATCTTGAGGATATGCGGAGCAGACTCGATGAAACATCTGCGGATTTCGTTACATCGACTTTTAGATATATGTCTGATGATGGTTTGCTTGGCGAGATAGAGAACGATAGAGCTAGTTGGATGGTGCCGTGGGGCAGGCTATATCGTCGTGAAGTCTGGAATCGACTAGGTTTTCCCATTGGTGCATGGTACGAAGATCTGATTCATCCGGTATGGATAGATTGTCGCTTTAACGATGAACCTTGTTATGATTTGAGTGGCTATTATTACCGAATCCGTCCTGGATCCATAATGCAGTCTACCCCTACGAATGTTAAAGGGCTTGATTCGTATTGGGTTCTTGATGAGTTGATTTCTTTACGTGCAGAGCTGGGGATTAATTATAGTCAGGAAGACTTCGATCGCATTTTTCCTTTGTTCGGACCGCTCTTGCTTGGGAGAACTGTCGCTCTGGACAACTGCGCTCGTAAGATTTTATTTGCTTGTTGTTGTGACACGTTCAATTCAATTGATGAGTTCAGCAGGGTGAGTACTTCGATGAATGGTAGATGGAAGGATATTGAGAAGGCTCTGCGCACTTCGGATTACAGCCGCTATCTTCTCGCATCGCTTTCTCTAGCTGCTGATGGGGTAACTGGACTCAGCCTTTCAGATGCTATTCATATTTGGGTGAACAGGAACAGATAAATAATGAAGATTGGAACGATTACTTTCCACGGTGCTTTAAATTTCGGGTCTGCACTTCAGTCTTATGCGCTTCAAGAAGTCTTGAAAGGCATGGGGCATGAGGTGCGAATAATCGACTATCGTTCTCGTGACTATGAGCAATATAGGTTTTTCCAACCTCGCCACCCGAAGATGACGCTGCGCGCAATGCGCTGTTGGCGTAAGCAGTCGTCTAGAAAGGCTGCATTCGCGGAATTTTCTAAAAGGTATTTCAGGCTTACAAAGAGACCGTATTTCTGGAAAAAAGAAAGTGATATGTACGAACTCGCTGAGCAGTTTGATTGTTTTATTTGCGGAAGCGATCAAATTTGGAATCTCGATTGCACACAAGGTGTTGTTGGCCCCTATTTCCTTTCATTTGCCGGAGATAGTCGACGAGTTGCTTACGCTCCCAGTCTTGCTCACACTTTCTTTAGACCGGAGAATTTTGATGAGCAACTTGTATCCGATTTACTTTCAAGGTTTGATTTTTTGTCTGTTCGCGAGGAGGAGACGGTTCCGCTATTTCAGCCACTTGTCGATACGCCTATCGACGTTGTTTTAGATCCCACACTTTTGTTGGAATCCGATGACTATACCGACATGGCATCTAAAGATGTCTTGCAAGGTGAATATATTTTCATGTATCTTTTGCGTGAATGTCCTGAGCTTATCGAGAGCACCGTCGCGATGACGGAGGCAACAGGCATGAAGGTGGCTTATATATCTGAGAATAATCTAGATATCCCAAATTCAATTAACCTGTTTGGCGTTGGCCCTGAAGAGTTCGTTTCTCTTATCGCACACGCAGACCTCATCGTTACCAATTCCTTTCATGCAACTGTATTCTCTGTTCTCTTCCATAAGCCCTTCCGCGTATATGCAACAGATAAGTCTGGTGCGCGTATGCGCGACTTGTTGGGCAATATCGGGCTGTCTGACCGTTGCGTCAACGTTATGTGTGCCGACGATGTTCCCCCTTGTGACTGGGGTGATGTGGACTCTCTTCTTGATTCTCTGCGTGAGCATTCGTGGGCTTATCTTAGAAAGGCGCTTTCGTAATGGGAGAGACAAGCCGACTTATCAAAAATACCGGCATTATCGCAGTTGGCGGCATGGCAACAAAGCTCGTGTCGTTTCTTCTGCTTCCGCTCTATACATCGGTTCTTTCCACTGCTGATTACGGCACCGTAGACTACATCAATACTATTGCTTTATTTTGCGTTCCTGCGGTTTCGCTGCTTATGGATGAAGCGCTGTTTCGGTTTCTCATTGACTGCCGTACCGATGAGGATCGGTCTACAGCCGTGACAGCGTCATGCGCTGTACTTCTTGCCGGATGCGTATGCTTTGCAGTCATGGCGATTCTGGTATGGTTGCTTTTTGAGCCTGAAAATCTTGGCTGGGTCGTGGGACTTGTTGTTGCTGGCGCGCTTCTGCAGATGGCTTCTGCTGTCCTTCGTGGTTTCGGGGATACCGTGGGATATTCCGTCATGAACTTTGCCGCGAGTGCTTTTACCATTTTGCTCAATGTTCTCTTTATCGCCGTTCTTCGCTGGGGCGTTGTGGGTATGCTATCTGCAACGGTCATTGCGCAGGGCGGTGTTGCTCTCGTGTTCATGGTAATGCGGAGGCTCTGGCGTTATATCGATCCGTCGGCTCTCTCTATCTCCTATGCTTTAAACCTTCTACGGTATTCATTTCCGCTCATCCCTAATAAGGTTTCCTGGACTATTAATAACTTGCTGGACAGGCTCATTATCATGAGTACGCTTGGGCCTTCTGCTGCCGGCGTGTATGCAGTTTCGTACAAGTTCCCCGGTATCATGGATCAGGTGTATGGCTTTTTCTATCAGTCTTGGAAGGAGAGTTCAGCTCGAGCCCTAAACTCTGATGAGGATGAGTCGGCTTTCTATAACTCTGTGTATCGGGCGCTAAGGCGTTTCATGATGAGCGTCGTTCTGCTTATGTCCGCGCTTATGCCTCTTGTGTATGGCGTCCTGATTAAGGGTTCATTCGGCGAGGGCATATTGTATGTACCGATATTGCTCTTGGCGACGTACTTCAGCAATATTTCCGGTTTTTATGGCGGTATCTTCACCGCACATAAAGAGACTGGAATTATGGGAACCACTACTGCGGTGTCTGCTGCTCTTTGCGCCCTGCTGTGTGTCTTGTTGATTCCACGCTTTGGTCTATATGGAGCGTCTTTTGCAACCCTCTTGGCGATGATCGTGGTGAATGAGTACCGCAGGATTAAAGTCGCTAAGTTTGCGAAGCTTGTCGAAGACCGGGCTGAGCAGATTCTGACTTTGGTTTCAATTCTTGGAGTGTTCGCCTTTTATTATCTGTCAGCCTACGGTGCTGGCTTTTTGAGCGCTATTGCCTGTCTTGCAATTGCGTTGGCTTTTTTCGGTTATATGAATGCGGACATTCTGCGCAAGTTGCTTTCGGTTCATAAATAGGGGGGGTAACTGCATGTCTACTGTGAAAAGGGGAGAAATTCCCACGCTGTTTGAGTCGCCATCGCATTGCTGCGGTTGTGGAGCGTGTGCCGCTAGTTGCCCTAGAGGCGCCGTTACCATGTCCGAGGGTAAGGATGGGTTCGTTCTTCCTGTAATTGATGGTGATCTTTGCATTGGCTGCGGCGCGTGCATTAAGGCGTGCGGTCTTAACCGAGGGATAGGCTCTAATTCCGCCGGACCGTTCTTTGCCGCCGCCGGTAGGGACGATGTCTCGGAGTCCGCCTCCGGTGGCGTTTTTGGTGCATTTGCGCGTGAGCTTATTGCTTCTGGTGGGGTCGCATATGGCGCTGCCTATGAGCGCGAGGGGAGCATCCTTCGGGTGCGGCACCGTTGCGCGGCGAGCGTTGACGGGCTTCGTCCACTGCTTAACTCAAAATATGTGCAGAGTGATGCAGGAGCTTGTTTTGCCGACGTGAAGGCGGACCTTCGCGAGGGGAGGCGGGTTCTTTTCTGCGGTACGCCTTGCCAAGTCGCCGGCCTTAGGGGCTTTCTCGGAGGCGATTATGAGAACCTGACAACCGTTGACCTGGTCTGCCACGGCGTCCCTTCCGGCCGCATGTTCGCGGATTGCGTTGAGGGCTATGGCAGACAGCTTGGGTCTCCCGTGGTTGATTTCCGGTTTAGGTGCAAGCGCGAGGGGTGGGACAACTCTCTTCTTCTATTTCTTCTTCTTGAGGACGGAAGAGAGGTCACCATTCCTGCGGCGAAATCCCCCTACTACGACATGTTCCTGAACCTCAAGACTCTTCGCGATAGCTGCTATAGGTGCCCCTATGCAGGGAGATTTCGCGCCAGCGATCTTACCATCGGTGATTTTTGGGGCGTCGACGTTAATAGGCCCGACGTTTTGAAAGATGCTGAGAAGTTTAATCAGATGAAAGGTGTCTCCTGCTTGCTGGTGAATAACGACCGCGGCAGGGAGTTTATTGAATCCAGCAACGCTCTGGACTTGTACCCTGTCGAATTTGACGATATCGCTAAAGGCAACGATCAGCTCCGCCGCCCGAGCACCCTTCCAAAAGACAGACAGCTCTATATTGACGCATTTGTCGAAGGTGGTTGGCATGCCATTGAGTGTATGTATAAAAGGCGTGAGCGGGGAATATTTTTTTATACTAAGAAAATAGCACGAAGGCTTCTCCCTGAATCATTTCGGGAGATTGTCAAAAAGTATTTGAAAGATCTTGCAGACTAGGTAAGGATCCACGCCTGGGCGGGCCCCCCGTTGGGCTCGTAGAGCCATACCGTGTTGCCCTCCGAGGTCCGCTGCCCCCGGTCGTCCAGCGCCAGCCCGGAGGCGGACGTGAATGAGTAGCGGCCTCCGCCCAGGGCCGAGACGCGCCACAGCTGCGAGGCGGAGCCGTCCGCCTCGGCCAGCACCGCCCGGTTGCCCGACTCGGTCAGCATCAGGCCGCCCGAGGAGACCCTGTAGAGGCCCGTCGCCCCGTCGCGCTCGAGGGAGAGGGCGCCCGCGCCCGAGGACAGCGAGCAGCCCGATGCGGAGGCCGACACGGCCATCCGGGCGTCGAGGGCGGCCGCGAGGCGGTAGGAGCCGTCGTCTATAACTTTCTCTAATGTTGCGATTCGGTATTTTGCTGCCAGGTCGTACCTAGCGCTCCATTTGCTGTTCGATTCCTTGGTGACGTTTGATGCCGCAGTAAGCTCAACCTTGGCGCCTTGAACTTTCCATTCCCTCTGGTTCATCGCGTACGCAACAGTCCCGTTCTGAATCCCCGAGATGCTCGGCGGGAAGGACTGGTTGTCGGCCTCGATGGAAAAGCTCTCTTCCTTGGCATCCAAGTGCTGTTGAATGCGGTCGGCATACTTTTCTGCCCATTCATCAGCCTTGCCAGTTCGCAAAAAGTAATTGTTGGACAGGTCGGTCGAGCGGTAGGCGTAGCCGTCCTTCTGGTAGTTTGCCGTGTGGTCGGAGTGGGCGATTGCCATGAGCTCGTCGGTCAGGCCAAAGTACAGATGACGCTGGTCCAGGTCTCCGTAGGTAGTGTCGAGAAAGTTGGTGTAGAGCCCCATCCGAAGCGAGTCGGCCCGGCGTCCTAGAATCTGGAATACGGTTGATATCCTATGCCGCCTCGACCCTGTCCGCAAGCTCGA
>OBIU01000901.1_pt1 | contig 11515 bp, 9 predicted proteins | sample 1519871 | NCBI WGS metagenome assembly OBIU01 (sample SAMN04209229, study PRJEB22552) | human gut metagenome | biome: gut; material: feces | host: Homo sapiens | place: USA: Oklahoma
CCTGCTGCAGATCGGCTGCACCATTGCCGTGCACACCGGCCCCTATGCGCTGGGCATGGGCGTGATGCGGCGGTGGAAAAAGGCTTAACCCCCATATAGTTTTCCCAGCTCCCCCGAAAGGGGGAGCTTTTTTGATACCGGTTAAGCTCTGCTTTGTACAACCTCTCAATCACGGCGAAGGCTGAGAGGTTTAGCAACGGCAGCAGCTTACGGCTCAACCCCCCAGTCACCTACGGTGACAGCCCCCCTAATAGTGGGGCCCTTGGCAGGGAGATTACGTTTGACGGCAGAGGGGAACAGCAGCAAACCACAATGTATAACCGCAAAGTCTCCGGTTTCGCCAGAGGCTCCCCTACTAGGGGAGCTGGCGCAGAGCGCCTGAGGGGTTTAACGTACACAAAAAATCTCCCGATTCCGTTTGGAACCGGGAGATTTTTTCAGCCTTGATTTTTACGATGCACGATCACAGAAGACGGTGACACGGGTCTTGCCGCCGTAGGTGCAGGTGTACAGCACCAGGGCGTAGCCGCTGTGTTCCACTTCCTCCACACTGTGGGGGTCAAGCACTTCAACCTTATTCACGACGTACTCATTCACGATGCCGTCCATATCGGTGAAGGTGACGCTGTCCCCCGCTGTGAGGGAGCTCAGCTTGCCGAAATGGCTCTCGTAGTTGTGTGCCGCAATGACCAGATCATCGGTGCGGGAAGAACCGAACTGGCGGCAGGGGGCGATCTTCAGGCGGGGGTAGCTCCACTCGCTCATCACCGGCAGGTCAATGCCGATGGCGGGAATGGAGATCTCACCCACATATTCGTTGCCGTCGATCTCCACCACCGGGAGCTCGGGGTCCAGGGGGCCGCTCTCTGCCTCCGGTTCCGGGGTCTCCACCTTCTGCTGAAGGTCGGCCACCACGGTCTGAGCTTCGGCACCGGCGTGGGCATCCTCGTAGCGGTTGTAGGCGTACAGGCCGCCAGCCGCCAGCAGGAGCACCACACCCAGCACGATGCAGACAAGCCCGGGAGATACTTTACGCATTCTTTTCACGTTTCTTGCTGCGCTCCATCAGGTAGGCACCCACGGCCACCAGCACCAGACCGCTTGCCGTCAGAACAGGTATGGGCCAGTTCAGCTGACCGGTCTGGATCAGTTTGGGTCCTTCGGCCGGGCGGGCATCCGCCACCACGCTGGCCGGGGCGGTGGGCTCCGGTGCACTAGGGGTGGTGGTTTCAGTCACGGTCGGGCGGGCATCTGCCGGGGCCGGGTTCTCCGGCGTGGAAGGGGTGGGCGGGGTGACGGGATCAGGGTCATACGGGTCCGGGTAGTACGGGGTCTCGATGGCCTTGTAGCTGTTGTTGAAGGTGATGCTGCTCACCTTTTCGTCCATCAGGTCGGCCTGTGTGTGCACGGCCATCCGGGCCACCAGCTTGTCGTTGTCCCACACCACGGAAACGCGCAGATAGTACACGGTTTCATCGTAGGTGCCGCGGGTGTTGACACCGGCGCGCTGGCGCACGGTGTAAACGTAGTAGCCGGGCTTGGTGTAGCTGATGGGGCCAAAGCTGCCGGTCTCGCCGTCGGTGATCTCCAGAGTGGTCACCTCGGGCAGGGGCGCATTGTCCACAGCCTCAAGTTCCACAGTCAGTGTTTCCTTTGGGAGAGGTGTTTCCCCCGTGGACTGAATAGAAACCGGAAGCTCCTGCAGCTGTGTATGCTGGTCAGCCGCGGTGGCCGCAAATGCCGCCGGCTGACACAGGCAGAACCCCAACGCAAGCGTCAGGAGTGCTGCCGCGATTTTACGGAACCTCATTTCATCCTCTCCTTTATGAATCCGACGCGGACGGGATCATCCACGCCAGAAGAATGGTGCGTGCATCGGTAAACTCCGTTGAACAGGTGGACAGCGCCAGCACCTGAGCGTCATCGCCCGCCGCTTTCATGGCGGCCAGCGTTTCGGTGTTCAGGTTCAGGGCGTTCTCCTGCGCAAAGGTGTACAACCCCTGCAGGTCGCTGTCCCAGCGCTGGGGCTGGAAGATCGCGCTCTCAGACGAAGGGACCAGCAGACATGCAAAGGTTTTAAGATCATAGGTGCGGTCGGGCAGGATCAGCTCACCGGTGGTATTCTCTGCAAAGAACTCTGCGTCCTTGTAGAGATCCAGATCACCGAACATCTTGCTCTCTTCCATGTGGTGACCATACAGCAGAGAGTAGGGGTCGGTGAAGTTCTTGTCGCAGTTCACATCCAAAAAGATGCTGCCTGCCAGCGAGAAATCACCGTAGACATCGGTGTTCACATAGGTAAAGTTGTCCTCGCCCTGTACCACAGGGTAGTCGATGGCGGTGTTGTCCAGTGTGACCCACGCGCAGACATCCGGGTTGATGCCCAGCAGCTCCTCAAAGCTCGCGCCGTTATCCGCGCCCGCCTTGGGCTTGAACTGCAAAAGCTCTGCCTGAACATTGTCTGCGGCGGCGTACACCTGCGAGTTGTCCCACAGGGCATAGGCTGAATACGCCCCGGCGACCACCAGGAACAGCACGACCACCGTGCTCACCAGAAAGTCGGCTGCCTTCAACGCTTTTCTCTGCCAGTTGATACAGCCCACCTCCGGTTAAGCAAATTCAAATAAGTGGTTATTCGTTAGGTTTGTGCTGGGATAACCCCCCAGTCACGCTTCGCGTGCCAGCCCCCGCTAATAGGGGGGCCCTTGGCATGGCGCAAAGCTTCACGGTTTTGCCAAGGCCGCCCCTACTAGGGGCGGTGGCATCCCGCAAGGGATGACGGTGGGGTTTAATCTACCGCGAGCAATTACTCCTCGTCGCGGCGGCGCTTGTTCAGCATCAGGGCCACACCACCAATGGCAACGATGGCCAGCATTGCAATGTAAGGTGCATTGTCCAGCACAACGCCCATGTCGGGGGAATCAGGGTTAGTGTTCTGGAAGGCAGTGGTCACATCAGTGCTACCAACCTCACCCTTGATCTTGGTAGGCTCCTTGGCATCAAATGTAGTGTCAGTCACAGTAACAGTGTACTTCACATTGTCAACAGTAACAACAACAGCATTATTTTCTACCTGAGAATCATCCTCGTAAATTTCGTACTTAATGCCAGCAGGCAGGTTGGAAAGGTCGAGAGAATCACCGTGCTGCAGAGTAACAGTATACTCCTTATCCAGTTCCAGATATGCGTTCTTATCGATATTAGTAGTGCCGTCCTTAATAGTTGCAGTATCGCTCAGATCAGTAACCTGAGGTCCTTTATACAGGCCAGTGTCAGTATTGTTCTTCAGGTTATTTGCCTTAGTGAACTTAATCTTAAAGGTAAAGTCCTTGCTCAAGTTGCCAAGTGCACCATGAACAGTCTTGCTCAGCTTCAAATTCTGAATGTTGCCGTCACCGTACTTATTCTTAAACGCTTCGGTTGCCAGAATCTTATTGCCGTCGGAATCCTTCAGAGCAACAAAATAGCCAAACTCAGCAGTAGCAGTGGCATCAACTTCCTTTGCGTTGACCTTGCTGATAACCATCGTCACAGTACCACGCTCAGCAGTCACAGACTGGTATGCCTTGTCCATGCTCTCAACGATGGTAAAAGTATACTTACCAACAGACTTGCCTTCAGTCAGCTTCGCAACATCCAGCTTAAAGGTGCCAGTATAGACACCTTTATTGTCTTCGCCACCCTTAGAAGTATAGTTACCTGTATTGAATTCCACCGATTTAGTATCCAGTGCTGTACCGGTAGTTGCCGTACCCTCATAAACATTAAAGTTAAACTTCATGCTATCGGGCGCAGTACCATTAGCAACCGTCAGAACCTTGGTTAAATCAATTTCAGCCTTACCATTAACCGGCACAAACATCTTTGCATTGTATTCGCCAGCCGTGCCGGGATAGGTAGCATCAACAGGGGTCGTCGCAAACGCTGCGGTTGCGCCGACGGTGAGCATCATGGCGGCAGCCAGAACGCCCGCGAAGAATTTCTTCAGTTTCATTGTTATTCCTCCCTAGTAAGAAATCGTTCGTACTCCTGCGCCGCGGCCCAAACTCCGCGGTTCACAGGCAGGATGCCGGCAGCTTCTTCCGGCTTCCATGGTATTACAAACTGCGTCGCCGCAGTAGTGTAATTACTTTTGCTTGCACATCCTCCAGCGGAACCGGGCCAAAGTCCCGGCTGTCCTCGGATTGTGTGCGGTAATCGCCCAGCACAAAAAAGCAGCCTTCCGGCACCGTGTAGGGGTACTCCAGCGCGTCTTTTGCGTAGGTGGGGTAGAGGATCTCGCCGCTCTGCACCGCGCCGTTCACCACAAGGGTGCCGCTGTCGTCCAGAGCCACAAGGTCGCCCTCGCGCCCAAGGATGCGGCCCACCCGGAGCTTGCCGCCCTGGGTGTAGACCACAACGTCGTTTTTTGCGTAGGTTTTTTGCAGGCGGTAGCAGATGAGCAGGTCGCCATCCTTTACCGCGGGGAACATGCTGCTGCCCTTGGCCTGCGTGAGCAGGAACACCTGCGTGAACAGCACCCAGGCGCACAGCAGGATCACCACAATGCGGCCCAGCAGGCTGATAAAATCCTGCCGGTTCTCAGCGTCCAGCCTGCGGCGGCGCACCGCCCGTGCCCCCAGCTTCAGGGCATCATTGTCCAGCGGGTGCATCGGAATGCGCCTCCTTTTGGGGGTCAGAGCTGTCAGATTCCGGATTAAACCTCTCAGTCACGGGCTTCGCCGTGACAGCGTCCGGGTTGCGGCTCCCAGCGTCCGCTTCGTGCAAAGTTTTGCACTCGCGTCCTGCTGGCCGCTGCCCCAACAGCTCCTCCCTGTTTCCGCCACTGGCGGCGGTCGTCGTTGTTGCCCTAGTAGGGGAGCCCTTGGCAAAACTGTCAACTTTGGCGGGAGCCAAGTTCACGTCCCCGGGTTCACCGGTGCCGGATGCTTCCGGCTGCGCAGCACTTGTCTTGCCTCTCCTACTAGGAGAGGTGGCAAAGCCATCAGGCTTTGACGGAGAGGTTTCCAGCAGCACATTGTACCTTGTGCGCTCGGCGCGGATGGCGGCTTCGTACAGGGCGTAAAGCTCTTCCAGCTTCTTCCACATGGCCGCTTCGTCCACGCCGCCCAGCAGGTTCTTGCGGAATTTCACCGTCCGGAACCACTGGATGATCGCTTCCTGCTCCGGGCTGATACAGCTTTCCTCTGCACCGGCCAGCCGCTGGGGCGCTTTCTTTTTCGCCATGCGGTCAGCCCCCTTTAGTCATCTTCCTTACGGTGCTTGCGCAGCATCAGCAGGGCAACGCCGCCAGCCACCACAGCAAGGATGACGATGTAAGGCAGGGTGTCGAGGAGGACACCAAGGTCAGGCTCGAGCGTCCGGTGATTGGTGAAGTGAACCGTCTGCTCAGTTGTACCGATTGTTACAGTTGCAGTACTATTCTTTTCGTATACTTCACCGTCTGTACCAATCTGCCAGCTGGTATCGTACTTCTCACCAGAATAATCTTCCTCTATAACTTTGTACTCACCACTTGGCAAATTTTTGAAGGTAATCGAAGCTCCGTCTTTCAGCGTAAACTGACCATTACTCTGCCATACAGCCTTTGTGTTATCAGTAATCGCAATGTTCGCATCAGTGATGTTCACCGGTGTGCCATCAGCCTTGGTAATTGTAAAGGTAAAGGCTTTGTTGGTGTCGCCAAGTTTGCCGGTAACGGTTTTGGTAACAGTCAGGTTTGCGGAAGCAGGCACATACTTTGCGTAGAAAGTTGTATCCGCAGAAATGGTGCCATTTACAAAATCCGCTTTTTGGGTGCAATTTTCATCCGTATACCAACCTTTAAAGGTGTAAACTGTACCATCTGCTGTTGTTTTAGTTTCCGGGCACACCGCTTCAGTCTGATCAACGCGTTTGACATCCGGGCGGGCAATTGTATTCAACTGAATTGAATCGCCTTCATTTTGGACTGTATATGCTCCGCCATAATCGCTCACTAGATGAAAAGTATTTTCGCCCGCATCCTGAACCATGAACATAACATTGATGTGCGTTGCATCATGGATCAATAGCAAACCATCCAGATGGTACGTCATTATTTTATCGCCGACATACGTAATCGGAGATTCATACACGCCATTCGTGTATTTATTGCGCAGGCTCTCTTCTCCCTCCCAATTTCCCTGCAAACCATTTTTGCCAGTGTTAGCTCCGCCTTGTCCAATCACCTCGTACCATTTAATTGTGTATGTGCCGCCATAATTCTTCTTTGCGATATTTGACTCCCAACTACTCGGTTTTTCCAGATAATAGTAATCCTTGTATTGGCCATTCTGTTTAATCGGAATCACAGGAAACTGTCCGGAATCAACTATAATTTCAGTTCCCAACTTCGTATCAATGTCGGCCGTGTCATAAATTGAGGTACGCTTATTGTAATTGCTCGGAGCAACTACATTTGAAATCGTACCAACGGCCATGCCGTTCCACGCTTTATTTTCAGCTTTACTACCATAGTAATCACCCGAATAGCCCAAAACCTGCGTGTAAACATAAAGATTATAAGTGTCTTTCTGATTGCTTTCCACAACTGTAATATTCAGCTCATCGCCGTTACTAAGCTTATGTTTATCATCTGCTTTGGGGTCACCGTGGCGGTGGTTAATCGTCAACTCACCCGTTTTCGTAACCTTTAACCGTACTGTTTTGAAGGTATCTCCCACACCATAAATTTCGTCAACCAAATTCCCATTGCTGTCAACAAACTTCGCTTCACCGGGGTTTTTCTGATTCGGTGTAATTATCCATTTATGTTCGTAGTGCGATTTTCCGTTTTTGGATCGCAGTGTAATCGTTGCGCCAACCGGAACTTTTGCATCACCCTGAATGCTGCTGATTGTAGCAATCCCATCATTCACATTCGGGTACTCAACGCCATCGATCTCAATGCTGACGATCTCAATGCCGTCATCATCGAAGTCCTCACTTCCCTGATCCGGGTATTCCAGCGCAATCACAAAGGGGCTGAAGCTGGAGGTCTCGAAGGTCAGGGTGCCATTCTCATAGCTGACAACATCCAGTTTTTCCACGGTATTGTCGTCTTTCTGGTGGAGCACCTTCAGCGCATCGGCAGTGAGCGCTCCCATTTCTTCCATTTCCGCAATATCCGGCAGTTTGTCCAGACCAGAAACGGTAACGGTGGCCTTCTGGCCCTTGGCCAGCTGCACCTTCTCGCTGTTGATATCTTCGGGCGTGATCTTCAGACCCAGAAGGGGCTGCATCCCCTGAAGCTCATTCACGTAGGTATTGCAGAACTCCGTCATGGAATGATCGCCCATGTGAGTAACGCTGAGTCTATGGGCGGCAGAGGGCAGATTCTTCACCTCTACCGGCAGGGTCGTGGTTTTCGGGTTACCTTCCTCGTCCTCGTAGGAAGCAGCGGCCTTGGCAGTCAGATCCACAGGCACGGGGTTCTTGTCCACCAGATCCTCGTGATCCACGTCCTCTTCCTCATCGGAGCCAACGGTGCCGTCCTTCCATGCGGCGTAAACGTTCACGGTGGTGGTCTTGTCGTCCAGAATGTTGCTGGTGGGGTCGGTGAGGTTCAGGCGCACCCGGTTGCCAAACTCGTCCAGCGTGTACCAGTAGTCAAACTGCCGCAGTTCGCCCTTGGGGTCCCGGTTGGAGGAGGGGTTCTCGATGTAGCTGCTGTAGTCCGCGATGGTCTCTACCCGGGGCACAGCCTGAATAAAGTACAGGTTCCACAGAACCTCACCGTTCCGGGCCAGATACTCGCTCTCCGTCATATTGTTGATCTGTGCCTGAGCGGTAATGTCCTGCAGGTCAAGGGTGTTCAGCTCCTTCAGCCAGAAGCGGTAGACCACCATATCCTGCAGCTTTTTGATCTCGTCGCCGGAAACGACCACTTTGTCATCAGGCTTTTCCACCACGTCGTCCTCGCCGGACCACTGGGTCTCGGGTTCGGGGTCGGTACCGGTGCTGGAGCTGGGGCCGTACTCAATGACGGTGCCCCACTCTGTTTCCTTAACGGTGGGGCCGCCTTCGAGGTTGTCCTCGCCGCCCTCTACAGGCCGGGAGGCTTCCTCCTCGCCGAAACCGGCAGCTTCGCCGCCGTCTACAGGCCGGGTGGTTTCCTCCTCGCCGAAACCGGCAAATTCGTCGTCAGGATAGGATGCCTCGCCGTCATCTACGGGCCGGGAGGCCTCTTGATTAACCTGAGGATCGATCAGACCCTCCGTTGCAAACACCGGCACAAGGCAGGTGCAGATGACCGCAAGCGCCAGACAAAGCGCAAAAACGCGCTTCACCAGCCTATCTTTTTTTCCGTGATGATTTTTCCGCACAGTGGAGCCCTCCCTGCATCATAGTATTTTTGGCAAAACCGGAGGAAAAGATATCCAACTTTTGTCGGTTTTCTTTCCCTTGGCAGGTTATTTTTACCAGACACATCATTATCGTAATTATAGCATGTATATCCAGTATTTTCAATAGTGAAATTTTATTTTTCCTTCCCCTTCTCAGACAAAATATTCTGCGATATACAGCACGTTATGAGCCGCCGTAATATATTGCGGGGAGTAGCGCAGCCTAACTTATCCGCACGCCCGCCGCATTGATATATCACGCAGTTTTGTGTTGTATCTTCGCAGTTTCACTCTCTATAATACATGAAACGCAGATTCCTTTCACTTTTTTCCGAGATTTTTTTAAAAAAAGTTTTCTGAACCCTCTCAGTCTCGCAAAGCTCGACAGCGGGGGTTAAACCTCTCAGTCACGGGCTTCGCCCCAAGCAGCTGGGGTTAAACCTCTCAGGCGCTTCGCGCCAGCTCCCCTAGTAGAGGCGGCCTTGGCAAAGAGGTTGAGCTTTACGAAATGCCAAGGGCCCCACTACTAGGGGAGGTGGCATCGAGCGTCAGCGATGATGACGGAGAGGTTGTACCGGAGGATTGCCTATCCGTATGAACGGTTAGCTTGTCCTTTGTCCAACCTCTCAGTCACGGGCTTCGCCGTGACAGCTCCCCTAGTAGGGGAGCCCTTGGCAGGCCGTCGCGTTTTCGGGGTCTGGCGCTTCGCTCCTTTTGGCAGTGCTGGCGTAATGTTCACCTCTGCGGCAGAAGTCGCTCTTGGAGCCGATAGGCGAAAAGATCGAAAAATGAATCTCATGCCAAGGCCTCCCCTACTAGGGGAGGTGGCATCGAGCGTCAGCGATGATGACGGAGAGGTTTTGCACCAAAAAACGCCCCCATCACTCAAAGGAGCAATGGGGGCGCTTTACCATATTACAATGGGTTCCGCTTACTCAGCCTTGGGGGCTTCGGGAGCCTTTGCCTCCTCAGCCTTTGCGGCGGGCTCTGCCGGAGCGGCAGGAGCGGCAGCGGGCTTCGGAGCCTGCTTCACCACGGGCTTGGGGGGATTCGGATCGTCCTTCAGCGGGAAGAGGATGATGTGCTTGGGGCACTTCTGGGCGCACATGCCGCAGCCCTTGCACTTGTCGTAGTCGATGCGGGCCACGCCGTCTACAACGTGGATGGCATCAAACTTACAGGTGCGCTCGCACATGCCGCAGGCAATGCAGGAAGTGGTGCACAGCTTGTTTGCCACAGCACCCTTGTCCTTGTTGGAGCACATGACCACCGGCTTGCGGGGGCCGGCAGCATCGATCATGATCACCTGCTTGGGGCAGATGTTGGCACAGGCACCACAGCCGGTGCACTTGTCCTTGTCCACCTTGGCCACACCGTCTACGATGTGGATGGCGTCGAACTTACACACCTTGGTGCAGTCGCCCAGACCAATGCAGGCGAAGGAGCAGGTCTTGGGGCCGCCGTACAGGGCTGCCGCAGCAGCACAGGTCTGGATGCCCTTGTAGTCGTAGGCGGGCTTGCAGTGCTCGGAGCTGCCCTGACACTGCACAACAGCCTTCTTTTCTACGGCGCTTGCCTCGCCGCCCATGATCTTGGCAATGGCAGCAGCAGCCTTGGGGCCGCCGGGTGCGCACTTGTCACAGGGCACGCCGTCCAGAACAACTGCCTTGGCGTAGTCGGAACAGCCGGCGTAGCCGCAGCCGCCGCAGTTTGCGCCGGCCAGACAGGCAGAAACTTCCTCAATGCGGGGGTCTTCCTCCACCGCCATGAACTTTGCGGCGGCCACCAGAACGATAGCACCCACAGCGCCCACGATGGTGCACAGGATAACAGCAGATACAATATTCATAGTCCTGTTCCTCCCTTACAGCGTAACATTGAACAGGTTTTCGACGATGCCGCCGAAGCCCATGAAGGACAGGCTGGTGATTGCTGCTGCGATCAGGGTGATGGGCAGGCCCTTGAAGGGTGCCGGGGGATCGCAGGCTTCCACGCGCTTACGCACGCCGCTGAACATGACCATGGCCAGCATAAAGCCGCAGCCTGCGCCGATGGCGCAGATCAGAGCCTCGATGTAGGCGTAGCCGAAGCCGTGTGCAGCCACATCGGCGCCGTAGTCGCCCACGACCAGAATGGTCACGGCCAGCACGCAGCAGTTGGTGGTGATCAGGGGCAGATAAACGCCCAGCGAGTTATACAGTGCAACGACATACTTCTTGAGGAAGATCTCGATGAACTGCACCAGCACAGCGATGACCAGAATGAACACGATGGTCTGCAGATAGCTCAGACCAGCCTTGTCCAGAATGAAGATCTGGATGGGGAAGGTAACGGCCGTTGCCATGAACATGACAAAGATGACAGCACCGGACATACCAACAGCGGAATCCAGCTTTTTGGAAACGCCCAGGAACGGGCAGATACCGTAGAACTTCACCAGCACATAGTTGTTGACAAGGATCATGCTGAAGAAGATCGCAGCGAGTTTGACGAGCATCTTATTCCGCCTCCTTCTTCAGATTGTCAAGATCACAGCAGCTCTTGCGCTCGATGCGGGCGTCCAGCTTGCCTTCCAGCCACACACAGCCGGCCATCAACAGGCCAAAGCAGAAGAATGCGCCGGGAGCCTGCGTCATGATGGAGACCTTGGCAACGCTTTCCGGGATCACCTGGAAGCCCAGCCAGGTGCCGCTGCCCAGGATCTCACGGATGGAGGCCATCAGCACCACGGTGAGGGTGTAGCCGATGCCCATGCCGATGCCGTCCAGTGCGGAATCTACCACATTGTTCTTGCAGGCAAACATCTCGGCACGGCCCAGAATGATGCAGTTGACAACGATCAGGGGCAGGAACACGCCCAGTGCGGTGTACAGGCTGTCCATGTAGGCGTGCATCACCATCTGAACGATGGTCACGAAGCCTGCAATGATGACGATGTAGCAGGGCAGATGGACTTTAGCGGGGATCACGTTGCGCAGCAGCGAGATCAGGATGTTGGAGCACACCAGCACGAAGGTGAAGGCTGCGCCCATGCCCAGCGCGCTGGAAACTGCCGTGGTAACAGCCAGGCAGGAGCAGGTGCCCAGAACCAGACGCAGAACGGGGTTTTCTTTGATGATGCCGTTGGTAAGGATGCTTACCTTGGACTT
>OBIU01000914.1_pt1 | contig 11451 bp, 10 predicted proteins | sample 1519871 | NCBI WGS metagenome assembly OBIU01 (sample SAMN04209229, study PRJEB22552) | human gut metagenome | biome: gut; material: feces | host: Homo sapiens | place: USA: Oklahoma
CTGGCTGACAAGTTCCACTTCGAGAAGGTCGCTATCACCCTGCGTGAGAGCCACAACGCTTCCGAGAACGGCTGGAGCGCAATGCTGTACGATGTTGCTTCCGACGAGTACTGCTTCTCCAAGAAGTACGAGCTGAAGATCATTGACCGCGTTGGCGGCGGCGACTCCTTCGGCGGCGGCCTGATCTACAGCCTGCTGACCGGCAAGAGCACCCAGGAAGCCGTTGAGTTCGCTGTGGCTGCTTCTGCTCTGAAGCACTCCATCGAGGGCGACTACAACATGATGACCGTCTCCGAGGTGGAGAAGCTGGCTGGCGGCGACGGCTCCGGCCGCATCCAGCGCTAAGCAGAAGGGAGATCCCGCATGGATATCCGCTACTCCTGCAACCAGAAGGATTTCAAGCGCTACACCACCGAGGAGATGCGCGATGAGATGCTCATCACCGGCCTGTACAAGGCAGATGAGGTCGTGGCCGTGTACAGCCATGTGGACCGTATGGTCACCCTGGGTTGCATGCCGGTGCACGAGACCGTGTCCATCGACAAGGGCATCGACGTGTGGGCCAACTTTGGCACCCACTACTTCCTGGAGCGCCGCGAGATCGGCATGTTCAACATCGGTAAGGACTCCACCGGCATCGTGGTGGCCGACGGCGTGAAGTACGAGCTGGGCTATAAGGACTGCCTGTACATCACCCAGGGCACCAAGGAAGTGACCTTTGCTTCCGCCGACCCGGAGCACCCCGCCAAGTTCTACATGGTGTCGGCTCCGGCACACTGCGCCTACGAGACCCGTCTGATCAAGATGGCCGATGCCAACCATCGGCCTCTGGGCAGCGTGGAGACCTGCAACAAGCGCACAATCAACCAGTTCATCCATCCGGATGTGCTGAAGACCTGCCAGTTGAGCATGGGCATGACCGCACTGGACCCGGGTTCCAACTGGAACACCATGCCCAGCCACACCCATGAACGGCGCATGGAGATCTACACCTACTTTGAAGTGCCGGAGGGACAGGTCGTGTTCCACATGTGCGGCGAGCCTACCCAGACCCGCCACATCGTGATGCACAACGAGGATGCTGTCATCAGCCCCTCCTGGAGCATCCACAGTGGTGTGGGCACCTCGAACTATACCTTCATCTGGGCCATGGGCGGCGAGAACATGGAGTTTGACGACATGGACAACATCGCCACCACAGACCTGCGCTGAGCAAACCTTACTGCCCCGCATCGGCACTCCCGGTGCGGGGCTTTTTCAAAAAAGGAGAACTACAATGGATCTTTCTGCATTTGACCTGAAGGGCAAAGTTGCCCTGATCACCGGCGGTGCCCACGGCATCGGCTTCTCCATTGCCGAGGGCATGGCAAAATGCGGTGCCACCGTCTGCTTCAACTGCTCCAACGAGGGCAGCCTGGAAAAGGGCCTGGCCGCCTACAAGGCTGCCGGCATCGACGCCCACGGCTATGTGGCCGACGTGACCGATGAGGCTGCTGTGAATGCCATGATCGCCCAGATCAAGGCCGACGTCGGCCCCGTGGACATCCTGGTGAACAACGCCGGCCTGATGAAGCGCATCCCCATGATCGAGATGAGCCACACTGATTTCATGCGGGTCATCGACGTGCATGTGGGCGGTGCCTTCAACTGCTCCAAGGCCGTTCTGCCCGACATGATCGCCAAGCGCGAAGGCAAGATCATCAACATCTGCTCCATGATGAGCGAGCTGGGCCGCGAGACCGTGTCTGCCTATGCTTCCGCCAAGGGCGCTCTGAAGATGCTCACCCGCAACATCGCTTCCGAGTACGGCGAGTACAACATCCAGTGCAACGGCATGGGCCCCGGCTACATCGCCACCGCCCAGACCGCTCCCCTGCGCGAGACCCAGCCGGACGGCAGCCGTCACCCCTTCGACACCTTCATCTGCGCCAAGACCCCGGCCGGCCGCTGGGGCGACCCCGAGGACATGGTGGGCCCCTGCGTGTTCCTGGCCAGCCATGCTTCTGACTTCGTCAACGGCCAGATCCTGTACGCCGACGGCGGCATCCTGGCTTACATCGGCCGTCAGCCCAAGTAACCCCGTCCTTTAAAACAAACAGAAAGCCGCCCGGAAACGTTCTCAGACGCTTCCGGGCGGCTTTTCTTGTGGTCGGAGTGGCGAGACTCGAACTCGCGGCCTCCTGCTCCCAAAGCAGGCGCGCTACCAACTGCGCAACACCCCGACAATATTCAATTGTACCTGTACAGTATACCTTTTTTTAGAGTGTTCGTCAATAGATTCATCCGGCGGCCGGAGTGCAAAAAATCCCGCCCGGAAATCCGGGCGGGATGCAACAGTTCTACAAATAGAGTGATCAGTCTGCGAACAGCGGAGTGGACAGGTAGCGGTCGCCGGTATCGGGCAGCAGCACCACGATGTTCTTGCCAGCGTTCTCCGGGCGCTTTGCCAGCTGCAGGGCAGCCCAGACGGCAGCACCGGAAGAAATGCCCACCAGCACACCTTCCTTGTGACCGATCAGCCGACCGGTGGCAAAGGCGTCGTCGTTCTCCACAGCAATGATCTCGTCATAAACCTTGGTGTCCAGCACGTCCGGCACAAAGCCTGCGCCGATGCCCTGGATCTTGTGCGCACCGGCAGTGCCCTTGCTCAGCACCGGGGAGGAGGCTGGCTCCACGGCCACGACCTTCACGTCAGGGTTCTTGCTCTTCAGGTACTTGCCCACGCCGGTCACGGTGCCGCCGGTGCCAACGCCTGCCACAAAGATGTCCACCTTACCGTCGGTATCGTCCCAGATCTCGGGGCCGGTGGTCTCGATGTGTGCCTGGGGGTTGGCCGGGTTCACAAACTGGCCGGGGATGAAGGAATTGGGAATCTCCTTTGCCAGCTCATCGGCCTTGGCAATGGCACCCTTCATGCCCTTGGCACCCTCGCTGAGCACCAGCTCGGCACCGTAAGCCTTCATCAGCTGGCGGCGCTCCACGCTCATGGTCTCGGGCATGACGATGATGATGCGGTAGCCCTTGGCAGCTGCCACGGCAGCCAAGCCGATGCCGGTATTGCCAGAGGTGGGCTCGATGATCACGGAGCCTTCCTTCAGCAGGCCCTTGGCCTCGGCGTCATCGATCATCTTCTTGGCAATGCGGTCCTTCACGGAACCGGCCGGGTTGAAGTACTCCAGCTTGGCCAGAATGTGAGCAGACAGCTGCTGCTCCTTTTCAATGTGGGTGAGCTCCAGCAGCGGGGTGTGACCGATCAGCTGGTCAGCGGCAGTATAGATCTTGCTCATAATAAATTCCCTCCTGATACAGATACAACTTCTCGAACGGGCCCCGGCACCCGAGGTGCGGCCCGGAACTACAAACCTTTAAACCAACATTGTTTGTGGGTTTGATGGTATTATAGTCCCCTTTGCCCTGCTTGTCAATGCTTTTTTGCAAAAAAGTGGGATTGAAATATTATTTACCCTGTTGTATAATAGGTTTAACATTCTATGGACATCAAAGGAAGTACACGAATATGATCGTTTCCACCAAAGGGCGCTATGCGCTGCGCGTGATGATCGACCTTGCCGAACATCAGGCGGAAAAATACGTTCCCCTCAAGGAAGTCGCCGCACGGCAGGAGATCTCGGAAAAATATTTGGAGAACATCCTCAAGGTGCTGGTGCAGAACGGCTTTCTGGAGGGTCTGCGCGGCAAGGGCGGCGGTTACCGCCTGACCCGCAGCCCCGACCAGTACACCGTGGAGGAGATCCTCATGCTCACCGAGGGCAGCCTGGCCCCCGTCACCTGCCTGACGCCGGGTGCATCCCCCTGCGCCCGCCTGGCCAACTGCCGCACCTATGAGATGTGGAAAGGCCTGAACGACCTCATCTCCAACTATTTCAGCCACATCACCCTTGCCGATCTTGCCCTGCCCGATCAGGCCGGCAACGATTATGTGATCTGACTCGTTCCTGCTCCGGCTTCTTACGGCGCACCGCACATTGCGGTGCGCCTTTTTTGCACAGTTCCCCGCGAAATATGTGGGAATTCTTGGCAAGTATCACGGTTGATGGACGTCCGACGATGCGGTATACTACCACTTGTATCCCACATTTTTTGGTGACCGTGAAAGGAGCGATCCGTTACGAAATATATTTTTCAGTTTGCGCGCATTCTGGCCTTCTGTTTTCTGGGCGAGGTGCTGCACGCCGTGCTGCCGCTGCCGGTGCCTGCCAGTGTCTACGGGCTGGTGCTGCTGCTGGCTGCCCTGAACTTCGGCTTTGTGAAGCTGGATGACGTGAAAGAGGTGGGCACTTACCTCACCGGCATCTTCCCGCTGCTGTTCGTGCCTGCCGCAGCCGGCGTGATGGAGCTGTGGGCCGAGATGGGCAACATGCTGCTGCCCATCATCATTGCCATCATCCCGGTGACCGTGCTGGTCATGGTCTCCGCAGGCCGCACCACCCAGGCCATGACCGGCCGCAAAAAGAAGGAGGCAGACCATGCTGAATGATTTCCTGTCCGGGTCGGCGGCGTGGGGCGTGCTGCTCACGCTGGCAGCCTTTGCACTGGGTGCCCTGATCAACCGGATCACCGGCAAAGCCATCTTCAATCCCCTGCTGCTGGGCAGCATCTTTGTCATCATCTTCCTGTCGGTGTGCAAGATCCCCTACGCCGACTACAAGGCCAGCGCCGCCCCGGTGAACTACCTGCTGCTGCCGGCCACCGTGGCTCTGGCCATCCCGCTGTATGAAAAGTGGGACCTGCTCCGGGAGAACGCCGCCGCCATCATCGCCGGCATCTCGGTTGGCACACTGGTCAGCCTGGGCAGTGCCCTTGCTCTTGCCCTGGCGCTGGACCTGACCCAAGAGCAGTACGCCACCCTGCTGCCCAAGTCGGTGACCACCGCCATCAGCATGGACGTGGCCGCTGAGCTGGGCGGCATTGCCGCCCTGACCGGTGCCATCGTCATCCTCACCGGCATTGCGGGCAGCCTGCTGGCCGAAACGGTGTGCAAGGTGTTCCACATCACCGACCCCATCGCCAAGGGTGTGGGCATCGGCACCTCGGCCCATGCCGTGGGTACCAGCAAGGCCCTGCAGATGGGTGAGGTAGAGGGTGCCATGAGCGGCCTGTCCATTGCAGTGGCCGGTGTGCTCACCGCGGTGCTCTGCCCCGTATTCGTGAACCTGATCCACTAAAAACATTTATGATATAAAACACAGTGCCCCCGCCGGGAGAGATCCCGGCGGGGGCACTGTGTTATTGAGGAGAGATGTCTTGATCAGTTTTCGGCGAGGTTGCCGGTGTAGAGCTGGTAATACTTGCCCTTCTTGGCGATCAGCTCGTCGTGACTGCCGCGCTCGATGATACGGCCCTGCTCCAGCACCACGATGCAGTCTGCATTGCGGACGGTGGACAGGCGGTGGGCGATGACGAAGCTGGTGCGGCCGTACATCAGGCCGTCCATGCCGCGCTGCACCAGTGCCTCGGTACGGGTGTCGATGGAGGAAGTTGCCTCATCAAGGATCAGCACCGGCGGGTCAGCCACGGCGGCGCGGGCGATGGCCAGCAGCTGGCGCTGGCCCTGCGACAGGTTCGCACCGTCGCCGGTCAGCATGGTGTTGTAGCCATCCGGCAGACGCTGGATGAAGCCATCCGCGTTGGCCAGCTTGGCGGCGGCCATGCACTCTTCATCGCTGGCATCCAGACGGCCATAGCGGATGTTCTCCATGACCGTACCGGTAAACAGGTGCGTGTCCTGCAGCACGATGCCCAGCGAACGGCGCAGATCGGACTTTTTGATCTTGTGGATGTTGATGCCGTCGTAGCGGATCTTGCCATCCTGAATATCGTAGAAGCGGTTGATCAGGTTGGTGATGGTGGTCTTGCCGGCACCGGTGGAGCCGACAAAGGCGATCTTCTGGCCCGGACGGCCATACAGGTTGATGTCGTGCAGCACCGTCTTTTCCGGCACATATCCGAAATCCACATCCGTGAAGGTGATGTCGCCTTCCAGTTTGTGGTAGGTGGTGGTGCCGTCGTGGTGGGGGTGCTTCCAGGCCCAGATGCCGGTGCGCTCCTCGGTCTCCACGAGGTTGTCCTCGCGGTCGTACTTGGCGTTCACGAGGGTCACATAGCCCTCATCGGTCTCGCTGGGCTCGTCCATCATCTTAAAGATGCGCTCTGCACCGGCCAGCGCCATGATGACGCTGTTGGCCTGCATGGACACCTGACTGATGGGCATATTGAAGCCCTTGTTCAGGCTGAGGAAGGCCACCACGGTGCCAAGTGTCATGCCTCCGACACCGCCCACGGCCATGGCTGCACCAACCAGCGCGCAGATGGCGTAGCTGATGTTGCCCAGCTGGGCGTTGACCGGCATCATGATGTTGGAGAAGGCGTTGGCCTGTTTGGCGCTTTCCTTCAGCTGGTCGTTCAACTCACGGAAGCCGGCAAGGGTCTGCTGCTCGTGAGTGAACACCTTGACCACCTTCTGGCCTTCCATCATCTCCTCGATGTAGCCGTTCACCTTGCCCAGATCCCGCTGCTGCTGGATGAAGTACTTGGAGGAGCTTTTTGCGATCTGCTTGGAGCAGAACAGCATCAGCGCCACCATGAGCATGGTAACGATGGTCAGCTGCCAGCTGAGCATACACATACTGAAGAACACCGATACGATGGTGATGACGCTGGACACCAGCTGCGGGATGCTCTGGCTGAGCATCTGGCGCAGGGTATCCACATCGTTGGTGTACACGGACATGATATCGCCGTGAGGATGAGTATCAAAATACCGGATGGGCAGGCTTTCCATGTGGGTGAACAGCTTGGTGCGCAGATTGCGCAGCGTGCCCTGCGTTACGTTGACCATGATGCGGGCGTTGGCCCATGCGGCCAGAATGCCCACAAGGTAGATGCAGCACATCCGCACCAATGCACCGGCCAGTGGTGCAAAGCTGGGGTTCTGCTGGCGGGTCATGGGTACGATGTAATCGTCCATCAAAGTCTGCAAGAACAGGCTGGCCTGCACATTGGCCAGCGCGCTGACCACGATGCAGACAAGCACAAGGATGCAGTGGGGCAGATAGTTGCGGAACACCTCATCCATAATGCGCTTCAGCAGCTTGCCCGGGTTTTCCACCTTGGGGCGCGGCCCCCGTGCGCCCCGCGGGCCGGGGCCATGTACTTCTTTTACTGCCATTACTGCGCACCTCCCTGCTTGTCAAAATCGCCGCCGCCCTGCGTCTGGCTGTTGTAGACCTCCTGATAGATGGCATTGGTCGCCAGCAGCTCTGCGTGGGTGCCCAGACCGTTGATCTGGCCGTTCTCCAGCACCAGAATGCGGTCTGCATCCTGCACCGAGGAAATGCGCTGTGCAATGATGATCTTGGTCGTGCCGGGGATCTCCTCCCGGAAGGCCTTGCGGATCTTGGCATCGGTCGCGGTATCCACGGCGCTGGTGGAGTCGTCCAAAATCAGCACCTTGGGCTTGCGCAGCAGGGCGCGGGCGATGGTCAGGCGCTGCTTCTGGCCGCCGGACACGTTGGAGCCGCCCTGCTCGATCCAGGTATTGTACTTATCCGGGAAGCGCTCAATGAATTCATCCGCACAGGCCAGCTTTGCCATGCGGATGCACTCTTCCTCGGTAGCGTTCGCGTCGCCCCAGCGCAGGTTGTCCAGGATAGTGCCGCTGAACAGCACGTTCTTCTGCAGCACCATGGACACTTCGTGGCGCAGGACGTCCAGGTTGTAATCCCGCACATCCACGCCGCCTACCCGCACGGTACCGCTTTCGGCATCGTACAGGCGGGGGATCAGCTGCACCAGGCTGGACTTTGCACTGCCGGTGCCGCCGATGATGCCCAGCGTCTCGCCGGGCTTGATGGAAAAGGTGATATCGTTCAGCACCGGACGGCCCGAACCATGCTTATATTGAAAGGAAACATGGTCGAACTCGATGCTGCCGTCCTTCACCTGCTGCACCGGCTGCTTGGCCGGGGGCAGGTCGGTGGTCTCATCCAGCACTTCCACGATACGCTTGGCGGAAGCGGCCGACATGGAGATCATGACAAAGGCCATGCTCAGCATCATCAGGGCCATGAGGATGTTCATGATGTATCCGAACAGGGCGTTGAGCTGACCGGTGGTCATGGCACCGTGCAGCACATATTTGGCACCCAGCCAGCTCAGGGCGATGTTGCAGCCGTAAACGGCGGTGAGCATGGCAGGGTTGTTGAAGCTCAGGCGGCTCTCGGCCTTGACGAACTGGTTGTACAGGCTCTCGCAGGCCTTGGTGTACTTCTCGTTCTCAAAGCCCTCGCGCACAAAGCTCTTGACCACGCGGATGGCGGACACATTCTCCTGCACCGAGGCGTTGAGGTTATCGTAGTTCTTGAACACGCGGTCAAAGATGTGGAAGGTGGGGATCATGATGCTGGCCAGCACCACCACCAGAAAGACTACCGCTACCACGAACACCAGCGACAACGGGCCGCCGATGACCACAGCCATGAACAGTGCGAACACCAGATGCACCGGGGCACGCACGCACATGCGCTCGATCATCTGGAACGCATTCTGCACGTTGGTCACATCGGTGGTCATACGGGTGACAAGGCCTGCGGTAGAGAACTTATCAATGTTAGAAAAGGAATAATGCTGGATGTTCTCATACATGGCATCGCGCAGATTGCCGGCAAAGCCGGTGGATGCCTCGGCGGCATATTTACCGGCCAGAACGCCCAGCAGCAGCGCAATGGCTGCCACAAGAAAGGTGAACAGACCATACTTGACGATGGCGTGCATATCGCCCTTTTCAATGCCCAGGTCAATGATAAAGGCCATGATGGTGGGCAGCAGCACATCCATCACGGCTTCCAGGGCTGCAAAGAGCGGTGTCAGGACTGCGGCGCGTTTGTACTCGCCCAGATGTGACACGAGCTTTTTGATCATCTGAGTTACCTCCTGTTAATTTTATTTGTTTGGTACAAAACAATTCTATACAAAACAGATTTAATGTCAAGATGTTTGCAAAACTTTCGGAAATTGTTCATAATTAACATTTTCACAAACATCTTTTCGGCGTTTTGACAAGAGTCGAACACTCTTGCGTTATACTTGGGCGGGCCAACCGGGAGCTTTCCACGCAAATGCAAAGCAAAATAATTCTTCCGCTGAATATGGCCAGAGCGCATGCGGCGGCCATTTCAAATGGTTTACTTCAGCGCGTCCCGCAGCTTGTTCAGCAGCCGGAGCAGCTCGGCGTTTTCCTCTTCCGTCAGCAGATTGGCCACATAGTCGTCCGTCTGGTGGAAGGAGAGGATGGTGTTTTCATGGAAGCGGACGCCCTCTTCCGTCAGCACCAGCTGTTTCAGCCGGGCGTCCTGCGGCACGCTCTGGCGCTGGATATAGCCCTTGCGCTCCATCAGCTGCAGGATGTTGGTCACGGTGGAGCGGGTAATGGAAAACTCCCGCTCAATGTCCCGCTGGAACACCTGCTCCTCCCGGTGCCGGTAAAGATACTCGATGATCCAGCCGTGCATCGGGGTGGCCTGCTCCACACCGTTGGCGCGGGCAAACTGGTTGATCTTGCGGAAGATCAGGTTGTCCACCCGGCGGATCTGGGCCGGGATGACCTGCGGCCCCTCCCAGGGCGGATCCCCGTGGTCTCTGCATTCGTTCTGTTTTTCGTCACACATACGATCGGTTCCTTCTGAATTGTTTTTTGCTCAAACTGTTTTCTATAAAACTGTTCGATATGAGACTATTGTAATCCCACTGTCCCTGTTTGTCAAGGGCAGCAAAAAAGACTTCTCCCAAAGGAGAAGCCTTTCCGATCTCTGTGTCACTGATTTTCTTCCACCCATTCCCGCACGCGGTCAGGGCGGTTGGTCACAAGGCAGTCCGGCCCCAGCGGCAGCAGGCTGCGCACGGCATCCTCGGTGTCCACGGTCCACAGGGCCACCTTGACCCCCATGGCCTGCAGCTTGGCGATGAAGCCCGGGTTGCTGTAGGCGGTGTGGTATTCGCAGCTGACGTACTCCGGCGCAAAGTCCAGGCTTTTGACATAGGCCACCGGGTTGTGCTGGTCGGCCAGATGCTTTGCCACCGCCTGCAGGCTCTCCCCGGGGAAGTTTGCCCGCAGCATGCTCACCTTGTCGTTCACCCAGCGGGTCATCCAGCCGTTTTCCTCATCCGGGTCCATGCCCGCATCCACCGGCAGGGCGGCCAGCTCTTCGTCCAGCGCCGCTTCCTCATCCTCCATGCCGTTCACCAGGCCCAGGTCCTTCCAGATGACCGGCGGCGGCAGCACCATGCTCTCGAATGCGCCGTACAGCAGCACGCCCACCCGCAGTTCCGGCATCAGCGCCTTGGCCTGCCGCAGCAGGTCGTGGTTGAACGAAATAAGTACCAGTCGGTCGGCGATGTCTGCCGCGCGGATGGCATCCACCACACCGGACACAAAAGCCGGGTCGTTGTCCATGGTGGATTTCAGCTCCAGCTGCACGGTGCAGCCCTCCAGGCTCTTGCACAGGGCCAGTGCCTCGGCCAGGGTGGCGATCTTCTCATCTTTATAGGCAACGTCCTTCCAGCTGCCGAAGTCCAGGTCTTTCAGTTCGCCCTCGGTCATATCGTAGATACGGCCGGAAATATCGGTGTGCAGGTCAATGATATAGTCGTGGTGGATCACAAGGCCGCCGTCCAGCGTCTTTTGTACGTCCATTTCCACACCGTCGGCCCCGATCTCCATCGCCTTGCGGAAAGCCGCCAGCGTGTTTTCCGGTGCCAGATAGGATGCGCCACGGTGCGCAATGATCTGAGGTATCATAAGCAGAATTTTCCTTTCTGTACAGCAAAGCTGCCGCCTTTCAGCATACCCTATCCGCCGGGCTGTGTCCATCTGCGCATTCCACAAAAAAGCGGGTCGTTTTTTGTCTCATTCGCACTGAAAGTACGACTTTTATCGTCAAAACGACGAATTCATCCGATGATTTTTGCACATTTTTCACGAGAAATTTGCAAAACGCGGGGCAAATCTCTCCCATCTGTTTCTTTCAAACCGGCAGCGGGCATGGTACAATAGTGCTGTAAGGATGTGCCGCGCCCGGCGGCCGGAAAAAGGGAAATGGAGTGTTTGACTATGACTGCATTCAAGCCCATCAAAGAAGGCAAAGTCCGTGAAATTTACGACAATGGCAACAGCCTGATCATGGTTGCCACCGACCGCATTTCTGCGTTTGATGTCATCCTGAAAAACAAGGTGACCAAAAAGGGCACCGTGCTCACCCAGATGAGCAAGTTCTGGTTCGACTACACCAAGGATCTGCTGCCCAACCATATGCTGAGCGTGGACGTGAAGGATATGCCGGAGTTCTTCCGGCAGCCCCAGTTCGACGGCAACAGCATGCTGTGCCGCAAGCTGACCATGCTGCCCATCGAGTGCATCGTGCGCGGCTACATCAC
>OBIU01000923.1_pt1 | contig 11403 bp, 12 predicted proteins | sample 1519871 | NCBI WGS metagenome assembly OBIU01 (sample SAMN04209229, study PRJEB22552) | human gut metagenome | biome: gut; material: feces | host: Homo sapiens | place: USA: Oklahoma
GGCCGTGTGGGAGGAGCTCCACCACAGGGACCCGTTCCCCTGGTGGCTCGATTGAGGGACGGGAACACGAGTTCTATCGGGACACACTTTTTGTCCTATAACCCTCCGTTTCATTGCTGTCGGTTGCGGCGTGGTGCACGCTTCCGCTGGGCCCCGTCCCCTTCACCTTGCAGACCATGGTTCTCGCGCTGCTTCCCGCAGCCCTCGACCGCGCGACGGCGTGTGCGTCGGTTGCCGCCTATCTGCTGCTGGGGGCGGTCGGCATGCCGGTGTTCTCGGGCTTCGGCGCCGGCATCGCCGTGCTCGCCGGCCCGACGGGCGGGTATCTATGGGGCTTTCTCGTCGGGGTGCTGGTTGCATGCACCGTGGTGAAGCTGCTCGAGCGTCGGTTGTCCCGGTTTACGGCGGTGCTCGTCGGCGATGCGGCGATGTTCGCGATCGCATATGTATGCGGAACCCTGCAGCTGATGGCGGTCGCATCGCTCGAGATGGTTCCGGCGCTCATGGCCGCGGTCGTCCCGTTCATCCTTCCCGATATCGTCAAGCTGGTGGTGGGCGCTCGCGTGGGATGCGCCGTCTCGCAGGCGACGCGTCATGATGCGGCGTAGATGCACGGCGCCCCGTTTCCCGCAGGGGAGACGGGGCGCTATCTGCAGGGCGGAGACGTACGTTGCAGATGCCTAGCGCGTTGCCGCCAGGCGCTCCGCTGCGCGCTCTTCCGGTGTCATGCGCGTGCGCGGCGAATAGATTACGTGCGTGCGGCAGTATGCGGTGCACAGGTCGCACCCGGTGCAGGCGTCGGCATCGATCTGATACGCCGGCGGGGCGAAGACCAGGGCGGGACAACCGGTGATCTGCTTGCATCGGTGGCATCCCACGCATGCGTAGCGGTCGATGTCGACGGGGGCCGGGATGCTCGAGCGCAGCAGGCGCGTGCAGGGCGAGGAGAAGATGATCGCGTGGACGTCCGGGGTCGAGAGCGCGTCGGCGACCACCGCTCCGGCGGAGATGGTGTCGAGCGGGTCGACGACGGCGACGTGCGCGGCGCCGAGCTCCTCGGCGCGCGCGGCCAGCGACTCGATGCCCGCCCGGCTGAGATGCGCCTTGCTTGAGGCGAGGATAGCGAGTACGGTCGTGACGCCCTCCGCAGCGAGGCCGCGGAGCTCCTCCTCGGCGCCGGCTGCGGCGACCTCGGTATCGAGGGCGAAATGAATGCAGGCGTCCACGGCGGGCTGCTGCGGGGTGCCGCCGCTGGGCTCGGGCGTGCGGTAGCGGTCGAGGAGCGCTTCCTCTCCGCCGGGGCAGGTTGTCGCCGCCGGGTGGAGGGGACCCACTGCCGCGCATCCTGCGTTTCCGCATATCACGCGGCCCGCGCCGCGCCCGAGCGCTTCCTTGCATACGATGTAGGCGGCTCGATGGGGGCAGCCGGGGCAGGCGACGCCCCGCTCGACGCTACGCACGGTCGCCACCCTCTTTCGCCGCGTCATACGATTCGCGCGACAGCAGCTCGAGCTCGAAGTTGAGCGCGCAGCCCGCCATGGGATGGTTGAAGTCGAAGATGGTCATGCCGTCGTCTTCGACCTTGACCACGCGGGCCAGCTGCTGGTAGCCCTCGTCGTTCATGAGATAGATCATCTCGCCCACGACGAGCTCGTCGTAGTTGGGGATCTCGACGGTGGGCATCGTGTAGAGCAGCTCCATGCGCCGCTCGCCATAGGCGTCCTTGGGCTCGAGGCGGACGCGTTTGGTCTGGCCCGGCTCCATGGCGAGCACCGCCGCCTCGAAACCGGGGACGACTTCGTGGTTGCCTTCGACGTAGGTGAGCGGCATGCGCCCCTGCGTGGTGTCGAAGACCTCGCCGTCGTCGAAGCTGCCCGTATAGTGCACGGTCACGGTGTGCTTGAGCGCGTAGTCGGACAAGGTGCATCCCTTCTATTCGTATCGCCGCTCGCGGAGGGCGGCGGGTGGTCGTTGCCGGTGCGGTTCGGTCCGCGCTGCCGGGGCGGCTAGAATCCCCGCTGCCGCGCGAAGCGCTCGGATGCGTCCTCGACGCCCTCGACCGAAGCGGCCCATGTGGCGAAATCGGGCGTGTCGGCGATGATTCCGTCGGCCTCCCAGACCGCCTGATGCGAGCGCTGCCACGCCTCGTCCACGTCCGGCCGCACGGGAAGATACGGCGTCAGGTACGTGGGGTTGAGCAGGAAGAAAGCTCCGCCCTCGCAGCGCCCGGTGAAATCGCGCAGAGCGCGGCGGGCGTTCTTGCGCCGGCCGAGCTTGTAGAAGAGCAGGGTTCGGCCGAGCAGGTACCACGGGGAGTCCTCGGCTCGTTCCCCGAGCTCGCGCGCGCAGGCGAAGAAGGCGTCCTCGTCCTCCAGCCGCGCGAGGGCGAGCAGGAGCGTTCCCTCAGCGCGGTTGGCGTAGCCCGCGGCGCGCAGCACCTGGCGGGCGTACGATGCGGCAGCGCGGTATCGGGCGCTGGTGAGGCTGCCCTGCGAGAGCGCCTCCACGATATGCAGCCAGCCGATGACCTGCGGGTTGCCCAAGGTGAGCGCGGCCGCCTCCTCGTCTGACGACCCGCGCCACAGCCCCGGTGCATCGGGGTCGAAGCGCTCGCAGGTGCCGGCGATCGTCTCGCGGACCTCGCGCTCGAGCAGGATGAGGTCGTGCAGGCAGTCGTCGAGGGGCACGTTGGCGAGGAGCAGGTCCAGAAGCCGGGCGTCGACGCAGGTGCGATCGGTCTCGATGATCTTGAAGAGCGCCAGCCGCGTCTCGTCGAACAACCGCGTGCGCTGTTGCTCGAACTCCCCGTCGGGGAGCTCCTCCATGCGCGCGAGCTCCCGCAGGAGCCTGTCGTGGACGCGCATGTAGGAGACGAGCGCCCGGGCGTGCGCGTGGGTCGCATACGGCTCCGGGTCGAGCGCGATCTCCTCGCGCACGAGCTCTTGCGCCGCCGGCGTGAGGCCGGGGTGCGAGCGGGCGTATTCTTCCTCGAGATAGCGGGTGACGTAGACAGCGGGGTCCATCAGTTCCTCCCCTCGGCGGTGCCGTTCGCCCCGGCGGACGACGGCTCCTCGTAGGCGCCCAGCGCGTCCCGCACGGCTTCGTGGTTGGCGATCCAGCTCGAGAAGCAGGCGTTGTCGGGCGAGCCGATGCCCTCTTGGAGCAGCGGGGTCGCTTCGCTCAGCGCGAGCACGAGCTCGTCTTCGCTGCCCGGGGCGACATGGACGCGGGCGAACACGCCCTCGGGGAACTCGGGCTGGAAGTAGAGCGCCTGCACCGCGTGGGGGAAGCTGCGGATGATGGTGCGCAGGGTGCGCGCGGCGCCGTCGAGGTCGTAAGAGCGATACGCGGCGCTCATCTCGGCGAGCAGCGTCCAGGGGTCGAGGGCCTTCGTCGCGCCGTTGCCGGGGCGACGCGGCTGCGCGTGCAGCGATGCGTAGGCGAGCGCGTGCCTGCTGCGGTACGAGGCGAGCTCGTCGCGGGTCGCCTCGAGCTTGGCGAGCGCGAGCATGCCGGTGTGGCGGATGTCGCCGGGGTCGTGCGGCGCGATGCCGAGGCACTGCTCGGCAACGGTGAACGCCATGCGGTATTGGCCCGATATGAGCGCCTGCGCCGCGAGCGCGGAGAGCCAGCGCAGGTAGGGACGGGTGCCCAGGTCGCTGGCGAATTCGCGCGCATAGGCGTCGTCGGCGCCCTCGACGAGCGCGGAGAGGTCGTCGAGGACCTCCTTGCGGTGGTCGAGCAGGAAGCTCACGTAGGCGTCGTTGCTCGGTGCCTCGAGCGCGGCGAGCATGCGCGTCGCGTCCCAGTTCTTCGGGTCGAGCTCGACCGCCTCGCGCAGGTAGCCCTCGGCGAGGTCCTCCTGGCGCTCCACCTCCTCCTCGTCGGTGAGGAAGGGGATGCGGTAGTCGACGACCTCGGCGGCGCGGGCGGTCAGATGGAAGGACCGGTCGCGGTCCGTATGGATGAGGCTGGATGGGTCCGCCTGGTAGGAAGCCATGCCCTGCTCGATGAACGCGGCGTCCTCGAGCGGGAAGACGCTCTTGCGGCGCATGTCTTCCAGAATGAGGCGCAGGCAGTCCTCTTGTATGGGGTCAAACGCCACGGCGCCTCCTTTCGTTGCAGTTGATTCGTAAGGTACTAGTGTACCCGCGTGCGCCCCTCTTCGCAGGGGCCGATGGTGCTCGGCATAAGCGTGCCACAACTGGCCGCGGCCGTTCTGGCACGCGGCGGCGCCTGATGGGGGCGACAGCGATGGCCGGGCGACGGACCCGGTCGCGAATCCGTCCGCAGGGGGGGTGGTCGGGGCGCTATGAGAGCCGCGACGCCTCCTCGGGGCTGTTCGCGATCTCGATGACGACGCCGTGGGGGAGGCAGACGATCTGCTCGCCGGCGGCGTCGATGGGGTCGTGCTGGACGCAGACCTGGTTGCCGCAGTTCGCGGACTCGACCGTTACGGTTCCATCGTGGATGACCACGCGGTTCTCACCCCGCTCGGCATCGTCGCCGGTCCCCGTTCCGGGTGTCTCGACCGTGTAGGAGCAGTCGGTGTCGAGCGGGTCGGCGCGGTAGAAGCCGTCTTTTGACTGGCATACGACCACGGCGCCGTGGCCGGAGGGCTGCGGGGACGGGCGCAAGGCGAGCCACGCCGCGCCGGCGCACGCGCAGACGGCGATGAGCGCGATGAGCGCCCGGTCTCCTCGTTTCAAAGCTGGTGTCATGGAAAAGACCTCGTGAAGGGACCTTTCGGTCGGGATTGTAGGAGGGGCCGCCGCATCGCGGGGGCGGTGCGGGTTCGGGATGTCGAGGAGCGCGGACGGCGCCTGCCAGGCGTCCCGAGGGGAGGGCGCCCGAAGATTCGGTGGCGCTGTTTGCTGAATTATCGACGCCATCATTGTTTCAAAGCGATAAACTAAACACAAGCCTGTGCACCTGAGGTACGCAGTCTCACATGGTCCAAACGGAGCCGTTTCGGTGCTCCGTTGCAGAGCAGGCCCTGGAGAGAGGGGCTTGCAGAGTGGAGGCATTCTATGGGACGTTTTACCAACCCGCGCGACCTGTATTTCGGTGAGGGCGCACGCCACGAGGTCAAGAATCTCAAGGGCGAGCGCGCGATGATCGTCACCGGCGGCGGCTCCATGCGCCGCGGCGGCTTCCTGCAGGACGTCGAGGCCGACCTCAAGGAGGCCGGTTTCGAGGTCGAGATCTTCGAGGGCGTCGAGTCCGACCCGTCCGTCGAGACGGTCATGAAGGGCGCCAAGGCCATGGAGGCCTTCGGTCCCGATTGGATCATCGGCATCGGCGGCGGCTCGCCCATCGACGCCGCCAAGGCCATGTGGCTGTTCTACGAGTATCCCGAGGAGACCTTCGAGCAGGCCGTCGTGCCCTTCTCCTTCCCGGAGCTCCGCACCAAGGCCAAGTTCTGCGCCATCGCCTCGACCTCCGGCACCGCGACCGAGGTCACCGCGTTCTCCGTCATCACGGATTACGAGAAGGGCATCAAGTACCCGCTGGCCGACTTCAACATCACCCCTGACGTCGCCATCGTCGACCCCGAGCTCACCTACACCATGCCGGCCAAGCTCTGCGCCCACACCGGTATGGACGCGCTGACCCACGCCATCGAGGCCTATGTCTCCACCGCCGGCTCCATGTACACCGACGGCAACGCGCTGCACGCCATCCGCGAGATCGTCGAGTGGCTGCCCAAGTCCTACCAGGGCGACCATGAGGCCCGCGCCCACATGCACGACGCCCAGTGCATCGCCGGCATCGCCTTCTCGAGCGGCCTGCTCGGCATCGTCCACTCCATGGCGCACAAGACCGGCGCCGCCTTCTCCGGCGACCACATCATCCACGGCTGCGCCAACGCCATGTACCTGGGCAAGGTCATCCAGTTCAACGCCCGTGACGAGCGCGCCCGCAGCCGCTACGCCTTCATCGCCAAGGACGTCCTGCACCTCGAGGGCGAGACCGAGGACGAGCTCGTGGCCGCGCTTGTCCAGAAGATCCGCGACCTCAACGACGCGCTGGACATCCCGCAGGGCATCAAGAACTACGGCCAGTACGGCGTGAAGGCCGACGAGTCGATCATCGACTACGACGAGTTCGAGGCCAAGAAGGCCGACGTCGCCGCCAACGCCATCCTCGATGCCTGCACCGGCTCCAACCCGCGCATCCCGACGCAGGAGGAGATGGAGCAGCTGCTGGAGTGCGTCTACACCGACACCCCGGTGACGTTCTAATCTTCCGGCGCCCCGGGCGGGCGCTCACAGAGCGATCCTCGATGCGTTGCAAAGGGTCAAGGGCCGTGCCCTTGGCCCTTTCTTTGTAGACATGCGCGCAGGGCGCCCGAGGCGGGTGCGCCGTCGTTTCTCTTCAGCAGATGAATCTGTATTAACAGTCGTTAAAATTGCACGCAGATAGGTATCTGAGTGCTAATCTCTCGAACTACTAAATATACAAGCGCACTGGATGCGAATTGATGCATACGGGTGCGCCCAGGGGCCGTCTAAAGGATGGCGCCGGGGGGCGCGGTGACGGGCGCGGGGCCATAGGGTTCGGGAGGGCGAAAGACGATGGGTATTCGTGTTGGTGTCATGGGGGCTGCTGGTTACGCAGGCGCCGAGTTGGTGCGCTTGGTGCTCGGCCATCCCGACATGGAGCTCGTTGCCGTGACGTCCAACGCGGACGCCGGCGTTGCGCTGGCGGATGCGTATCCCGCCTTCTGCGGTGCCGCGGATCTGGTGTTCACCTCGCATGATGACCCGGCCCTCTTCGATCTCGACGCCGTGTTTCTTGCCGTGCCGCACACCGCGGCCCTGGCGGTGGTGCCGGCGTTGCTGGAGCACGGCGTCTCCGTCTTCGACCTTTCCGCCGATTACCGCTTGAAGGACGCGGACACGTACCGAGCGTGGTACGGCGCGGAGCACACGTCTCCCGAGCTGCTCGAGGCGCGAGCCTTCGGCCTGCCCGAACTGTTTGCGGGCGATCTTGCGCGCGCGGCCGCGGCGCGGGCTGCGGGAGACCCCGTGCTGGTCGCGTGCGCGGGCTGCTACCCCACGGCGACCTCGCTCGCTGCGCTGCCGGCGATCAAGCTGGGCTGGGTCGCGAGCGCCGGGGCCATCGTGGTCGATGCCGTCTCCGGCGTGACCGGTGCGGGCAAGGGCGCCAACCAGCGCACGCATTTCTGCAGCGCGGACGGGAACCTGGAGGCCTACGGCGTGGGCAAGCACCGTCACACGCCCGAGATCGAGCAGATACTGGATGCGAGGGACCGCGTGGTGTTCACCCCGCATCTGGCTCCGCTCAAGCGCGGCCTGCTCTCCACCGTCACGCTGCCGCTCGCCGGCGGCGCCCCCGATACCGCCGGGGCCGTGGCGGCGTATCGCACGTTCTTTCGGGATGCGCCCCTGGTGCGCGTGCTCGATGCGGGGCAGATGCCCAAGACCTCGAGCGTGGTGGGAACCTGCGGCTGCCATATCGGCCTGGCGGTCAACGAGCGCGTCGGCGCGCTGGTGGCCGTGGCCGCCATCGACAACCTGTGCAAGGGGGCGGCGGGCCAGGCGGTCCAGTGCGCGAACATCGTGTACGGCTGGGACCAGCGACGAGGGCTTCCCGCGGTCGCGATGCCGGTCTAGCCGCGCGCTCGGGCCGAGCTGCCGGCAACATGCAGCGCGGAGGAATATGGTTCTGTCCGCCGACCGGTTGTGCGTCGGCGGCTCATGTGGGGAGAGGGACAACATGACGAAGGGCAATCAGGGAAATCATGCAATCGGTGCCTGCGCGGAGGCGCCCCTGCATACCGTGGCGCAGGGCGGCGTCACCAGCCCTCGGGGTTTTCGGGCGGCAGGCGTCCATGCGGGCTTTCGCAAGAATCCGCAGCGTTTGGATATGGCGTTCGTGGCGGCGGACGCGACCGCCTCGTGCGCGGCGGTCTTCACCACCAATCGCTTCTGCGCGGCGCCCGTGCAGGTGAGCCGTCAGAACCTGGGCGGCGCGGATAAGGGATACGGCCTGGTGCAGGGCATCGTTATCAACTCTGGCAACGCCAACGCCGCTACGGGCGAGCGGGGCCGCGCGGTCGCGCGGGAGACCTGCGAGATCGCGGCGAGCGCCTTGGGGTGCGAGCGCGAGCAGGTGCTGGTCGCCTCGACCGGCGTGATCGGGTCGGTTCTGGGCATCGAGCCCTTCGAGGAGGGGGTGCCCGCCGCCGCCCGCGCCCTGTCGACCGCCGGCGGCGCCGACGCGGCACGAGCGATCATGACCACGGACACGCATCCGAAAGAGTGCGCGCTCCGCTATACCAGCGAGGCGTCGCCCTATGCCGGATGCACCTTCACGGTGGGCGGCATGTGCAAGGGGTCCGGCATGATCATGCCCAATATGGCGACGATGATCGCCGTGATCACCACCGATGCCCCGGTGGAGCCGAAGGCGCTGCACGCCCTGTTGAAACGGGTCGCGGACGCGACCTTCAACAAAGTTACCGTTGATTCGGATTCCTCGACCAACGACACGTGTATCATGCTCGCCTCCGGTGCCGCTGCCGCGGACGCCGCCCCCATCGAGGAGGGGAGCGCCGCCTATGGCGAGCTGCTGGGTGCGGTGCGCGGGGTATGCGAGACGCTCGCGCGCGCCATCGCCGCAGATGGCGAGGGCGCCTCGCGACTGGTGACCGTCAACGTGACCGGGGCCGCGACGGACGCGGACGCAGACGCGGCGGCGCGCGCCGTCGCCGGCTCCCCCTTGGTCAAGACGGCCATCGCCGGTCGCGATTGCAACTGGGGACGCATCGCCATGGCGCTGGGCAAGTGCGGCGCCGCGTTCAACCAGGAGGACGTGTCCATCGACATCATGGGCATGCCCGTGTGCCGTAGCGGGCTTACCGTGCCGTTCGACGAGGACGAGGCGCTGCGTCGCTTCGAGGCCCCGGAGATCGTGATCGCGTGCGACCTGGGTGCCGGTGCATGCGCCACCACGGTTTGGACTTGTGACCTCACGCACGATTACGTGACCATCAACGGAGATTACCGCACGTAGGAGCCGTCGTGCCATCGAGAGCGCGCCGTTTGTGCGCAACGACACGCAAAGGGGGAGTAGATGAAGTACGCAAGGGACTCGCGTCCCGGTATATCACATGAGAAGACGGCGCAGCTGCTGTTCGAAGCGCTGCCATGGATCAAGAACCTGACCGGTAAGACCGTCGTCATCAAGTACGGCGGGGCGGCGATGGTCGACCCGAAGCTCCGCGATGACGTGATGAGCGACATCGTCCTGCTCAAGATCATCGGCGTGAACCCGGTGATCGTGCACGGCGGCGGCGCGGATATCAACGCGGCGCTGAAGCGCCGCGGCATCCCCGTCGAGTTCGAAGGAGGGCAGCGCGTCACCTCGCCGGAGGCCATGGAGGTCGTGCGCGAGGTGCTGGTGGGCAAGGTGAACCAGGAGCTGGTCGCCGCCATCAACCAGCACGGCAACCTGGCGGTGGGCGTGTCCGGCGCGGACGCGGGCACCATCGTCGCCGAGCAGCTCGACCCGGGTCTGGGCCGCGTGGGAAGGATCGTCCGCGTGAACGCCGGCTATCTCGAGGGCGTCATGGCGAATGACTACATCCCCGTGGTCGCGACCGTCGCGGCGGGCGAGGACGGCGGGTTCTACAACATCAACGCCGACGTCGCCGCCGGCCATATCGCCGCGGCGGTCACGCGCACAAGGCCATCTTCCTCACCGACGTGGACGGCCTGTACGAGGACTTCGCCGATAAGGACTCGCTGATCTCCAATCTCACGCTTGCGGAGACGCAGGCCATGCTGGACGCGGGCGAGATCGACCGCGGCATGATACCCAAGTTGGAAAGCTGCGTCCACGCGCTGCGCGGCGGCGTGTTCCGCACCCATATCATCAACGGTACCACGCCGCATGCGCTGCTGCTGGAGCTCTTGACCGATGCCGGCGTGGGCACCGTGATGCATTCGACCGACGCGGCATACGAACACGATACCCATCCCCATCCGCTGGGCGCCTTCGCTTCGCGCCTGGTTGAGAATCTAGACGAATAAGGAGGCGGCGAGATGTCGCTTGGTTTGCAAAAGGCACTTGAATCCAGCTATGTGATGAACACGTTCGCGCGCATGCCCGTGGAGCTCGTCGAGGGCCGCGGTATGACGCTGGTGGGCGATGACGGCGCGGAGTACCGGGATTTTCTTGCGGGCATCGGCGTATGCTCGCTTGGCCACGGGCATCCGGTGCTCGTGGAGGCCGTGCGCGAGCAGGCGGAGCGCCTGCTGCATGTTTCCAACTACTTCTATATCGAGCGCCGCGGCGAGCTCGCGGCGTTGCTGTCCAAGCTTGCCGCGGGCGATGGGGATGGCGCGCGCATGGTCGCCGAGGCGATGCGCGCGGGCGACGAGGCCGCGGTGGCCGCGCTGGCCTCCCCTCATGCGGGCGAGCAGGTGTGGAAGAGCTTCTACGCGAATTCGGGCGCCGAGGCGAACGAGGGGTCGATGAAGCTTGCGCGCCTCTATGCCAAGCGCGCGGGCAACGGCGGCAACGTCATCGTGACGCTGCGCGGCGGCTTCCACGGGCGCACGCTCGAGACCATCGCCGCTACCATGCAGGACCGCTTGCAGCGAGCGTTCCAGCCGCTGCCGCAGGATTTCGTCGCCTGCACGCCCAACGATTGCGATGAGCTCGCCGCGCTGTTCGAACGGTATGGGAGCGAGATCTGCGCGGTCATGGTCGAACCCATCCAGGGCGAGGGGGGCGTGCATCCGCTTACCCGCACGTTCTTCGAGGCGGCGCGCGATCTGGCCCATGCGAACGGCGCGCTGCTGATCGCGGACGAGGTGCAGACGGGCGTGTTCCGCACCGGAAAGCCCTTCGCCTTCCAGACCTACGGCGTCGAGCCCGACATCGTGAGCCTCGCCAAGGGCATCGCCGGCGGCGTTCCCATGGGCGCGGTGCTCGCCAAGGCCCATGTCGCCGACACCTTCGCCCCCGGCGAGCACGGGAGCACGTTCGGCGGCAGCTCGCTGGCGGTGTCGGCTGCCTGCGCGGTGCTGTGCGAGCTGGTGCTGGGTGATTACGACGCGCATGCGCGGGAGGTGGGCGGCTATATGGCCGAGCGCCTGGCGAGCGTGCCGCATGTGGTGGAGGTGCGCGGCCGCGGCCTGATGCTCGGGTGCGACCTGGACGACGAGGCGGGCGATGCCCATGACGTGGTCGCCGCCTCGTTGGAGCGCGGCGTCATCTTGAACGCGACGGGGGCGCATACGCTGCGCATCCTTCCGCCGCTCATCTGCGAGCGCGAGGATGTCGACGTGCTGATCGACGTGCTGAACGCGGTTTTGGGATAGGCGATCGACGGGGCGCGTGCGGACATGTCCGCCCGCGCCCCGCTGC
>OBIU01000932.1_pt1 | contig 11305 bp, 8 predicted proteins | sample 1519871 | NCBI WGS metagenome assembly OBIU01 (sample SAMN04209229, study PRJEB22552) | human gut metagenome | biome: gut; material: feces | host: Homo sapiens | place: USA: Oklahoma
GGTACCGCAACCCGACATTATCGAGCATTTTGGCAACGCAGATGCCGTGCCGCAGCCGCCGAAGCGGTGCTTAAGCCGTAAGGCGGGAATTGTGCGGTGTTGCCTTAATATTGCAGCTTTATTATACCATAGGGATGCAAGCGGATAAAACTTTCCTGAAAGTAAAATAAAATTTTTCCTGAATGGAGAATTTATGAATAGCATGTAAAATCATACAGAATCATGGAAGGCCAGCCTTTTTCGGGCTGGTCTTATTTTTTGCGCCATGGTATAATGTCCCTAAGTCACGAACAAAACTGTAGAATAAGGAGAGAAGGAACCCATGAAATTTTCCGAAATGCCCTATGAGCGCCCGGACATGAGCGCCCTGAAAGAACAGTTTGCCGCACTGACCGAGCGTTTGCAGAATGCCCCCGACTATGCCGCTGCCCGCGCCGCTTTTTTGGAGGAGCAGGTGCTGAACAAGCATGTGGATACCCTGTTCACCCTGGCCAGCGTGCGCCATACCATTGATACGCGGGATAAGTTCTATGATGAAGAGATGGAATTTGCCAACAGCGCCATGCCGCAGATCCAGCAGTGGCAGGATTCCTGGACCGCCGCCATGCTGGCAAGCCCCTACCGTAAAGACTTTGCCGAAGAATACGGCGACCTGATGTTTGTGAACGCCGAAATTGAGCGCAAGGCATTCTCGCCCGATATCATGGAGGAACTGCAGCAGGAAAACGAGCTGACCCAGCAGTATGGCAAGCTGCTGGCCAGCGCGCAGATCCCGTTTGAAGGCGGGGTATACACTCTGTCCCAGCTGAGCCCGTTCAAGAATGACCCGGACGATGCCCGCCGCCTGGCCGCCTGGAAAGCCGAGGGCCAGTGGTATAAGGACAACCAGAAACAGCTGGATGATATTTATGACAAGCTGACCCACCTGCGGGATAAGATGGGCAAAAAGCTGGGGTACGAGGGTTACACCACCTTGGGCTACTACCGCATGGGCCGCAACTGCTATACCAAAGCGGATGTAGAAAAGTTCCGTGCCGCCGTGGTCAAGCATCTGGTGCCGCTGGCGGACAGCATCTACCGCGGGCAGGCCAAGCGCCTGGGCAAACAGTACCCCATGAGCTTTGCCGATAACGCCCTGATGTTCCGTTCCGGCAACCCCGCCCCCTGCGGCGATGCCGATGCCATTCTGGCCCAGGGTAAAAAATTCTATGAGGAACTTTCACCCGAAACCGGCGTCTTCTTTAACACCATGCTGGACAATGAGCTGCTGGACGTGCTTTCCACCCCCGGCAAGGCGGCGGGCGGCTACTGCACCAGCCTGTGGGATTATCAGGTACCGTTCATTTTTGCCAACTTCAACGGCACTCAGCATGACGTTGAGGTGGTCACGCATGAAGCGGGTCATGCCTTTGCCGCATACACCAACCGTGACCGCGTGCCGTATTCCACCGTGTGGCCCAGCATGGAAGGATGCGAAGTCCACTCCATGTCGATGGAATTCTTTGCCTGGCCGTGGGCGGAGGGCTTCTTTGGCAAGGATACCCGCAAGTTCCTGTACAGCCACCTGGCCGGTGCGCTGACCTTTATCCCGTATGGCACCATGGTGGATCACTTCCAGCATATCGTGTACGAAAAGCCGGACCTGACCCCTGCCGAGCGCCACGCCGCCTGGAAAGAACTGCTGGGCATTTATATGCCGTGGATGAAGCTGGATGGCGAGATCCCGTTCTACAGCGAGGGTGAGGGCTGGCAGCGCCAGAAGCATATTTACGAAAGCCCCTTCTATTATATTGACTACTGCCTGGCACAGACCGTCAGCCTGCAGTTCTGGGCCATGCTGCAAAAGGACCGCGCCAACGCGTGGGAGCACTACATGGCATACACCCGCCAGGGCGGCAGCCGCGTGTTTACTGAGCTGCTGAAAAACGCCGGTCTGGACAGCCCGTTTGAGGAAAGCTGCCTGCGCGGCGTGTGCGAAACGGCCAAGCAGTGGTTGGACAGCTATGACCTGACGGGGATCGAATAATGCAGCAAAAGAAAACCCGCCGTGGGCGGGAATACCTGAATGACTTCCGCAGAGATGTCAACGGCAGCTACCTGTACCAGGGCAGCTACCGCCGCTATACCGGCAGCATGCCGTATGCCAAACTGCGGGGCCTGCTGTGGGCGCTGTGCGGCGGGGCACTGGCGGCGCTGGCGGCGGCGGGCATGGTGCCCGCGCCGGGGGCCATGCAGCAGTTTTATGTACTGCTGCCGTATGCCGGGGCGCTGGTGGCTGGCATCAGCGCGGTGTGGGCGCTGGCCCGCATGAGCCGCGGCGGGGCACGCCTGCGCAGCTATGTGTATGAAGAAACGGTAGCCAAACTGCCGCTGCGCTGCCTGTTGACCGGGGGGTTCGCCGCGCTGGCTGCAGTGGGGGAGTGTATGGACGTGTTCTTGAATGGCGGACAAGGCGCTATCTGGTATGCAGTATTATTTGCAGCGCTGGCCGCTGCGGCTGCTGCGGCTGCTTTTGCCGCAGGGCACACCATCCGGGCGGCAGTTTATACCGAAGAATCCGACTCCGGGCGCGAAGAGTAAAAGACCTTGCACCATAACGCAGAATTTAGCCCGCTAAAGTGCGGCGCGGAAGAATTTCACAAAATTCAGCGTGCTGTTATGGTTATCCTGCTGACTTTTATTTAGATGTTGCCAAAACGGCGTTTTTTGGTTGACAGAAATTGAAAATTGCGATATTATAACATGGTTATTGGTGACATTTGTTTGCGGTGAGGGAACACCGCAAATGCGGAAAGGCTTAAGCCTTTCTTATTTAACACTCCTTTTGGTAGTGTTAAAATTGCCGCCATTACCAAAATGATTTGGGAGGTTATACAAACATGAAAAACACCAAGCAAGTGCTTGCACTGGCCATGGCAGTTGCAATGGCTGCGGGCCTGCTGGCTGGCTGCGGTTCTTCCGCTTCCAGCAGCGCTGAGTCTGTTGCTTCCGGCGAGGCTACCAGCGAAGCCGCTGCTACCGATACCGGCAGCAGCGATGGCACCCTGGTTCTGGCAGATACCGGCTTTGAGGGCAAGTTCAGCCCGTTCTTCGCCGCTTCTTCCGCTGACCAGCACGTTATCGACCTGACCAACATTGCCCTGCTGGGCGCTGACCGTAAGGGCGAAATGATCCTGAAGGGCATCGAGGGTGAGACCCGCGAGTACAACGGCACCGATTACACCTACTATGGCCCCGCTGACTGCGAAGTGACCGAGAATGCTGACGGCACCGTTACCTATGCCATCAACATGCGCGATGACCTGGTCTTCGCTGACGGCACCCCCATCACCATTGATGACGTCATCTTCAACCTGTATGTTTACATGGACCCGACCTATGACGGTTCCGCCACCCTGTACTCCATGCCCATTGCCGGTCTGGATGATTACCGCAGCAGCATGACCACCCTGTCCAAGCTGATTGCTGAGGCAGGCGAGGACAACACTGATAACAGCCTGTTCACCGCTGAGCAGCAGAAGGCTTTCTGGGATGCTGTTAACGAAGGTGGCGTTGCTTTTGCACAGGAAATCATCGACGCCTGCGTATCTAACGGCTACGCTGAAGAGGGCGACGTTGCCGCTGCTGCTTCCGCCTGGGGCTTTGACGGCCTGGCCGCTGACGCTACCGCTAAGGATTTCTTCCTGGCTATCGCAGAAAAATATGACTGGAACTTTGCTTCCATGGAAGCTGAGACCGCAGGCTCTGCTCTGTCTGACCTGATCCCGGCTGATGTTTATGCTTACTCCACCACCGGTGTTGCCACCGGCGCTGACGTTGACACCGTTTCCGGCATTGTCAAGACCGGCGATTACAGCATGACCATCACCACCACCGAGCTGTCCAACTCCATGATCTACCAGCTGCAGCTGCCTATCGCCTCCCTGGATTACTATGGCGACCGCAGCCTGTATGATTACGACAACCACTCCTACGGCTTCAAAAAGGGCGACCTGAGCAAGGTTCGTTCCGTCACCAGCACCCCCCTGGGCGCCGGCGCTTACACCTTCAATAAGTACAGCGATGGCGTCATCTACCTGGATGCCAACCCCAGCTACTATCAAGGCGAGCCCGCTGCCAAGCACGTCAACATGAAGGAAACCCAGGAAGCCGATAAGATCACCGGTGTTCAGGCCGGCACCATCGACATCTCCGATCCTTCTTACTCTCTGGAAGCTGCCAACCAGATCGCTACCATCAATGGTGGTAATTCTGACCTCGACGGCTCTGTCATCACCACCCGTCTGATGGACTTCCGCGGCTATGGCTACATTGCCCTGAGCGCCAACAACGTTAAGGTCGGCGATGATCCCGCTTCTGAGGAATCCAAGAACCTGCGCAAGGCTATCATGACCGTGATTGCCGCTTACCGTGATGAGGGCATCAACTCTTACTACGGCGATACCGCAAGCGTTATCAACTACCCCATCTCCAACACCTCCTGGGCAGCACCCTCCGTTACCGACGACGGCTACAAGATCGCTTACTCTACCGACGTTGACGGCAACGAGATCTACACCAGCGATATGAGCGGCGACACCAAGTATGCTGCTGCTCTGCAGGCCGCCCTCGGCTACTTCGAAGCAGCCGGCTACACCGTTGAAAACGGCCAGGTCACCGCAGCTCCGGCTGGCGCCAAGATGGAATACACCGTCAACATCGGCGCTTCCGGCAACGGCGACCACCCCTCTTTCCAGGTTCTGACCAATGCAGCCGCTGCCCTCAAGACCATCGGCTTCACCCTGACCGTCAACGACCTGGCAAACGCTTCTGACCTGTACAGCTCTTATCAGTCCGGCGTTGCCGAAGGCTGGGTTGCTGCATGGCAGTCCACCAACGACCCCGATATGTACCAGCTGTACGACAGCAAGGGTTCCACCAACTACTACCAGATCAACGATGCTGACCTGGACGAGCTGATCGAGGCTGCCCGCCAGACCACCGATCAGGATGCCCGTAAGGCCATGTACAAGGAAGCTATGGAGATCATCCTGGATTGGGGCGTTGAACTGCCGGTTTACCAGCGCAGCGAATCCGCCATCTTCTCCAGCGAGCGTATCGACACCGCTACCATCCCCAACGATCTGACCCCGTACTGGACTTACCAGTCTGAAATCAATACGATCGCTCTGAAGTAATTTCAGCGCAGCCTGTTGTTGAATTTATGGTGAGCAGCCGCTCTTGGTGCCGCACTGGTTCTGGGAGCGGTTGCTTGCTGTTAGTACAAACGGCGGCAGCATTTGCAGCCCAAATGTGGCCGTCCCATTCCCCCGGACAGTTCCCTCTGTCCGAGGGAGGGGGATGCCCATATTCGGTATCAAAGTAATGAGGTGTATCTGAAAACAAAGAAAATGACGGATGTTTCGCAAACATGAGGCGAATTTAAGGCAAAAAGCTGCAGGAATCCTTTGTGGATTCCAAGGCTTTTTAACGCAAAATTCAGTCGTGTTTGTAGAAACAGGCTAAGGCAACACCGCACAATTCCCGCCTGACGGCTTAAGCACCGCTCCGGCGGCTGCCGCACCTCGCTCGCCGTATCGGCACTTAGAATTATGCGGTATTGCCCTAAATTTTCGACTTTTTAGGTACACCATAGGCGAAGCTACAAGGCCCCGGCTCATGTGTATTTTGGAGCCATGCGGCGCAGCCATTAAAAACGCGGCCTCCCTGCCCGCGAAGGAAGGAACGATTTTTCAAGTGCGAAACTACGTCATCAAGCGTATCCTGCTTTCTTTTGTGATCCTGTTTTGCGTTACCTTCATCATCTATGTGATGATGCGCAGCCTGCCCAGCTCTTTTGCCGAGAACATGGCCATGCAGCTGTCCCAGGCACCGGGCGCAAAACCGTATCAGGAATGGCTGGATCAGCTCAACGCAGCCTATGGTCTGGATAAGGGCATCCTGCCCGGTTTCATGACCTGGCTGTCCAGCGCAGTGCGCGGTCAGTTCGGTGACAGCTGGAAGTGGAACGTCCCTGTTGTTCAAAAATTCCAGGAAGTTATTGGTCTGTCTGTTGTCATGGGCGGCATCTCCTTTGTGGTGTCCATGATCATCGCTGTGCCCCTGGGCATCCTGGCTGCTACCAAACAGTATTCCCGTACCGATTACGTCATCACCGCTGTGGCTCTGGTGGGCATCTCTCTGCCCAGCTTCTTCTTTGCCACGCTGCTCAAGCTGCTGTTCTCTGTCAAGCTTGGCTGGTTTGACCTGTACGGCCTGGTCGGGCGTGATTATGCCCAGCTCAGCTCGTGGGGCCAGTTCTGTGACCGCGCCAACCATCTGGTGCTGCCCATCGTCACGCTGGTCATTGTTTCCATCGGCTCTACCATGCGTTACACCCGCACCAACATGCTGGAAGTGCTGAACGCCGACTATATCCGTACCGCCCGCGCCAAGGGCCTTTCGGAGCATGTGGTCATCTATAAGCACGCATTCCGCAACACCCTGATTCCGCTGGTTACCATCATCGGCGGTTCCCTGCCCGGCCTGTTCAGCGGTGCCTTGATCACGGAGACCCTGTTCTCCATCCCCGGCATCGGCTACATCTCTTACCAGTCCATGGTTGCGGGCGATATCCCGTTCACCATGTTCTACCTGTCCTTTATGGCGGTGCTTACCCTGGTCAGCAACCTGCTGACTGACATCATGTACGCAGTGGTTGACCCGCGCGTGCGCATTTCTTAAAGAAAGGAGACTGCACCCATGAGTGAGAATACCCAGAACAACACCCCCAAAAAGGAGCAGTACTCCCTGAACGACGACCGCCGCGTTAAGGTGCTTTCGCCCGGCGCGCTGGTTGCCAAGCGGTTCTTCCGCAATCGCCTGGCCGTTGTGGGCCTGACGATGCTGCTTGCCATGTTCGTCTTTTCCTTCATTGGCGGCGTGGTCAGCCCTTACGGCCAGGACCAGCAGTTCTACACCTACACCCAGATGTCCAAAGAGTATGTGGGTGTGACCCGCAACGATAAACTGCGCTTTGTTGTTGCCGATGGCCAGGAGTTCGGCTCCATTGCCCAGAGCAAGGGCAACGAGGCCATCAAGAAGGGTGAAGAGACCTTTACCTATAAAGATAACGATTACGAAGTGGAAACCCTGAGCGAGGACCTGTACGTCTTCCGCCAGGGCCGCACTGTGCTGGCTTATGCCTCTAAGGATATGGTCACCGCAGCGGACGGCGTGGCCGAGCTGAGCTTTGATGCTAAGCTGGCCGCCCTGACTGCCCAGGCAGCAGGGGAGACCACCTTTACTGCCGATGGCCAGGACTATGCGCTGGACGCTGACGGCAATATCACCCAGAGCGGCAGCGAAGTTGCCTATATCGGCCGCTTTGTTGTTTCCGCTGCCGATGCCAGCGTGGTCATCAGCCGTGACTTCCGCGACCGCCTGGAAGAAGCCATTGACGATAATATTACCGAGTTCACCTACACCGATGCCGACGGCAACGAAGCCGAGTATGACATCGTGTACGATGCCAGCACCGGCGTTTGGAGCGTGAAGCAGATGACGGAAACCTATGTGTTTGACCGTTACGCAAGCCCCAACAAGGAGCACTGGCTGGGCACCGATACCAACGGTATGGACATGCTGACCCGCCTGATGTACGGCGGCCGCGTTTCCCTGATCATCGGCTTCATCGTTGTTGCGATTGAAGGCTCCATCGGTATTGTCATGGGCGGTATCTCCGGCTACTTCGGTGGCTGGGTGGATAACCTCATCATGCGTATCGTGGACGTGTTCTACTGCCTGCCCTCCATGCCCATCATCATCATTCTGGGCGCTGCCATGGACGCCATGCGCATTGATTCCTGGACCCGTATGATGTACCTGATGCTGATCCTCGGCTTCCTGGGCTGGCCCGGCATTGCCCGCCTGGTCCGCGGCCAGATCCTCTCCCTGCGCGAGCAGGAGTTCATGACGGCAGCTGAAGCCTGCGGCATCAGCGCATGGCACCGCATCTTCCGCCACCTGATCCCCAACGTTATCCCGCAGCTGATTGTTACCTGCACCATGAGCCTTGGCTCCACCATCCTGACGGAAGCCACCCTGTCTTTCCTGGGTCTGGGCGTTAAGTACCCGTTTGCATCCTGGGGCAACATCATCAACGATGTCAACAACGCTTATGTTATGACCAACTATCTGTTCATCTGGGTCCCGGCCGGCATCTGCCTGCTGATCACGGTTCTGGGCTTCAACTTTGTGGGCGATGGCCTGCGCGATGCCTTTGACCCCAAGATGAAACGCTGATGAAAGGAGACACACACGATGGCTAAACAACAGGACGGTTACCTTTCCGCCAAGGAGTCGCGGCGTATCTCCAAAGAAAACCGCCGCATTACGGACCAGTACGAAAAACAGCGCAAGCGCAAGAATGTGCCGGAATCTGAGTATCTGACCCAGATGAAGAACCCGGAAAACGCTGTTGAGTTTGATAACCTGCACACCTATTTCTTTACCGATACCGGCGTGGTAAAAAGCGTGGACGGTGTTTCGTTTGAAGTTCCTGTGGGCAAAACTGTGGGCGTTGTGGGCGAATCCGGCTGCGGCAAATCCGTTACCAGCCTTTCGCTGATGCAGCTGCTGCAGCGCCCCCAGGGCCAGATCGTTCAGGGCGAGATCCGCCTGAACCTGGGTAATGGCAAAGCCTATGATGTTGCCAAAACTCCCGGCACGGTCATGCAGCACCTGCGCGGCAACTATATTTCGATGATCTTCCAGGAGCCGATGACCAGCCTGAACCCGGTGTTCCGCATCGGTGCTCAGATCGATGAAGTCATTGCTCTGCATGACGGCGAAGGCAAGAGCAAAGAGGACATCAAAAAGCGCACCGTTGAAATGCTGGAGATGGTTGGCATCGCCAACAGCCAGGGTGTATATGAGATGTACCCGCATGAGTTGTCCGGCGGTATGCGCCAGCGTGTCATGATCGCCATGGCATTGGCCTGCAACCCCAAGGTTATCATCGCCGACGAACCCACCACCGCACTGGACGTGACGATTCAGGCCCAGATCCTGGACCTGCTGCGCAGCCTGAAGGACCGCATTAACTCCTCCATCATGCTGATCACCCATGACCTGGGTGTGATTGCCGAGATGGCAGATTACGTTGTTGTCATGTACGCAGGCCGCGTGGTGGAAAAGGGCACCGCTCAGGAGATTTTCGCAAACCCGGCTCACCCCTATACCATCGGCCTGATGGCTTCCAAACCGATCGTGGGCAAAAAGGTGGACCGACTGTACTCCATCCCCGGCAAGGTGCCCAACCCGGTCAATATGCCCAACTACTGTTACTTTAAGGATCGCTGCGAGATGGCTCTGCCCTGCTGCGATGGTGAATACCCCTGCGAGATCAGCCTGTCCCCCACGCACAAGGTCAGCTGCTACCGCTACTATGAAAATAATCGAAAGGCGGGTGAGTGACGATGGCACAGGCAGAAAACGCAAAAAAGCTGGACTATACCCCCGTCACCTATGATGATCAGTATATTCTGATGGTCAACCAGCTTAAAAAATACTTCCCCATCAAGGGCGGCCTGATGTCCCAGACCGTGGGTCATGTCAAGGCTGTCGATGGCGTTACCTTCAACCTCAAGCGCGGCCATACCATGGGTCTGGTCGGCGAATCCGGCTGCGGTAAATCCACCACCGGCCGTACAATCCTGCGCCTTGCCGGCGAAAAAACCGGCGGTCAGGTACTGTTCAACGGCAAAGAAGTGTACGATATGACCGGCAGGGAGCTGCGTAACCTGCGTACCAAGATGCAGATCATCTTCCAGGACCCGTTCTCCAGCCTGTCCCCGCGTCTGCCGGTTGGTGAGATCATCGGTGAGGCTGTGCGCGAGCATAACCTGGTGCCCAAGGCAGAGTTCAATGATTATATTGACCAGGTCATGGATAACTGCGGCCTGCAGCCCTACCACAAAACCCGCTATCCGCACGAATTTTCCGGCGGCCAGCGCCAGCGCATCTGCATTGCCCGCGCCCTGGCCCTGAACCCGGAGTTTGTTGTGTGCGACGAACCGGTCTCTGCACTGGACGTTTCCATTCAGGCCCAGATCATCAATCTGCTGAAAGAATTGCAGGATAAATATAACCTGACCTACCTGTTCATCTCCCACGATCTTTCTGTTGTTGAGCATATTTCGGATACGGTCGGCGTTATGTACCTGGGCAACCTGGTGGAGTACGGTGCAACGCCGGATATCTTCAACCATCCGCTACATCCCTACACCAAGGCACTGTTCAGCGCCATTCCTATCCCGGACCCGACCATTCGCCGCGAGCGCATTGTGCTGCAGGGCTCCATTCCGTCCCCGGCCAACCCGCCCAAGGGCTGCAAGTTCCATACCCGCTGCCCCTATGCGACCGAGCGCTGCAAGACCGAAGTGCCGCAGCAGCGTGAGGTGGAACCCGGCCACTATGTTGTGTGCCACCTGTACGAAAAATGAAGCATAACGAACCCTTTGAGGATGACGGCCGCACCGTGGCCGATATGAGTGGCATTGAGCACGACAGTATCTGGCTGCCGCGCCGCCGCAAGCAGGGCCATACCCCCGCGCAGCAGCCCCAACAGGCTGCTGACCGTCCCTGGGAGGAAGACCCCCAGCTGACCGGTAAGGAGCGCCTGTGGGCGATCCTGGGTGCGCTGAAAGCTACCCTGCTGGTTTGTGGCGTCTACCTGCTTGGCCTGCTGGCCCTGCTGGCGCTGCTGTTTACCCTCTGGCATTAAAAAATACCCCCGCCTTTGTTTTGGCTGCGTGACAGCTGGAATAAGGACGGGGGTGTTTGGTTTTGTGGGGGAAGGGCAACTTGCCCGGTAAGGTGGGGGCACCCGACCCCGCCGAGAAACGTAAATATTTGCTGCAAACCTACAAACATTTATAGGGGACGATGCTTGCATCGTCCCGCGGATGAGCCTATGCGGTGAATTTTGTTAATGGTATTCGGGACAAGGTTTCGGAACGGTCAAGACTGTTCCCTGCAGAAGCTTTTTTAGCATGTGGTGGATGATTTATGTTCCTCAAGGACGGGATGAGGGCATCCCACCCTACAGTGCCTAAATAAAAGTACAACACAAAAGCGCACCGCACACCCTATCCAAGGGGGTGCGATGCGCCTTTTATTATTCATTGCTTTCTTGATGGAAAATAATATTATTGTGTTATGGCAACACCGCACAATTCCCGCCTAGCGGCTTAAGCACCGCTTCGGCGGCTGCGGCACGGCATCTGCGTTGCCAAAATGCTCGATAATGTCGGGTTGCGGTACC
>OBIU01000934.1_pt1 | contig 11296 bp, 9 predicted proteins | sample 1519871 | NCBI WGS metagenome assembly OBIU01 (sample SAMN04209229, study PRJEB22552) | human gut metagenome | biome: gut; material: feces | host: Homo sapiens | place: USA: Oklahoma
GCACCTCGTGGTCGGGCGTGTAGCCAAAGTCGACGTTGTCCATGACCAGGTCGCCGCGCAGCGGTACGTACTCGATCTCGCCGGTTGCGCGGTGCGGGTGTTTCCACGCCCACATGCCGGTGTGGTGGTCGGCCTCCTCGAGCTGCCAGGTATCGGGGTTCACCTGCGCGTTGACGAGCGTCACGTAGCCTTCGTCGGTCTCGGGCTTCTCGTCGATGAGCTCAAAGATGCGGTCGGCGCCGGCGAGGCCCATGACCACGGCGTTGATCTGCTGCGAGATCTGACCGATCTGTCCGCAGAACTGCTTGGTCATGTTGAGGAACGGCACCACGACGGCGATGGACAGCGTCATGCCCGAGATGCTCAGGTTGGGCACGCCCAGCGCCAGGAAAATGCCGCCGGCAAGGGCCACCAACACGTAGAGCAGGTTGCCCAGGTTCATAAGGATAGGCATGAGGATGTTGGCGTACATGTTGGCCTTCTGCGAGACCTCGAAGAGCTTTTCGTTGCGCTCGTCAAAATCGGCTTCGGCGGCAGACTCGTGGCAGAATGCCTTGACGACCTTCTGGCCGTTCATGACTTCCTCGATATGGCCCTCGACAACGCCGAGCTCGGTCTGCTGCGCAATAAAGAAGCGCGCGGAGTTGGAGCCGAGCAGCTTGGTCATAAAGGTCATAAAGGCGACGCCTGCCACAATGACCAGGCACATCCAAACGCTGTAGTACAGCATGATAAAGAACACCGTGACGATGACGATGGTCGTCATGAGCAGGTTGGGCAGCGACTGGCTGATCATCTGGCGCAGCGTGTCGATGTCGTTGGTGTAGTGGCTCATGATGTCGCCGCGCTGGTGCGTGTCGAAGTAGCGAATCGGCAGGTCCTGCATGCGGTTGAACATCTTCTCGCGCAGCTTCTCGAGCGAGCCCTGCGTGACGATGGCCATGGCGCGGTTCCAGAACAGCGAGGACAGGATGCCGACGCCGTAGATGCAGGCGAGGGTGGTCACGAGCTGTGCGATCTTGGGCTGTGCAGCTTCCCAATCGCCCGACTGCCACGATTCGCTAATAATCTGCAGGGCGCTCTGAAGGAAGGTCGCGCCGATGGAGTTGATGATGGCGCAGAGCACCACGCCGACGACGACGAGGGGCAAAAGCACGGGGTAGAAGCCAAAGAGCGTCTTGATGAGGCGCGACATGGTGCCACCCTTGCGGTTGAGCGCGCGCTCGGCGGTCGTTGCCTTACTCATGTGCCTCGCCTCCTTCCTGGGTCTGAGCTTGCGTTACGGATGCCTCGGTGTCGGCCTCGACGGCTCCTTCGCCCTCGGCAGACATCTTGTTTTGCGAGGTGAAGGTCTCGCGGTAGATCTCGCTTGTCTTGAGCAGCTCGTCATGGTTGCCGATCTGCGCGATACGGCCACCCTCCATGACGATGATGCGGTCTGCGTCCTGCACGGAGCTGATGCGCTGGGCGATGATGAGCTTGGTCGTGTTGGGCAGATAGCTTGCCAACCCTGCGCGGATCTTGGCGTCGGTCTTGGTGTCGACGGCGCTGGTGGAGTCGTCCAGGATCAAGATCTTGGGGCGACGCAGCAGGGCACGCGCAATGCACAGGCGCTGCTTCTGACCGCCCGAGACATTGGAGCCGCCCTGCTCGATCCAGGTGTCGTAGCCCTTGGGGAAGCCGTCGACAAACTCATCGGCGCAGGCCAGATGTGCCGCCTCGCGGACTTCCTCGTCGGTGGCGTTCGGGTCGCCCCAGCGCAGATTCTCGGCGATGGTGCCGCTAAACAGCACGTTTTTCTGCAACACCATGGCCACTTGGTGGCGCAGCGCGTCTAGGTCGTAGTCGCGCACGTCCATGCCGCCCACGCGCACGGTGCCTTCGGTGGCGTCGTACAGGCGGGCGATGAGGTTTACGAGCGTGGACTTGGCCGAGCCGGTGCCGCCGATGATGCCGATGGTCTCGCCGCTCTTAATGTGCAGGTCGATATTGTCGAGCGCCTGGCGCTTCGCATGCGCGGAATACTTAAAGCTCACGTGGTCAAAGTCGATGGAACCGTCGGCAACCTCGAGCACGGGCTCGGCGGGATCGGCGATCGTGGGCTCGGCGGCCAGCACCTCGGTAATGCGGTGTGCCGATTCGTCGGCCATGGTCACCATGACAAAGATCATCGACAGCTGCATCAGACTCATGAGGATTTGGAAGCCATAGGTAAAGATCGAGGAGAGCTGGCCCACGTCGAACAGCGTGCCCTGACTCGTGATGATGAGCTTGGAGCCCAGGTAGATGATGACGACAAACGCGCCGTTGACGCAGATGTTCATCATGGGATTGTTAAAGGCGAGCAGCTTCTCGGCGCGGGTGAAGTCCATCTGGACGTCGCGTGCGGCGGTCGCGAACTTCTCCTTCTCAAAGTCTTCGCGCACGTAACTCTTGACCACGCGCATGCCGGTGACGTTTTCCTCGACGGACTCGTTAAGGGCGTCGTACTTGCGGAACACGCGGGCAAAGATCGGGCGCACCTTATAGATGATAAAGAACAGGCCAAAGCCCAGCAGCGGAATGATGACCAGGTAGACCATGGCGACGCTGCCGCCCATGGCGTAGGCCATGGCAAAGGCAAAGACCAGCACCAGCGGCGCGCGCACGGCGATGCGGATGATCATCATAAAGGCCTGCTGCACGTTGTTGATATCGGTGGTCAGGCGCGTGACGAGTGAGGAGCTCGAGAACTCATCGATGTTGGCAAAGCTGAACGTCTGGATCTTATAGAACAGGTCGTGACGCAGGTTCTTGGCGAAGCCGCAACTCGCATGGCTGCAGGTGATGCCGGCAGCGGCGCCAAAAGCAAGCGACGTCAGCGCGATGAGCACCAAAAAGCCCGCGGTGGGAAGCATCTCGGCTACGGTGGCGCCGTCTTTGATGGCGTCGATCAGGTTGGCGGTGATAAATGGAATCAGCATCTCGCAGAGCACCTCGCCAAGCACGAGCAATGGCGTGGCAACAGCGACTTTCATATAGTCGCGGATGCTGCCCATGAGGGTTTTAATCATCCAGTTCCTCCCAGGTTACACGGATTTTCTCGAGCATTTCGGCGAGCTGCTCGCGCTCGTCGTGAGTGAGGGCACTAAAGGCCCGTTCTCTAAAGCGGATGCGGGCCGCCTGGTCGATGCGGGCGTTTTCCCGGCCGGTTTCGGTCAGGCGAATGGTGAGTTGCCGTCGATCCTTGGGGTTACGGCTGCGCTCGATGAGGCCGTTGACCTCGAGCTTGGACAGGATCTCGGAAAGCGACCCCGGCTTGAGGTCAAAGTGCATGCCGAGTTCCTGCTGCGACATCTCGCCGCCGGGCTGCTTGGCCAGCAGGCAGATGATGGGCGCCTTGCCGGACACGCCTCCGCCATGAAAATGCATGTAATGGCCGCAAAAACCCAGGCCGCTCAGGATGCGCTTGGCGAGTTTGTCTTCGGCGCTGACCGCTTCGGGTATGTCTACCGGTTGCGACGGGTCACCGCCGGGCTCATGCGGACGAAGGTTAAGGGGTTCATCGCACATGAATTCGTATCGCTCCTTTCTTTAGTTAGGTAGTGGGATTGTTTTGTGCCTAACTAATCTAGGAGTGGCCGACAGGAATGTCAAGGTACCAAACTTATTTAGTTACGGCGCTGCAAAAACATCGGGGTAGTCGTTGGGGACGTTCTTAAACGACTAGTTGTTGGGGACGTTCTTGTTCGACTAGTCATTTAGGAACGTCCCCAACGACTAACTTCAAAACTATGCCGGATTACGGGGCTGAACTGCGGATTGTCGACCATACCGAAATTGGTAAAAAGAAAACCGCAGGTAGAAGGCTTGCTATGATTTGAAAATAGAGGGTGTGGTTGACTCATTCAGGTTCAGCCCCGTAATCCGGTGTAGTTTTGAAATGGCGCTGAATGAGTGGCGGCGAATGAGCCGCAATGAAGCAGGCTGGGCCCCTCGTTTCCGAAACCTTTCCGCAACAAACTGTCCTCCACGGTGCAAGCTTTCGTCCGCAGCGTTCCCTGCGCTACACTTAGTCGCACTGTGGCGCCGCCGCGCCTCGCCCGACCCAAGGGGGACATTCATGAAGAACACTCAGCTGCTGCTGATCAACGATATGTGCGGCTATGGCAAGGTCGCGCTTTCCGCCATGCTTCCGGTGCTGTCGCATATGGGCTACCGCATCCACAACCTGCCGACGGCGCTGGTGTCCGATACGCTCAACTATCCCAAGTTCTACATCCACGACACCACGGAGTACGTGCGTCAGAGTCTCGCCATCTGGGAGGAACTCGGCTTTGAGTTCGACGCCATCTCGACCGGCTTTATCGTGACCGAGGAAGAGACGCGTATCATTTCGGACTTCTGTCACCGCCGCGCGCAAATGGGCACCAAGGTGTTCGTCGACCCCATCATGGGCGACAACGGTAAGCTCTACGCCGGCGTGCCCGAGTCCACGATTGGCCTTATGCGGCATCTACTGGAGTGCGCAGACTACGCGGTGCCCAACTATACCGAGGCGTGCCTGCTTGCCGATAGGCCTATCGCCGAGCAGATTACGCCCGATGAGGCCCGCGCTCTTGTGGACGCCGTGCGTGAGCTGGGTGCCAAGTCTGTGGTCATTACGAGCGCCGTAGTCAATGGCACGAACGCGGTTATCGGTTACGACCATGTGGCGGGGGAGTACTTTACGATTCCCTTTGAGCTCATTCCGGTCTATTTCCCGGGCACGGGCGACACGTTCTCGGCGGTGCTCGTCGGCCGCGTGATGGCCGGTTGGAGCCTGCAGCGCGCAACGGCCGATGCCATGCGTGTGGTGGCTGAGCTTATCGAGCGCAATGCCGACCAGGAGGACAAGTCCGCCGGCCTGCCCATCGAGGCCTGCCTGGATGTGATTGACCATGAGTAGCGCCGACGAGAGCGGTACCGAGGCAGCGGGCGAGAACAAGCCGCTCGGCGCGCCGCGGGGCAAGCGTCCGCGCATCCGCGTGAGCTGCGTGGACCAGCTGGGTGTGTGCCGCTGCCACCATGGTCACAAGCCGGGCGACGTTTTTGACTTTGATCGAGACCGTGGCAAGATGTGCGCCATGGCCTGCCACGTGGGCTTTCCCTATATCGATATCCTGCGCTATGGCGGAACCGTGCCTGGCAACGAGCCTGGTACGGCAAAGTTCTGCTGCCCCGAAGTCGATACACTGAACGTCTGGCTTGCCGAGATCGTTGACGAGTAGTCGAGCGCAATGTGACAAAGGGACAGCCCCTTTGACACATTCGCCGGTGGTGCCCCTTCTTTTGCTTATAATCTCAAATCTCTGCATATCATCCGATTTTAGGTTCTAAAAATTCTGCGTTTCATCGATAATCAAGCATATAAAACTTTGCATTTCATTCGATAACACCGAGGGGAGAGCCTATGCTGCGCAGGAAAATAGCGGCAGAGCTGGAGCGTTGGCTGAAGTCTTCCGAGCAAAAGGCCTTGTTCATTACGGGTTCTCGCCAGATTGGCAAAAGCTATTCGATTCGCGCATTTGGCAAAGCCAACCATGCAACCTACATCGAGCTTAACCTCATGGAAAACCGCCAGGCAAAAGATGCTCTTCTCGAGGCGCGGAATGCCGATGATTTCATCAGCAGGGTGACGCTTCTTTCGGGAAAGTCGATTGCACCAGGCAAAACGCTCGTGTTTATCGATGAGGTCCAAGAGGCCCCCGACATCATGACGATGGCAAAGTTCCTTGTTGAGGACGGGAGGTGCCGTTGGGCGTTTTCGGGGTCAATGCTCGGGACCCAGTTCAAGGGCGTCAGGTCCTATCCCGTGGGGTATGTCCACGAGCTTAGGATGTTCCCGCTCGATTTTGAGGAGTTTTGCTGGGCAATCGGGGTGAGCGAGGGGGCTCGTCAAACGATACGTGACGCGTGTATCAGCGAGAGGCCCATTCCTGATTACATTCATGACGCGATGATGGCAAACTTCAGGACCTATACCGTTGTCGGCGGAATGCCGGAGGTCGTGCAGCGTTTCCTTGACACGCAGGGCGACCTTGCCTCTGTTCGTCAGCTACAGTCAGAGCTCAACGAACAGTACTGGCGGGATATCTCCAAGTATGCAAGCGGGCGAGCCCTTCAGATGCAGAGCATCTACGATCAGCTCCCTATTATGCTCGAGGGCGAAAACAAGCGCTTCGTGCTCAATTCCATTGACCCCAAGGCTTACTACGAGAAGTATCAGCGAGATTTTGTATGGCTTGTCGATGCCGGCGTTGCTCTCAAAGCCGATATCGTAACCGAGCCAAAATCGCCCCTGCTCAAGACGGCACGGCCATCGCAGTTCAAGCTATATCAATCGGATACGGGCATGTTGATGGCGCGCTACCCCGTTGGAGTCGCCCAAGCGGCGTATCTTGATAGCAAGGAGCCCAATCTGGGCGGCATTTACGAAAACGTGGTGGCCCAGCAGCTGGCCGCCCAAAATCGCCAGCTTTACTACTATCAGACAAAAAAGCGCGGTGAAGTGGACTTTGTGGTCGATGGACCGGATGGGACGGCTGTTCCGATCGAGGTTAAATCGGGCTCCTATTACCACGCGCACGCTGCGCTCGGTCATGTGCTTGATACGGCTGAATATGGCGTAAGGCTCGGGATTGTTTTCTCGAGAGGCAACGTTGAGCGCAACGGAGCGGTTCTCTATTTGCCGCTATATGCGACCTGGGCCCTTTCGGATGTTTTGGGCGACTCCTGCGCCGAGGGGATAAAGCTGGAGGTCAAGCCGGTCTAGGGCCAGTCCCGGATGTGGCAAAGGGGCAGTCCCTTTGTCACATTCATGAGCGTGGGTTTTCTCCCGTTTAGAGCGCACTCGAGCGCTCAAAGTGGGAGAAAATCCACGCTCGTTTTATGCCGATGGCGTGGCACGTGCGTCCGCGTGCTCGCTTGCCTATAACTGCTCGAGCATGGCCGTGCAGCCGGCGAGCACATCGCGGTAGGTGGCATCGAAGTTGCCGGTGTACCAGGGATCGGCCACGTCGCCGGGGCGATCGGTCCAATCGAGCAGGCGCGAGATCTTGCCGTCGGGGTCGTCGCCAAAGATGCGGTACAGGCCGCGGGCGTTTTCGTCGTCCATATAGACAATGTGGTCCCAGTCGCCATACTCCGCGCGTCGCACCTGGCGCGCGCGATGTGCGACGACGGGAATCCCGACCTCGCGCAGCTTGGCGAGCGTGCCATGGTGCGGCGGGTTGCCAATCTCCTCGGTCGAGGTCGCCGCGGAATCAATGACAAACTCGCCCTCGCGCCCAGCGCGGCGCACGAGCTCGGCAAACACCGACTCAGCCATCGTCGAGCGGCAGATATTCCCATGGCAGATAAACAGTACACGTTGCATATGCGGTTTCCTTTCGATCGCCATCATCGAGCTCGAGTATCGCATCTACGCCTGCGCCCTCGCCCGCTTGCGCTCCCAGCGAGCCAACTTAATCGTCACCAGCGTGAGCGCCCAGGCCACAAGCGAGAACACGGCACCGACCGCGCCAACGTAGGCAATGCCAACTCCGCTTACCACGGCGCCGCCCACTGCGGTGCCAAACGAGATGCCGACGTTAAACGCCATGGGCTCAACCGAACTTGCGAGTACCATCGACTTGGGGTGGCGGCTGCGTGCCACATCCATAAAGTGTGTGATGCACGACACCGAGAACAGGTACATGAGCAGCGCCAAGCTAAAGACAAAGACCAGCGCGAGCGGCATGGTGCCGCCCAAAGCAAACAGCCCGAGTAACGCCGCAGCCTGCAGCACAAACGTCACAAGCAGCGCCTTCATGCCAAAGCGCGCATCGATCCATCCGCCCAGGATGTTCGAGATCAGGCAGAACACGCCGTAGGCCATAAGCGTGGTACTGGCTTCGACCGTGCCCATGCCCAGCACCTGCTCAAGATAAGGCGTCACGTAGCCGTAGAACACATAGACCGAGCCCACGCCAAACAAAAAGATGAGCATGCCGGTGATGATGCTCGGCTCGCGTAGCAGACCCGCCTGCTCGCGAAAGGTGGCGGGCTCGTCGGTTTGTCCGGCGCGCGGCATAAACGCCACGAGCGCTCCACAGATCAAAACGGCAAAGGTTAGCGTGCCGTACATGGCCACGTGCCAATCGAGCGTGTCGGCCACAAACTTACCGATCGAAGTGACAAAGACCATCGCCACGGAAAACGCGCCGTACACCACCGAGATGGCAAGCGAAGTTTGCTGCGGGGACAGAAGCTCAGGGATGTACGTCACGCCCACGGCGAGCAGTGCGCCCGAGACGGAGCCCAGGACAATGCGCGAGATAAAGAGCACCTGGAAGTTGGGCGCTAACGCCATGACCAGGTTGCCGAGCACAAAGACGATGCTATAGCACACGAGCAGCTGGTAGCGGCGAAAACGTCCCGTGCTGAGCGCGAGCACCGGCGTCGCGATAGCGTAGATCAGTGCGAACACGCTAATAAGTTGGCCTGCGGTGGCAAGCGATACGCCGAGTTCCGTCGCCAGGTCGCTTTCGATGCCGATGACCACGAACTCGGAGCAGCCGAGCGAGAATCCCAACAGCACGAGCAGCGCCAGGCAGAGCTTGGTGCGCGCAGGGGAGAGCGCGGCGGCGGTTGACTTACTTTTAGGCGTGGTTGCGGCGGTCAAGGTTGTCACTCCAATGTCGCATGAATAAGCGGGATTCAATCCCTGCAACTCTAACAGAATGTGACAAAGAGACAGTCCCTTTGTCGCATTGCGCTGCCGGCCAGTCGCCCAAACCGTCACAACATTCGGCGAAAATCTCGAAATCGAGGAAAAGCGTCGAATGTTGTGACGGTTTTTGTGTCCGGCGCGGGTGAGCTTCGGTGTCGTCTGGGGGTATAAAACTAGCGAGTGTTTATTTGCGAGGCCTAAGGGGCGCCCCGTATGGATATCGATAACTTTGAATGGTGGTATAGCGAGGGCGAAGCTCCGGATGAGGAGTGGGACGAGCCTACGCCGCGTGGCGTGTCGAGCGACGAGGACGAGACCGGCAACGACGTCGCCGCCGACTCGGACGCCGCCCTCGACCCCGTCGAGCCCCTGACCTTCGAACAAGCTTGGGCCCAGGCCGAGGCAGACGAGGCCAAGGCCGACGCTACGGCCACGCTCGGCGAGCCAGCCGACATGTCGATCTCGCCGGCAAAGACCCCGCAGCCGCGTCACACTATCGACCCCGACAGCACGGCATCCTTCAGCATTCTCGACGTGCCCTCGCAGGGTGCCCAGGCGCCCGCACCCACACGTCGCCCCAATCTGTCTCGCGAGGAAGATGCAGGACGTTGCTCGCCGCTCGGCCCCATCCTTATCGCCTTTATGGCCGGCGTTATCGCATGCTCGGTAATTGGAAACGTCTGGAGCCATGTCGAACAACAGCGAAAAGACGCCGCCAAGGTCGAGATGTCTGTCGAGCAATCGCTCAGCCGCACGCGCTCGGTACATGTGTCGGTCGAGGTCAAGGACGGCGCGACGTGGGACACCGCGCGCGGCGACAGCCAAATGCTCATCCATATCGTGGGGCGCACGCTCAAAGGGCAGACAATTGACGAGTATCAATACGTCAATTCCGCTGGTGACGGCATCGAGCTCAAGCCCGGAGACTACGAGCTCACCGTCGATGAACCGCCCGTCGCCACCGACGGCACGCGCTTCCGCGCCTCAAAGCGCATGGTCCCCGTGAACTTTAACTCACAGGCGCCCGACACGGTCGACACTACACCGCAGGGCGGGTTCGACCTTTACGTGGATACCCAGTAGGCGCTCGCCGCTCATTCCGCTATGGCTACTCAATAATCGCCTGCCGTCCCGTCCCGCCGCCAAGAGTGGGACAATAGCCCTCGACACTATTGTTTACTTTTGGAGGAAGTAGCATGTCTACCGTTACTACCATCAAGCGCGGCGGCCTCACCGCGGCCATCGATTCCATGGGCGCCCAGCTCACGAGCCTTGCCCTCAACGGCAACGAGTATCTGTGGCAGGGCGACCCCGCCTTTTGGGGCAAGCACGCGCCCATCCTGTTCCCCATTGTGGGCTCGCTGCGCAACAACACGGCAACGTCTGCGGCCGGTACCTGCGAGATGCCGCGCCACGGACTCGCGCGCATTGTCGAGCACAAGCTGGTCGAGGTTTCGGAGGACGGCTCCTCGGTAACGTACGAGATTACCGATACGCCCGAGTCGCTCAAGGCGTTCCCGTTCCACTTTAAGCTCAACATGACCTATGCCTTGACCGGCGACGCCACCCTCACGCAGACCTTTGCCGTCACCAACACCGGCGACGTGGACCTGCCGTTCTCGGTGGGCGGCCACCCCGCATTTAACGTGCCCGCCCCCGGTGCCGAGGACGAGGCGTTCGAGGATTACGAGTTGGCGTTTACCGAGGCTTGGACCAACGAGGCTCCCATCATCACGCCCGACGGTCTTATGACGTTCGAGGGCAGCTACAAGGCGCCCGATAACTCGGACGTGCTGCCCATCACGCACCGCAGCTTCGATAACGATGCCATCATGTTCACCGATACTCCGGGCTCCACGCTCACACTGCGCGGCCGCAAGTCGGGCCACGGCGTCAAGATCGACTTTGAGGGCTTTAAGTACATCGGCGTGTGGTCTGCCGCCAACGACGCTCCGTTTGTGGCGCTCGAGCCCTGGACCGGTCACACCACCATGGACACCGAGGACGACGTCTTTGAGCACAAGGTCAACACCATCACCTTGGCTCCCGGCGAGACGGATGTTCGCAGCTTTAGCGTTACCTTGCTCTAGAGGTTCCGCCGCTCGGTCGATGCTGCGCGTCGTCCAGAGCGACAAGTTGTCATTCAAAAGGCAAGACATAGACCTTCTGGTCATGCCTTGCCTTTTTCATGCCACTTGTTCGCTCTGGACGTCGCTCGCCGGCATTGCCAAAACATCGGCGTCCCCAATGGCTACCGTGTGTCTATTAATTTTTCGAGCTTGTGCTGCGCTGCTGGTCGCTGGCGTATATCCTGTTAAGTCGTCAGCATACGATTCAACAGGGAAGGCAGATTATGCATTCTCCCCAACAGCGCGATGCGCAGCGCCAACCGGTGTGCAGCCGTCGCATCTTTTTGGGTAGCGCTCTCGCTGCGAGCGCTACCGTCGTCGCCGGCGCGCTTGCCGGCTGCCAGCGCCCATCCACGCTGGAAGTTGTCCAGCCCACGACGGGCGGCGGTCGCGACGACCTGTCCGATTCCGTGATCGGCAAGGACAAGATCCGCAT
>OBIU01000935.1_pt1 | contig 11281 bp, 10 predicted proteins | sample 1519871 | NCBI WGS metagenome assembly OBIU01 (sample SAMN04209229, study PRJEB22552) | human gut metagenome | biome: gut; material: feces | host: Homo sapiens | place: USA: Oklahoma
CAGGCAGCGGGCGGCGGCGGGCTGCGGGCGGCGGGCGGCGGCGGGCTGCGGGCGGGCTGCAGGCAGCGAGCGGCGGATTTTCGTGCACAAAAAGGCAGTTAAGCATTTTTGTGCAGTCGAAGGCAGATAAAACCACCAAACCGGGTTCCTCGCTGCCTTAGAATGCTCGAAAAATGACTCGCTGCCTCGAAATGCACGAAATCCAAGACCGACCAGCCCTCCAAAGCCAGCCGCCGACCCGGCCCCGCCTCGCGCCCGCCACCGCCAGCCCGCCGCCGGCCGCCCGCCGCCAGCCCGCCGCCGCCAGGCTCTACCGCCCGTTGTCATCATCCACCAGCCGCCTGGCACCCGCCAACCGGCCAGCATGCCACCGGCCGTCGGCCGCCCCCGCGCATCGCTACTCGGCATTCACCCGCTTCGGGATACCAAACCCACGAAGCAGCCCCTCCAGATAGCCTTCTTCGCCTATTCGCGCATACTGTATCCGCATCACCGGATAGCCCAACGCGGTTATATGAGACTCGCGCTGCCGCTCGCGCACAATCGCCTCGAGCGACCACCCCGTTACCGAGGCCTCGTCTCTATATTTGTCCAACCCGTCAACCTCCTCGATAACGCATGCGCCGTTTTCGAGATGCCAAACCCCGTCCACGCGTATCGTCTTACCGAAGTCGACCGGATCTTCGAACTCGACCTGCAGGTCCGCCGGTTGCACATATCCCAGCTCGATAATCAAACCGCGGACCGTCGACTCGCCGCCGTTTTCCGACGCGCCATCGGCGTAATCCACCGCCTCGAGCGCGCGACACTTGCCGTGCCTGCCCTTTCCATAGCGATGAACGAACTTCAGCAGTCGCTCCTTCGTTGTGAGCTCGTATCGCAGTGCGCAATCGAGCATCGGCAGGCTCTGCGATAAGCTGCTTGCCAACGCGCACTCGAACAGCGTGCTGTCAATATCCGTTACATGGCACCCATCCACCTCGACAACCGAGCAGCCCTTACAACTCCGGCGAACGACCTTGACGCTCGCACCTCGCGAGCGCGCAGCAACGTCCCGGGCGGACAGTCCGCTCGGCTCCGACAACGTATAGATGCGTTCGATCAGCGCTTTCGGCACCCACAAGCCGTGCATGACCGCGGCGGAAAACGAGCAGAACACCACGCCAGGATGACGCTTCGCATATGTTCGCAGCACATGCCGGGCTTTGGTGCGCGGCGCATATCCCAGCGATTCAAGATACGTTGCACGCGCAAACATCCCTGGCCACGGCACCCCGACCTCGCCCGACCTCACCCTCAGTTCAAGCGCTTTGCGCTCCGCCTCGCTGCCGGGAAGCAGGTAGAGCCCTTCCCGCTCCGATTTATGAAACCGCTCTTCCAGATATCGGCCCATCTTCGTATTCCGCAGCCGCCCCACCTCCCCGGCTCGCCTTCGATTGCATCGCGACGCGCTGCACAACGCCACCGTATCGCGGGGCTCTCACATATTCCCTGCCATTGCTAACGAATTCCTTGCAGCATGCCGTAGCGCGTCAAACAACGGTGACGAGCACCAGCTCACGGTGCCCTCCCGCGCACGCGAGCATCAAGATCCGCTCGGCTTCACCGTAAATCTCACTGCAAACTCCATAAGAATTCGCCACATCAAACCGTCATCCCGCGCGCGGGGATTGAACGGGCTTCGCCCGCCAGGTGGCAGACCGCGTCATCACCGTCATCCCGCGCGCGGGGATTGAACCCTGCGGCATGGCCAAGTCACACACACCGCCACTAAACTTCAGATTTCGAGCGTTTCGAGGCAGCGAACGTTTTTCGAGCATTCCACGGCAGCGAATGGAGGCAAACGTGCGAATCTGGCTGCCTTAAACTGCTCCAAAAACGCTTTACTGCCTCAGAATGCACGAAAACCCACGGGGCCAATGCCCGCAAGCGCCCGCCGCGCGAACGCCAACGCCCGCAAGCGCCCGCCGCGCGAACGCCAATGCCCGCAAGCGCCCGCCGCGCGAACACCGGCGCCCGAAAGCCCCGGGGGCCGCCTGCCTTCGCAAGCGCCTGCCACGGAGCCAAGGCCGCAAGCGCCCGCCATCTAATCGTTCCGCTATATTCCCAGCTCAAAGCACTTGTATGACCCAGTTCAGCCGCTTCACACCGAGCACCTCTCGAGGTATGCCATCGCCAGCTTGAGCAGCGACTCGGTAAACGGCACGAAGAACGGCGCCCAAGGGGTTGCAAACCATGCCCGACAAGGTATATTTGACCCGAACGGCCCGATGCTCTTTCGCCTATTCGCATCGGACACAACAGAGAGGAAACTACCATGGCTCATCCCGTAATTGATGCCGACGAGTGCATCGCATGTGGCGTTTGCGTTGACGCCTGCCCCGCTGGCGTTCTGGAGCTCAACGACGTCGCCACCGTGGCCGACGAGGACTCCTGCGTGGCCTGCGGCGCCTGCCAGGACGCCTGCCCCGCCGGCGCGATCACCGAGATCGTCGACGAGTAAACCAGGCCCACACGGTCACCAAAAAGCCACTCGAACCCCCTGGGCTCGAGTGGCTTTTTCTTTTCATCATCGATAGGGCGATCCGAGCCAGCGATGGCGGGCGACGAGCTCGGCCGGCTCCGGTGGCCCCGCGACCCCGACGAGCTCGGCCGGCGCCGGTGGCTCAGAGGCCGCGGGCGATCCCAGGCGCCCTAACCGACCCCGCGACCCCGACGAGCCCGACCAGCGCCGGTGGCTCCGCAACCCCGGGCGGCCCCAACCAGCTCCGCAGCCCCGACGGGCCCACGGCCCCGGCGCCGACGGGGAACGGCCCGCTACTCCAGGTCCCCCTCATACGGCATGACCTCGGCAAGGTAGCCGCGGGCGGCAAGCTGCGACTCGATCTCGTCGAGCGCGTCCTCCGATTCGGCTGCGATGCGATGGAAGTGGTACCCGCTCGTCACCGTCATGAGCGGGAAGCTCTTGCCCGCCGCGATATCGGCGACGTAGCGCGCCACATCGCGCCGGCTCTTGATATCCAGATCTGCGGTGATCTTTCCATAGACACGATGGTTGACCAGCACGTTCGTCACCACGCCGCCCAGATCGACGATGGTGTTGAGCTCGTCTTCGACCTCTTCGACCGTATGGTGCACCTTGACGAGGCGCGTGGGCAGCTCGTCGCGCGCGCCTTCCCGCAGCACGTACCCACGGGCCGTAGCGACCACGTCGTGCCCGTTGGCGCGCAGAAGGGCGATGTCCTGCACGATGACCTGGCGACTGACGCCGAGCGATCGCGCGAGCCCGCTTCCCGAAAGCGGACCGCTCGCCCGCTGCAGCTCGCCGATGAGCGCGATGCGGCGGTCACGACCGGGCATCGCGCCGCCGGAGCCGCGACGTTCCGTCATCGGGACTCCTCCGCACCCGCCTCGTCCAGCATGCGCAGATGCTTCAGCGACAGATCCAGGATTCCGGCGGAATGCGTGAGGGCGCCGGAGGAGATCACGTCGACGCCCAGGTCGGCGAGCTCGCGAACGCGCTCGAGGTCGACGTTGCCGGACGCCTCGACCACCGCGCGGCCGTCGATCAGGGCAATCGCCTCCGCCATCTGGTCGTGGTCCATGTTATCCAGCATGATGATGTCGGCGCCCGCCGCCAGTGCCTCGCGCACCATCGCGAGCGATTCGCACTCGACCTCGACCGTGCAGGTGAACGACACGTGGGAGCGCGCGGCGGCGACCGCCGGCGCGATGCCGCCCGCCGCGTCGATATGATTGTCCTTGAGCATCACGGCGCTCGACAGGTTGTAGCGGTGGTTGGCGCCGCCGCCCAGCAGGACCGCCTCCTTCTCGAAGATCCTCATGCCGGGCGTCGTCTTGCGCGTATCCACCAGCACGGTGCCCGTGCCCTCGAGCGCATCCGCCATCCGACGCGTATACGTCGCGATGCCGCTCATGCGCTGCAGGTAGTTGAGCGCCACGCGCTCGCCCGAGAGCAGCACGCGCGCATCGCCGAACACCTTCGCCAGCAGCTGCCCCGATTCGACACGGTCGCCGTCGGCGACATAGGATTCGACGCGCGTCGCGGGATCGAGCAGCGAAAACGTCCGCTCGAACACGCTCAGGCCGGCCAGCACGCCGTCCTGCTTCGCGATGAGCTGCACCTCGGCGGGGCGCGCGTTCGGGCACACGGACATGGTGCTGATATCCTCGCTGGTAATATCCTCCTGCAGAGCACGGCGGATGTAGTCGTCGACGACGAGATTCATGGTGATGGGATTCATGCTCGCTCCTCAATAGACCTCGTAGGGTTGTTGCAATTGCGGTGCCCGCCCGAGCGGCGACCGCGTGCCCGGGCGGGGCGCACCAGAAAGCCGGACGGTGCCGCGGCATCCGAAGGGGGCCGCCGTCCAGCCGATCAGCCTTGTCCGCACAGTCCGTCGATGCCGCTGCGGTATGCGCCCGTGGGGCGATGGACGCCGTCGAGCGCCGGCTCGCCTGCCGCCGGAACCTCCAGCGACTCGCCCGTGGCGATTCGGTATGCCGCGCGCCCCGCGAAGACCAGCGCCTCGAGCAGACTGTTGCTCGCCAGCCGATTCGCCCCGTGCACGCCGTTGCAGCTCGTCTCGCCCGCGGCGTAGAGCCCCGGCATGCTCGTAGCGGAATCGCGGTCGACCCGGATACCGCCCATGAAATAGTGCTGCGTGGGAACCACGGGAATCGGCTCTTCCAGGATGTCGCGCCCCTCATCGAGGCAGCGCTGGCGAATGTTCACGAAATGCTCGCGCACCACGACGGGGTCGACCGGCGCGAACGAGAGCCATTCGTGCTCGACGCCCTCGGAGCGCATCTCCTCGCGCATCGCGGCGGCGACCACGTCGCGCGGCTGCAGCTCGTCGGTGAACCGCTCGCCCGCGTGGTTGAGCAGCACCGCCCCCTCGCCGCGACAGCTCTCGGAGATGAGGAACGCGCGACCGGGCTGCTCGGAATAGAGGCCCGTGGGATGGATCTGCACGTAGTCGAGATGCTCGGTCGCGATGCCGTACTTCGTCGCCAGGTATATGGCGTCACCCGTGAGCTGCGGGAAATTCGTCGAATGCTGGTACACGCCCCCGATGCCGCCCGTCGCCAGCACGGTCGCGCCCGCTCTGATCTGGAACGGCCGGGAACCCGCCGCCGCGTCGACGGAACCTTCCGCGCGGAAACCGCCCCCGGACGCGGGGGCGGCGCCCTCCGGCAGCAGCTCGTCGATGGTCTCCAGCGATTCCGCCTCGCTCACCGGCAACGCCAGCACGCCGGCGCACGCTCCGTCCTCGACGAGCAGGTCGACCATAGCGACGTGCTCGAGAATGCGGACGTTCTCCAGGCGGCGCACCTGCTCGAGCAGCTTCGTGGTGATCGCCTGCCCCGTGATGTCCTTATGGAACGCGATGCGCGGGCGCGCATGGGCGCCCTCGCGGGTGAATGCGAGCCCGCCGTCCTCGCCGCGGTCGAACTGCACCCCAAGATCGAGGAGGTCGTTGATCACCGTCCGGCTCGAACGGATCATGATGTCGACGCTCTCGCGGTCGTTCTCGAAATGGCCGGCGCGCAACGTGTCCTCGAAGAACGAATCGTAATCATCCCCCTCGGGCAGCACGCAGATGCCCCCTTGCGCCAGCATCGAGTCGCACTCGTCCACCGCGCCCTTCGACAGCATCACGATGTCGCAGGTCGAGGGCAGCGTCAGCGCTGCATACAGCCCCGCGACGCCGCATCCCACGATGACGACGTCGCACGCCATCCCCTGCGCGCCCATATCGCGGACCGCCTCCACGTCGATGCCCGCCGGGATTCCCGCGCCCTGCAGCGCGCTCTTCTCATCCATGCTGCCCCCTAGCGCGCGGCGTACTCGAGCATGCGGTCAAGCGTCAACTTCGCCTGAGGGGCCGCCTCGGCGTCGACCGCGACCTCGCCCGTGCCCGTCTCGAGACACGCCGCGACCTTTTCGAGGGTGACCATGTCCATGTCGCGACAGGTCGGCGGAGTCGCGGTGAAGAAGAAGCGCTTCTGCGGGCAGCGGCGCTCGAGCTCGAAAAGCACCCCGCGAACCGTCACCACGATGAACTCCATCGCATCGCTCGATTCCGCATGGGCGATGATGCCCGACGTCGCACCGATGTAATCCGCCTCCGCGAGCACCTCCGCCGTGCATTCAGGATGCGCGAGCACCACGGCGTCGGGATGCTCCGCCTTCAGCGCGCGCAGCTCCTCGATCGAAACATCCTCATGGCGCGGGCAGTAACCCTTGTTCAGGATGATGTGCTTGTCGGGAACCTGCTCGGCAACGTAGCGGCCCAGGTTCCTATCGGGGATGAACAGGACGTGCCGTTGCGGGAGCTCGGAGACGATCTTCACGGCGTTCGACGAGGTGACGCACACATCGCTCCACGATTTGATCTGGACCGTGGAATTCACATAGCAGGCGACGGCCAGGTCGTCGCCGTACCGCTCGCGCGCCGCCTCCACCGTCGCCCGCTCGACCATATGCGCCATGGGGCAATCGGCCAGGGGCTCGGGCAGCAGCACGGTCTTCGCCGGGTTCAGCAGCTTCACGCTCTCGCCCATGAATTCCACGCCGCACAGCACGATCACCTGCTGCGGAAGCGTTACCGCCAATTTCGCAAGGTAGAACGAGTCGCCCACGTAGTCGGCGACGTCCTGGACCTCGGGATCGACATAATAGTGCGCCAGAACGACCGCGTCGCGCTCTTCCTTCAGCCGAGCGATGCGCTCGCGTACTTCCCTGGTATCTTGCTGGGCCATGCGTTCCCTCTCCCCATGCGGCCGCGCGGGCGCGGCCCGAATACATTGGGGAAAGTATCGCACCAGTCTTTACACCTGACAAGACAGGTATCGCGACGGCATGTAAAAGCCCGAAGCGCGCCAAAGCACGGACGCCCGCCGCGCGCCGTACCGCATGGCCGGCGAGCCCGAGTTCGAGACCACGCGACTCGGACGCCCGCCGCGCGCCGGACAGGGCGCCGCCCTAGTACGGAGCGCCCGCCGGGGCGATCTTCTTCAGATACGACCACATGCGCTGCTTCTCCGCGCGATCGCCCAGGGCGGCCTCGAAGCCGTCGAGCGCCAGCACGCGACGGCCCAGCACCGGAGCGATCAGGCCCGGCGTGAGCATCGCCGTATCGAAGTCCTCGATCGCAGCGAGGGCGTCGGCATACGCTTCGCGCATGAGCTCGATGGCCGTGACGTCGAGCAGGATCACCAGCTCCGGATCGAGTGCCTCGAGCGCCTCCCGGAACAACTCGACGGGGATCTGCCCCTCGAACGCGGCGTCCCCCGCACCCGGAGACGCGACGCAGGCGAGGCCGCAGAAATCCTCGGGAGCATAACCGCGGGCGCCCAGTGCCGAGCGCAGCGCGACGCCGTCCGCGCCCGACAGCAGCTCGCCGCCGGAGCGCTCGGCCTCTCCGAGCTCGCCCTTCACCAGCACCACGGGGGAGAAGCCGTTGCCCGTCATCCATACGCCGCGGGATGCGAGCGACTCGAGCTCCTGACGAGCCTGCTGTGCGAAAGCCGTTTTTCTTTGGAAACTCGAGATAGACATGCGCCCCACCGTTTCGTCGCCGTTCGTGCCAACGCATTCCATTCTACCCGCGGCTTCGTGACTATGTCACCGACTTGCGTGCAACGCATCGTGCAACTTGGGTATAACGCACTTCGATAAGATAAGTCCCCGCGGCGCCGCAGCGCTCGCGAGCAACCGCAATGGAGGATCCCATGGCAAATGTAACCGAAGTCACCATGGCCAATTTCGACAGCCTGCTCGGCGAAGAGCTTCCCGTCCTCATCGATTTCTGGGCGCCTTGGTGCGGCCCCTGCCGTACGCTTTCCCCCATCGTCGACGAGGTCGCCGGCGAGCTCGAGGGCAAGCTGAAGGTTGCCAAGTGCAACGTGGATGAGAACCAGGACCTCGCCATGAAGTACGGCGTCATGTCCATCCCCACCCTCGTCCTGCTGAAGGGCGGCCAGGAAATCGGCCGCACCGTCGGCGCCATGCCCAAGGCCAAGCTCCTCGCAGAGATCGAGAGCCGCCTGTAAGTCCACCCGTCCCGGCCGCCCCAACGCGCCGGGCACCGCATCAGCTTTCCCCCGACCCCGGCGCCACCCCTTCGCGTCGGGGTTTTTGCGTCCGCCCCCGGTCGGCACCCCGCGCCGCGCAGCCGAGGGCACGCTGCGACGCCGCGCGTCCTCGTTGGGGGTACACTAACAGCCGTACGCGTACGACCATGCCGCAGCAATCGGTCGCACATCGATCAGCAAAGGAGCCACCATGCACGACGTGGGCATGAACATGAGCCAGCTCGAGATGAGCGTGAAGCAGGTAGACGACGCGATCGCGCTTGCGCGCGAATGGAGCCACCAGCTGCTCCACGCCACGGAAGCCTACGATATGGAGCGCATCGGCTCCAAGCTCGAAGCGGCCATGGGCGCCCTTGACGAGGCGCGCGGCGCGCTCGATGGCTACGAGGACGCCATCGAGGCGGACCACAACGCCGTCGGCACCGTGAGGCTGGTGTAGGCGATGGCCGCCGGCAGCCCCCCGACGAGCGACCTGGCGCGCTTCTCCATCGCCGTACCCGAAGACCTGCTGCGCGCGTTCGACGCGCAGATATCGCGGCACGCCGCCGTCGCCAACCGCTCCGAGGCGATCCGCGACCTCATCCGCGCCTCCCTCGTAAAGGAGAGCGAACGAACCCCCGAGGCGGAGGTCATCGGATCGCTCACCATGATCTACGACCATCACACCGGCGACCTCACGCGCCGCCTCGACGAGGTCCAGCACGACTACACCGATGAGATCGTCTCGACCCTCCACGTGCACCTCGACCATCACAACTGCCTCGAGATCCTGGCGCTGAAGGGGCGCGGCGCGCGCATATACGAGCTCGCCGACAAGCTCCTCGGCCTGCGAGGCGTGCACCACGGCGAGCTCACCTGCGCCGCGACCGACCAGAGCCTCGATTTGTAACATCCATCTATCGAAACGTGCCGCGCGGCGCCCGCCGCCGAAGCGCCCGGCCATCCCCGGTCGCGCGTAGTCGGGCGCGCCGGCAGCATAGCACCCGAGGAGCCGCCATGGCGCGTGCGCACATCCATGTAACCGGCATCGTCCAGGGCGTCGGCATGCGCCCGTTCGTCTATCGCGAGGCGCTCGCGCACGGCATCCGCGGCTGGGTGCTCAACGCCGGCGACGGCGTGCACATCGAGGCCTCCGGCACCGACGCCGCCATCGCCTCGTTCGCTGCCGCGCTTCGCGACCACGCACCCGCGGCCTCCCGCATCGAGGCCGTGGAGGTCCGCGAGCTCGACGACGCACCCGCCAACGAGCCCGGTGACACCCCCTTCCGCATCGTCGCCTCCGAAGACGACACCGCCCGGACCACGCTGGTCTCCCCAGACATCGCCACATGCGACGACTGCCTCCGCGAGCTGTTCGACCCGAGCGACCGGCGCTTCCACTACCCCTTCATCAACTGCACGAACTGCGGCCCGCGATTCACCATCATCCAGAGCCTGCCCTACGACCGCGCCGCCACCTCCATGCAGGCGTTCCCCATGTGCCCCGCCTGCGCCGGCGAATACGCGGATCCGGGCGACCGCCGCTTTCACGCGCAGCCCGACGCCTGCTTCGACTGCGGGCCGCACATCACCTGGCGGGAGGCGCCGGCCGACCGGCTTCCCTCCCTCCGCCCGGCACCCCGCGCGACGGCGGCACCCGTCGTCGGGCGCACGCGCGTGGAAAGCGACGCGATCATCGAACGCTGCGCCGAGCTCATCGCGAGCGGGGGCATCGTCGCGCTCAAGGGGCTCGGCGGCTTCCATCTGGCATGCGACGCGGCGAACGAGCATGCCGTGGCGACCCTGCGCTCGCGCAAGCACCGGCCGGGAAAGCCCCTGGCGGTGATGGTTCGCGACCTCGCGGCCGCATCCCTCGTCTGCAACGCGAGCGAGGAAGAGCAAGCGCTGCTCGCCGGCTCCGTCCGCCCCATCGTGCTGCTGCGCCAAAAGCGCGACGCGGGCGATGCGATCGCGCCGAGCGTCGCCGGCGACTGCGCCGAGCTCGGCGTCATGCTCCCGTACACGCCGCTGCAGCACCTCATCATGGCGGCGTGCCGCGAGCGCGGCGTGAACGCCCTGGTTATGACGAGCGGAAACGCCAGCGGCGCCCCCATCGAACGGGACGACGCCGCCGCATGGGAGCGCCTGGTCGCATCCGGCATCGCCGATGCTCTGCTGGGCAACGACCGCGCGATCCTCACACGCTACGACGACTCCGTCATGCGCCTCGACGGCGGGGACGAGCAGCCGGTGCGCCGCGCCCGCGGCTACGCGCCGCAGCCGCTCCCGCTTCCCCCGTCAGCCATCCGACATGAGGATGACGGGGACGCCGCCGATGAAGGGCATCCCTCCGAGCTCGTCAGCCGACGCGGCGCCCGCTCCCAGCCGCCCGCCGTGCTCGCCTGCGGGCCCGAGCAGAAGGCCACGCTCGCCTTCACGCGGGAACATTCCGATGGAACGGCATCCTGCTTCATCTCCCAGCACATCGGCGACCTGGAGAACGCGGAAACGCTCGACGCCTGGCACGAGGCGCGGCGGCGGCTCTCCCAGCTCTTCGACCTGGCACCGCAAGCCCTCGCCTGCGACCTGCATCCCTCGTATCTATCGAGCCAATGGGCGCGCTCCACGGCGCGCTCCGAGCATCTGCCGCTCGTCGAGGTGCAGCACCACCACGCCCACGTCGCCAGCGTCATCGCAGACGCCGCCGCCCACGGGCTCCACGACGCCTCGCTCCCCGTCCTAGGCATCGCCTTCGACGGCACCGGCGCGGGGACGGACGGGACCATCTGGGGAGGCGAGTTCCTGTTCGCGGACCTCGCGGGCTTCAGCCGCGTCGGCACCCTCGCCCCGTGGCCCCTGCCGGGCGGAGCCGCCTCGGTCCGCGATCCGAGGCGCTGCGCGCTCGCGCTGCTCCAGGCCAACGGCCTGCTCGACCACCCCGGAGCCTCCATGCTCCTCGACGACCTGGACGCCGCGACGCGCTCCATCACCGCCCGGATGGTCGAGCGCCGCATCAACTGCCCCCTCACCAGCAGCATGGGACGCCTGTTCGACGCCGTTGCCGCCCTCCTGGGCATACGGGGCGAGGTCAGCTACGAGGGCGAGGCGGCCATCGCTCTCGAGGCCGCCGCATGGCGGGCCCTGGCGCGGATAGAGGACCCGACGGGCGCCGACGCCCCCG
>OBIU01000936.1_pt1 | contig 11275 bp, 9 predicted proteins | sample 1519871 | NCBI WGS metagenome assembly OBIU01 (sample SAMN04209229, study PRJEB22552) | human gut metagenome | biome: gut; material: feces | host: Homo sapiens | place: USA: Oklahoma
TGGCTCTTCGGTGGTTTCTGTGGGAGAGATTCCGGCATAGGCCCAGCTCAGCGGGCGAAAACAACGATCTGGAACTGAAACGGCCCCGGGAGGGGCCGTTTCCGCGTCATCCGCCTATGATTGCTAAGCCAAATTCAGACAACCGAAGAGGTGTGACGCATGAAGAGTCTACTACTTCTCGCCCTCGGTCTGGCCCGCACGGTCGTCCTGGGCGCGCGCATCGAGGCCGAGCGCATCGTCGTGAGCGTCCGGCCCTACAAGCGCGAGCAGCGCCGCTGCCCCGTATGCGGCAGGGCCTGCGACTTCTACGACATGGCGAACCGCGGGGCCCCCAGGCTGTGGAGGGCGATGGACCTGGCGCGCTCGGCCTGCTACCTGGAGTACGCGCCCTGCAGGGTGCGCTGCCCGGAGCACGGCGTGCGCACCGAGGCCGTCCCCTGGGCGCGGCACGGGGCGCGCTTCACGCGCGACTTCGAGGACTGGGTGGCGTGGCTGGCGGTCCGCTGCACCGCCTCGGCGGTCTCCGAGCTCGCCCGCGTCGAGTGGCACAGCGTGGGCGGCGTGTGCAGGCGCGTCTACGCCGAGCTGGAGGCCGCGCGCGGCGCCTCGAGGTTCGACGGCGTGCGCCGCATCGGCATCGACGAGACGTCGTACAAGAAGGGCCACAAGTACGTCACGGTGGTCGTCGACCACGACCGCGGCTGCCTCATCTGGGCGCACGAGGGCACCGGCAAGGACGTGCTCAACCTGTTCCTCGACGAGCTCACGCGCGAGCAGAGGCGCGCCATAGAGGTGGTGACCGCCGACGGCGCGAGGTGGATAAGGCAGCTGGTCAAGCGCCGCTGCCCCAACGCGAGGTGGGTCATGGACCCCTTCCACGTGGTCCAGTGGATGAACGACGCGCTCGACGCCGTGCGCTGCGAGGAGTGGAACGCCGCCAGGGCCGCCGCCAGGGCCGCCAGGCCCAGGCCCGAGGGCAAGCGCGGCAGGCCTGCCAAAGGCGAGCTGCCGCCCGAGGAGGTCAGGGCGCTCGAGGAGGAGGCGGCCTCCATCAAGGGCAGCCGCTACGCGCTCGTGAAGAACCCCGAGGACCTCACCGACGGCCAGAGGGCGAGGCTCGAGGCGCTCAAGAAGAGGGCCGGCTCGCGGCTGGTCAGGGCCTGGGAGCTCAAGGAGGACCTGCGGGCCGTCTTCCGGGCAGCCGACGGCTCCGAGGCCGCCGAGCTGCTCGACGACTGGATGCACAGGGCCGCCTACTGCAAGATCGCCAAGGTCGTCGCCGTGGAGAAGAAGGTGCGCCGCCGGCGCGACGACATCATCGCCGCAGTCGAGCTCGGCATCAGCAACGGGCGCGTAGAGGCCATCAACAACAAGATCAAGGTGGCGGTGAGGATGGGCTACGGCTTCCGCAACACCGACAACCTCGTGGCCCTGCTCATGCTCAGGTGCGGCGACTGCCAGCCCCAGCTCCCGGGTCGCCCGGTGAAGGCGAGGAAGAAGGGCGTGAAGGGAGCGAAGAGCGTTGCTGCCTAGGCTAGCCCCTTGTCACACAAACTACCGAAGCCTCTAAAAAATAGGGCAGAATCGCTCTCACGATCCCGCCCCGCAAACCCGAGGGTTTCTAACTGGCTCCATTATTCCGGGCTTCTCAGTTCTGTCATTGACCCAGGTATCATCCGTCTCCTATAGCGAGTGAATATAAAAATAGGGCAGAGTCGCTTGCGCAAGTCCGCCCCTAAAACCGTGAAGGTTTTGCTATCTGCAGGCTATTCTACCAACCCGAGCGATTCTGTCAACCTGCGAAGGAACTCGAGCGCGGAGCGAGCTGCGGCGTCGGGCCCCTTGTCGGGCAGCGCCTCGGTTTCGCCGTCGGCCCTGGCGAACATCTCGGCGAGCTCGGATGCGGCGCGCGAGCGCGAGGAGCCCTCGGGTACCAAGCCGGAGTGCGCCACGAGCACGGTCGCGACCTCCTGCATGGCCGTATTCCCCATCCACTTCCTCCTGGTCGCCTTGGGAATCCCCACGGCGGCGACCCTTCGGGAGACGCCGCTGGACGCCGAGCCCCGGGCGGCGCCCCTCTCGGCGAAGCAGTTGATCAGGCACGAGCCGTGCGCGGCGCAGTTGCGGACGGACTTCACGCGCTTGAGGTCGTAGTGGGAGGCCTCGAGGCGCCTGTCGCCCCATCGCCTGGCGCAGAAGCGCACGAAGTCGATGAGGGTGCCGAACGAGGTGAGCTCAAGGAAGGCCCAGGCAGGCATGTCGCCGGAGTACTTCGCGTAGAGGCTCGAGCTGTAGGGGCTGCGGCCGCTCATCTTGAGCTCGCGCAGGCGGTACTCCCTGTTTGCAGTGGTAAGCGATGCCATGTAGTCGGCCACGATGGCGTAGCCGTCCTCTCCACGGTCCTCCATCTCGCGAAGCAGTGTCACCTTCTGGAAATGCTCGATGTCGAGCGTCATGCCGAGCAGGGCGTGGCGCAGCTCCTGGTCGAGCGCCGCGAGCAGGCGCAGCTGGCCGAAGTCGAGGTCTACGTAGCGGCCGTCGCGCGGGCCTCCCTCGTATTTCGAGAAGAGTTTGCGGTAGGATGCGAGCTTGAAGAAGTTGCACTTGTCGCGCAGGTAGTCCGCGGCCTCTTCCTCGGAACACAGTTCGAAGGCTACGCCCTTCTGCTTGAGGTGCTCTATCTGCTGCTCGATCGTGAGGATCGGCTTCCTATCGTGGGGTTCGGCCATGCTCGGTCTCCTGTCATTGATTTGAGAATCCTATTCTACCAGCATGTTTGCCCTGAATCCTGAAGGCCCGTTCGCCAACTCATAAGCAAGCCACCTGAGACTACTCACTTTGTTCACGAATGGCGAAGACCTGCGACCTGGGGTTTTGCAAATGGCGCGCAAGCCACCCGCGTTAATTCACTTGCGATTGCAGCTGGCGGCTTGCGGGCAAAAGGGCGGTTGAGTTTCAAAACGGGCGTTTTCGGCGCCATCGAGCCTCCAAAGGCGACCCGCCGCGCACTTTGGGACAAAAACAAAAACTCAAAGCCCTGAGTTTGAAAAAAGTTGGCTCTTCGGTGGTTTCTGTGGGAGAGATTCCGGCATAGGCCCAGCTCAGCGGGCGAAAACAACGATCTGGAACTGAAACGGCCCCGGGAGGGGCCGTTTCCGCGTCATCCGCCTATGATTGCTAAGCCAAATTCAGACAACCGAAGAGGTGTGACGCATGAAGAGTCTACTACTTCTCGCCCTCGGTCTGGCCCGCACGGTCGTCCTGGGCGCGCGCATCGAGGCCGAGCGCATCGTCGTGAGCGTCCGGCCCTACAAGCGCGAGCAGCGCCGCTGCCCCGTATGCGGCAGGGCCTGCGACTTCTACGACATGGCGAACCGCGGGGCCCCCAGGCTGTGGAGGGCGATGGACCTGGCGCGCTCGGCCTGCTACCTGGAGTACGCGCCCTGCAGGGTGCGCTGCCCGGAGCACGGCGTGCGCACCGAGGCCGTCCCCTGGGCGCGGCACGGGGCGCGCTTCACGCGCGACTTCGAGGACTGGGTGGCGTGGCTGGCGGTCCGCTGCACCGCCTCGGCGGTCTCCGAGCTCGCCCGCGTCGAGTGGCACAGCGTGGGCGGCGTGTGCAGGCGCGTCTACGCCGAGCTGGAGGCCGCGCGCGGCGCCTCGAGGTTCGACGGCGTGCGCCGCATCGGCATCGACGAGACGTCGTACAAGAAGGGCCACAAGTACGTCACGGTGGTCGTCGACCACGACCGCGGCTGCCTCATCTGGGCGCACGAGGGCACCGGCAAGGACGTGCTCAACCTGTTCCTCGACGAGCTCACGCGCGAGCAGAGGCGCGCCATAGAGGTGGTGACCGCCGACGGCGCGAGGTGGATAAGGCAGCTGGTCAAGCGCCGCTGCCCCAACGCGAGGTGGGTCATGGACCCCTTCCACGTGGTCCAGTGGATGAACGACGCGCTCGACGCCGTGCGCTGCGAGGAGTGGAACGCCGCCAGGGCCGCCGCCAGGGCCGCCAGGCCCAGGCCCGAGGGCAAGCGCGGCAGGCCTGCCAAAGGCGAGCTGCCGCCCGAGGAGGTCAGGGCGCTCGAGGAGGAGGCGGCCTCCATCAAGGGCAGCCGCTACGCGCTCGTGAAGAACCCCGAGGACCTCACCGACGGCCAGAGGGCGAGGCTCGAGGCGCTCAAGAAGAGGGCCGGCTCGCGGCTGGTCAGGGCCTGGGAGCTCAAGGAGGACCTGCGGGCCGTCTTCCGGGCAGCCGACGGCTCCGAGGCCGCCGAGCTGCTCGACGACTGGATGCACAGGGCCGCCTACTGCAAGATCGCCAAGGTCGTCGCCGTGGAGAAGAAGGTGCGCCGCCGGCGCGACGACATCATCGCCGCAGTCGAGCTCGGCATCAGCAACGGGCGCGTAGAGGCCATCAACAACAAGATCAAGGTGGCGGTGAGGATGGGCTACGGCTTCCGCAACACCGACAACCTCGTGGCCCTGCTCATGCTCAGGTGCGGCGACTGCCAGCCCCAGCTCCCGGGTCGCCCGGTGAAGGCGAGGAAGAAGGGCGTGAAGGGAGCGAAGAGCGTTGCTGCCTAGGCTAGCCCCTTGTCACACAAACTACCGAAGCCTCAAAAAGTTTTTGAGGTTGTCCCAGCTTTTGTCCCCGAAGCCGACGAAACGCGACATCGCGTCATTCGGCGGCACGCGTTCCGTGTCGATGCCGAAAACTGGGTGTAACTGGAGTGACGGGACGGAAGAACCGACGCCATCGAGTGGGAGTAGCGGGACCAGATGAGCGAAATGTAAACCAGCAGACAGAAGCTTTCTCGCGAAAATGCGAGGAAGCTTCTGTCTTTGGGGTTTAGTGAAAGAGCGTCGCAACGCAACGGGGCTTCAAATATGATGCATCGCTTAACGGGAACAGCTCAATCACCGGACTTAGTCGATAAGTCCGGAGCATATTTCTATCGAGCAAGTATCCGGGCATTTCTCCACAAGCTCCGCCACGGCAGTCCTCAGGTCGTCTCCGAAAGCTTCCTTTTCTTCCGGAGACGTGAATCCCTTGTTGAGAAAATCAGTTGGGGTGTCGACGTAGGTCGCGTCGAATCGCGCCTGAAGCGACTTGAATTTCTCGTTAAGCTCTTGGGCGTTTGCCAGTTCTGGTGGAAGTGCATTGTCCTCGACGAAGCCATCGTCATCGTAAAGCCAGACCGGATAGCATCCGTATTCTAAACGGACTTTAATCTTTTTCATTTAATGCTCCTCAGGTAGGGATTTCGGGTTGGCTCCGACAATGTACCCATTGCGAGACACGGTAATAGCGACACGATGGCGAATCCCATTAAACGTGAACTCGAAGATTGGTCGACTGCCTTGCGTACCAACCACCACACCGGTGGTAGCGGCTTGGAGAAGATAATCAGGGAGATCAGCATTGCTAATGCCTTTCTTGCTGAATTGCTCTCCATGCTCCTCGATTATATGGGCAAGGCCGCTGCCTCCAATACCCGAAGTTCCCGTTTCGATCCAGATAATCTTTCCGTCGGCATTTTTCGCGATACCGAGTACTTTATCTGGGCTAATGCGCAATCCCAGTCTCTGGGCTTCCGCAACGAGCGATTCCTGAGGTGTTCTTGATTCCGGTGGTCGAGAGTTCGCATTTGAGACCTCTCCCTCTCGGGCTAAAGCTCCCGGAAATAGGCCGCTGCTATGTCCTCCCATTACTGCTCGCCGCCAGCCCCATGATGGTCAAGCCGCCCGCGTCCCTTTGCTGGGTACACGTGCACCGGGATCCCCTTTGAACGCGGGTATTCCGCCACGCCGTACTGGTCGCTGCCGTACCAGAGCAAGTTTGTAGGCTCGAGGAAATCGACGATATGCTCGACTGATTTCTTCAGCATAGCGCGGTTTTCCAGGCCTCTGACCATCGAGCGAGCGCCGATTGCGATGGTCGAGTGCTTCGGAAATCCCGCGAGGACCGATTCGCAGTTGGCACCCTCGCAGCGCGCCTGAGGCACCGTGCAGGGGAGCTGCTTCTGCAGCCAATAGGTGCATACGGAATTACGCCAATGGTTGTAGTCCTTGAGCGCGATCGGGAAATCCCAGCACACGCTGTAGTCCAGGCCGATTGCGCCCTGGAACTTGCCCAGCTTGGCCGCGTAGACACCTGGGTTGTTCCAAAAGCGCTCGATCCTGTAGTCGTCTTCGAAGAAATGGACGAAGCAGTCGAAGTCGTGCCATTTCGGGTTCATCGCATCGGAGAAAGCGACGAGCTTGTCGGGCTCGACGTGGACGGGCGTGAGTTTGGGCATCCCGAGGGGCTGGGCGTACTCGGCTCCCTCCAGCATCCACGCGTGGAACACGTCGCGATAATGATGTGCCGGCTTAATTCGTCGACGAGCATCGCTGCTCGGATGTGGATCATTGTTTTCGATAGGCTGCATTAGCCCCCCTTATGAATCGATGGGCTTAACGTGTTGATCGGTGTTTCGTCGGCTGTGGCATAATGCTTCCTAACGCAGGATTGCATTGCCAATCCGACGAGCGCGCTTGCCAGCTGTTCCCGCAGCTTCAGGTGCGCTTTTTCTATGCAGGCAATGGCATCACCTCGTCACATTTCGAATTGCGCCCCAATTCGGAGCGGAGCCATATGTGCCGGCATTTCTTTTTCTGCCATCTGGCTCATCGTTGATGGTAAAATGACAGACGTAATTGAAAAAGACATTACAGAGCATTACGGTGGACCCATGGACTACATTCCTAAGGCTGAAAACAGGGTTGCGAAAAGCAGACGCGAGAATGGGATCCCGTATTGGGACCCATTGACCGTTGACGATCTCGAGAAGTGCCTGGGTCCGAGCACGCCGCCCGAGCAGCTAGGGTCGCTTTTCCCCGGACCGTGTTTCTTCGGGCCATTGGTGGGTCCTGCCGGCCCCGACGACATGCTCTCTGCGCTTTCCGTCTTGAGGATGACGCGAGAGCTACATGGCACCCTGAAAGGCAGCGATTCGCTGCTCGGAATGCCGGACGCCGAGGTTATGGCCTTTGCGGGGCGCGTCGAGGAGCTTATACGCGGGTACGAAGGGGCTGCGATAGCGCGAGGCGGCGGGTACGACGAATCGCCGGATGGCGAACCGACGATACCCCGATGCCATATACTCGCTTTCAAGATTGGCGTGCCTCCCGTTTATGCGGAATGGCTGAGGCCGCGAGTCGAGTCGTATCGGAGTCTGGGGTCCGTGTTTCGGGCCGAACCGACGTACTACTTGAACATGTCCAACGAGGTGCGGCTCGAGGAAACGAATGATGGCATCAGGCTGCTCATCGACGTTTACGGAACGCAGTCTCTTCTTTCGGATTTCGAGCCATGGCTCACGCAGTACGAGGAAGATTTGCCGGAGGACACGATACTGAGCGGGCTCGAGTTGGTGGCGGGATTTCTCCACCTCGCCGATGTCCTTGCGACGATGCATCTTATGACCGCACTGCCCGTGGTCTCGCACGGGCAGTTTCTAAGGACGACCGCCAGCGACAACCTGACGGACCTTTGGCTGATGTGCTATGACGTCTCCGGCGACGCGAACTACTCCATCGGGGTGTGCGAGGTGTGCCACCGGCTGTTCGTCGGCTCTAACAAGAACAAGCGCGGGCACAAGGAATGCATGAACAGGCAGCGCGTGGCTAAATCCAGAGCACGGCGATTCAAAAAGCTTGTGGATGGTGGCATCGCCGAGGAGGAGGCTTCGAAGATCGCGGGGATCAGCTCGAAGAGGGCAAGGGTCGCCCTCGGGGTCGACCCTGAGGGCGTCGATGGGGAAACGTCCGCCTGCGAGCAGAATGAATCCAATTGATCGACGTGGGGCGCGCCCGAGGGAGCAGCAACGGCGGATTGAATGAATGAGACCCGAGGAGATATGCCTAAACCAAGCTCCAGGCGAGCATCGAGTGGGAGTAAACTTTAAGAAGCCAACTTCTGCAAAATCGAAAAAATAAGCGTCTTAACTGATGATTATCGCCTTCTCTTACAAGCGAAACGGAGGAGGCGATTTCCACGGAGCCGTATCACCGCTCGAGGGGTTATAAGCTATCCGTGGACCGCATCGGGAATGCCGACGCCGCAATGGCGCAATTTGCCCGTTTTGCCTAACGCATAATGCAACGAAGGATGTATCGTTGCAGCGCGATATGCAACGAAAGCCGCCTCGACGCATAATCATTCAGGAGAAGGGGAGAACCCATGCGAGAAATCAAGCCGGAGGGGATGACCCTCGATGAGCGCAGGCTCATGGACGAGATGAGCCGGAGCATCCTGATGACCCGCGCGGAGATCGGGCTCCGGAGCGGCTTCAGCAAAGACAAGACCACTCGCATCCTGAACGCCCTCGCGTCGCGCGGCCTCGTTGCGAGGGAGGGCGCCGGAAGGGGGACGCGGTACCGCAGGGTGTAGCGTATTCCCGTGCGCTCGTGAGCCGCATGCTTGCGCTGGTGAAGGGTGGCATCAGCTGCAAGTTTTCAATGGCCTGCTATTCGCTGATCATCGCGGTGGGGTATTTGGCACCGAGTGGCGCCCTCGCCAAAATAATGTCGATAACGCCCGCATGGTATGTATTTACCTTCCGCAGGCGTTTTGTTTTTACCCCTGTAGATGGTCTTCCTTCGCTCTTTTTAAGGAGGCATGCAAGGAACGATTCCCTTGAGATCGGCTTTTTTAATCTGGGCATCAAATGGGTACCAACGAAACCGAAACCCATGATTCGCGGAAATACGGATTGGAACCCCATGGTCTTCCGTACCACCCATGAGACGGATTGTGTCATCGAGTGGGAGTGGGAAATTATTTAGTTATGGGGGTATAAATCGTTTAGTAAATAATGAATGCCCCAATAAACCCATGATCCGATATACTGGCTCCAATAAAGATTGGAGCCAGTATGCGTTTGTTCCCAAGAGTAAACTACCTGAAGAAGATTCGCGGCTTCTACCATGATGATGGGATGATCAAGGTCATCACCGGCGTCCGCCGCTGCGGCAAGTCCTGCCTCATGCAGTGCATCGCCGAAGAGCTGAGGGCAGAAGGCGTCGATGACGAGCACATCATCTTTTTCGCCCTTGACCGATACGGATACCGATCCGTCAAGGCCCCGGAACAGCTCGAGGCCCTCATCGAGCCCCTGCTCGCTGTCTCGGGGACGAAGTACCTATTTATCGACGAGGTGCAAAACGTCGAGGGTTTCGAGAACGTGCTCAACGGGTTTCGCAGCGAAGGCGGCTTCTCCATCTTCATCACCGGGTCGAACTCCTATCTGCTTTCAGGCGAACTGGCCACGAAGCTAACCGGGCGCTACATCGAGTTCGAGATGCAGACGCTGGACTTTGGCGAGTATTGCCAGATGAAGCGCTTCATGGGACTGCCCGTGAACCCGAATCCGGTCGCGGAGTTCGACGCCTACATCCTCGAGGGCGGCTTTCCGAAAGCGATGGATTACCCCCAGCTCGCTGACAAGCGCGCTTACGTTGCCGCGGTAATCCAGGAAGTCTTCGAGAAAGACATCCGCAGGCGCGTGAAAATCAAGAACGTCTCCGTATTCAACCAGGTGCGAGACTACGTTATCAACAACTTCGGCGCCACCACGTCGCTTGCGAACATCCAATCTGACCTCGAGAGCAAGCAGGATGTGAAGATCAAGCGCGAGACGCTTGCGCGGTACCTCCAGATCCTCGAAGATGCGAAGATCATCAGCAAGTGCGCCCGCTTCGACCTGAAGTCCCGAAAATCGCTGCGGGGCGAGCAAAAGTACTACCTGGCGGACCTGAGCTTCTACTTCGCCATCAACACCGATAACCGCATCAACTACGGGTCCGTCCTTGAGAACATCGTTTACCGCTATGCTCGCGCGCAGGGTTGCAAGGTCAGCGTCGGGCGCATTGGAAAGCTGGAGTGTGATTTCATCCTGAGGAACCCTCAAATGGGCTACGCGTATGTTCAGGTGGCCATGACCATCATGGCCGACAGGGCAACGGAGGAGCGCGAATACCGTCCGTTTGAGCAGATCAGGGACAACTACCCCAAGTACCTGCTTACGCGAAGCGATCCCATTCAGCAAAGGGATGGCATCATCCATGCCAACATCCCCGAGTTCATGCAGGAAGGGAGGACCTTCTGAGTGGGATGGAGATTGGCTGTTGATGAGCGGCGCAATAGACAGCGGTGTCGGTTTCAAGTGAAGCCGACACCGCTTTTGTATAAGGGTTTAAGGGTTGCCACAGATGGCGGTCAACGACCGCGATGCTTCTGCTTGTGCCTCAGCCTCCGCTGCTCGAAGCGCGCCTCCGTCTCATCCGCACGGCGCTGGCTTCTTGCTTGAGCCGACTTCCGCTTCATCGCTTCCCGCTGTGCCGCGAGCGCCTGCTGCGCCTTGGTTCCCATCGCCGGCTGCTCAAGGGCCTTCGACACTTCGCGGGTGCCCCGCTTGGGGTTCTTCGCGGGCTTGCTTGTTTCAGTGGCCTTGTCGCCGAAGAACGCGGACTCCCGCGCGCTCACGACTGCCTGACGGGGACTGTGTTTTCATCTCTGATGTCCGCATTGTAGCGAGCGCGAATGTGCCCGGCATCGCTACCGACATGGCGCGACTGGGATTCTCTCATCGGTGCATCCTTGCGCAGATTGCCTTATCGGTTTCGAAACTTTAAAATAATTTGAGTTTCGAAACCGGGAAGGAGCGGATGATGACTTGGGTAGACCGCGATACGTACATGGAGCGGCTTTGGGCGCTCGAGGGCACCCGGGACATCAAGGTGATCACGGGAATGCGCCGCTCCGGTAAGTCCGAGCTCATGAAGGCGTTCTCCGCCTCTGTTGCTCGGAAGGACCCGTCCTCCAACAACGTCTACATCGACCTGCTGGACCTCGACAACGAGTCGCTGCTCGAGTACCACGCGCTGCATCGCGAAATCATAGAGCGGCACAAAGAGGGCACCCGCAACCGCCTCTTCATCGACGAGGTGCAGCTGTGCGAGGGTTTCGAGAAGGCAATTAACAGCATTCACGCACGTGGCGGATGGGATATCTACCTCACGGGATCGAACGCGTTCCTCCTGAGTTCGGACCTGGCGACCCTGTTCACGGGGCGCCACAGGGAGGTACACATCCTCCCTTTTAGCTTCGGCGAATACCGCTCCTACTTCGGTGAGCGAGGGACCGTCGATGACGACTTCGACGGGTTCATCAGACGCGGCGGGCTCGCTGGGTCCTACGATTACGATGACATCTCGGAGTCGTACGGCT
>OBIU01000937.1_pt1 | contig 11275 bp, 8 predicted proteins | sample 1519871 | NCBI WGS metagenome assembly OBIU01 (sample SAMN04209229, study PRJEB22552) | human gut metagenome | biome: gut; material: feces | host: Homo sapiens | place: USA: Oklahoma
CGCCGGTACCCGGGAGCTGAACGAGGCCCTGACCTCCCGCTTCGTGGTCATCCAGATGCCCACCATCACCCAGGACAACCTGGAAAAGCTGCTGCGGGCACAGTTCCCGGATCTTGCTGCGAAGTACGCCCACCAGTTCGCCCTGCTGTTCCTCGACTTGCAGAAAAAGTGCGACAGTGCGGAAATTTCCACCAAGGCACTGGACCTGCGCGGCATGCTGGACGCGCTGCGCCTGATCCGCCGCGGCATCCCCGCAGGGGCCGCGCTGGACATGGGCATCACCAACAAGGCCTTTGACAGCTACGAGCAGGGCCTGATCCGCGACGTGATCGCGGCCCGCATCCCGGCCAAACTGGATGCGGCCAGGCTGTTTGCCTGATGGAAGCCCAGAGCTACACCGCACAGGAGCGGCGGGCGGCCAATCAGGTCTGGGCGGCTGCGGGCGCCTATGGCTTTGAGCCGCTGTTTCTGGCCCACAACACCGACGGCACCGTGGATTTTTACATGAACACCATCGTGGGCCTTGTGCACAAATATTACGGTGACAAGTTGATAAACAGCATCTTCGACCGCTGGGCGGGCGATCTGCGGCAGGCCATGCTGGACGATCTGGCGTGGCTGTACCTCGAAAACGCGGCCTACCGGCTGGAGCTGCCCCACCGCCCGGTGCTGGAAGCGCTGCGCTATTCTCACGCCGACTACTTTTTTGCCATCCAGTACAAACTTTCCCGGCAGGAGTGGATGGCCAGGAACCAGCTGGTGTACACCATGCAGGCGGCCCGCTGGCGCAGCGTGCTGGGGCGCAATCTGCCCGTGATGACCCCCTACGAGAGCGGGTTGTTCCGGGCGCTGGCCCCGGACACCGCCCCGCAGCCGGACCAATTGCAGGACGCCCTGCTGGCCGTGTACGCAAGGTTTGACCTCTTCGACGGCACCGTGCATCCGAAAGCGGCGCTGCACCTGCATCTGGACGGCCTGCTGGCCACCCTTGCCACCAAGGCCCTGCCCACCCAGATGATCAAGACCGACCGAGTGACCGTGGAGCACTCCAACGCCGTGGACGCCGCCGGCAGCGGCCCCAGCGTGGACAAACGGCAGGCCCACATCACCCTGAAGCAGAACGCCGCGCAGGACCGCGCCTACATCGAGAGCTGCTTCGGCCGCTCCCTCTACCCGCCGGAGCGGCTGCGCAAGGCCGAACAGGAGCTGTGCACCGGGGTGCATCTGGGGTGCCATTTGTGGTTCAGCGCGGGCGTGCCCAGCCCGGAACAGGCCCCCACCCCGGAGGCCCGGCATCTGGCCGAACAGGCCGAGCTGCAGGCCGACCGCAACCGCGCCTACTACGCCAAAAATCAGGAGCTGCACCGCAGCGTGGTGCTGCGGCTCACCGAGCAGATCCGCAACTGCATTCTGGTGCATCAGCAGCCCAACGCGCGGGTGGCCCGCAGCGGCAATGTGGACCCCGGGCGGGTGTGGCGCGCCCCGCTTTTGAACGATGACCGGGTGTTTTTGTGCGCCGAAGAGGAAAATCACCCCGCCTTTACGGTGGACCTGCTGCTGGACGCTTCCGCCTCCCGCCTGCACTGTCAGGAGGTCATCGCGGCGCAGGGGTCCATCCTGGCCGAGAGCCTGGCCAACTGCCGCATCCCGGTGCGGGTGAGTGCCTTCAGCAGCCTGCGGGGCTACACCGTGCTGCGGGTGCTCAAGGACTTTGCCGACAAAAACCGCCAGAACATCAACCGGTATTTTGCCTCCGGCTGGAACCGCGACGGCCTGGCCCTGCTGGCGGCGGGCGATCTGCTGGACTTTGCCCCCGGCCCCGCCCCGCGGCACCTGCTCATCCTGCTGACCGATGCTTCCCCCAACGACAGCCGCCGCATCCCGCCCAGCCCGGAAAACCCGCTGGGCTGCGGCTACGAGGACGCCGCCGGTGTGGCCGACGCTGCCGCCCAGGTGCGCGTGCTGCAGCGCAAGGGCATCCGGGTGTCGGCAGTGTTCATGGGCGAGGACCGCTCCGCCGCCGACGCTGCCCGCATCTATGGTAAAAATATGGCCCGCATCCGCGGCATGGACCAGCTGGCCCGCGCCGCCGGCCGCCTGATCCAGAACGAGATCCGGGAGCTGGGAGATTGAGAGATTGCCTTCCCCGTTTGGGGGAAGGCTTTTTTGTTGTCCGGCACACAACCGCTTCGGGCATTTTACAACCAACCGTCGCGTTGTATTTTGGAGCAGTTCCGGGGTGTTCGCAAAAATCTGGTTGTTTTTGCAAACTTTTAGTTGTTTTTTGTCGTAGTTTATGCTATACTATGTTCAGACGAACCACAGGAACACGCGATGTCCCCCGCAGTGCACGGCGGCGGCCCGCGTTGGAAGTCCTTTGAATACAACACTTTGCTGTCAGTCGAATCATTCAGGGAGGAACGTATCATGGATGCCAACCGCTACTTTACCGCCATGCACAACGCCATGTCATCCCGTCTGCCGGGGGCGCAGCTTCTGGCCGCCGTGCGCCTGCAGGATCTCTGCGGCAACGACGCCTACCTGGAAGTCCGGCGGATGCCCGGGGAGCACTGCGCCACCGTGTGTTACTCCACGATGGGCCGCAGAGGACTGAACTTCCAGCTGTTCCGCAAGGGGTGGATGCTCTGCCACAACGAGAGCGGCCAGCTCACCGGGCAGTTCCCCGCCAAGGCCGAGAGCCTGCTGGAGGACACCGACTTCCACGCCTGCTGCCGCGAGGACCGGCTGGACGCTGCCCGCACCGACCGCATGGTGCAGGAGCTGGAAACGCTGGCGGGCACGGACTGCGATCTGCCTTTGCCCCGTGACGCCCGCACCGGGGCCGTCATCACGGTGGACAGCTTTGTGGGCCGGGGTGCCCACTGGAGCTACAGCACCCTGCGCAAGGCCCCCTGCCTGCCGGTGGCCGCCATCCTGTACTGGCTGGCCGACAGTCTGGCCGGAGCCGAGCGCCGCACCCTGCAGGCTGACCCGGAGGCCGCCCAGCTGGCCGCACAGTGGCAGAGCGGCACGGTGGAGATGTTCTTCCACCCGGCCGTACCGGCTGCCGCCCAGCTGCAGACGCAGCCCCAGACCCCGCCGGTGAGCCGTCCGGCACGCCCGGCCCCCACCTGCGCCCGCACCAAAAGCTGGCAGAGCATTCTGGCCGTGATGGCGAGCATGTAAAAAGGCTCCCCCTTGCGGGAGAGCCTTTCTATGATAAATTCTTATTCCAGATAGGGGTCCAGCAGCTTGTCCACGGTCTGGCTGCGCTTGGGCGCGGGCTTTTTCACCACGCGGCCCCGGCAGGCCACCAGCTCCAGATGCTGCAGCGCCCGCAGGTCCTCCAGCGGGTTCTGACGGGTGACGATGAGGTCCTCGCTCTTGCCCACTTCCAGCGAGCCGGTCACGTCCCCTACCCCGGCCAGCTGCGCGTTGCGCAGGGTGGCGGTGTACAGGGCAAACTGGTTGCTCACGCCGCAATACTTGTGGAAGTAGCATAGCTCCCGCCAGAAGTCGTACTGGGTGATGTAAGGGCAGCCCACGTCGTTGCCAAGGCCCACCGGGATGCCGTTGGCCAGCGCCGTTTTGGCGCTTTCCACGATGCCGTCAAACACGATCCTGCCGTTGTACTGGTCTTTTTCCGACGCGCCGGACACCGCCGTGTCAAACAGCGCATACGGCAGCGCCGGGGAAATGGTGGTGCACAGGAACGCGCCGTGCTCCTTGTACAGTTTTACCGTTTCTTCGTCCATTTTTGCGCCGTGCTCGATGGAATCCACGCCGTTTTCCAGCGCCACCTTCACCCCTTCGGGCGATTCGGTGTGGGCCGCCACGGGATAGCCCATGGCGTGGGCCTGATCGCACACGGCCTTTACCATCTCCGGCGGCATCTTCAGCTCGCCGGGGGTGCCCTTTTCGGCGGCATCCAGCACGCCGCCGGTGATCATCAGTTTGACAAGGTCCACCCGCTGGGTGCTGACCTTGGTGAGCTGGGTCAGGGCCTCGCCGTTGTTGTGGGCCGCCACGGCCACCGAGCCTGCCATGTGGCCGCCCGGCACCGAGATGCCCTCGTTGGCGGCCAGAATGCGCGGGGCCAGGATCTTCCCGGCCTGGGCATCGTCCCGGCAGCGGGTGTCAAAATCCGCGATGCCGCCCACGGTGCGGATGGTGGTCACGCCGCCCAGCAGCTCCAGCTTTGCATAGCTGCACACCATGCGGTAGGCCACCGCACGGGTCAGGCCGTTGCTCAGAATTTTACGCACCAGCGCCGCATTATCCCGCGGCTTTGCGCTGGGCTTGCCGTTGCCGGCCAGATGCACATGCAGGTTGATGAGGCCCGGCATCGCATAGCCGCCGTGGAGGTCGATGACCTCATAGCCGTCCAGGTCGGTGCCCTCGTCCGCAACGGCGGTGATGACGCCGTCCTCGCACAGCAGCACCTTGTGTGCCTTCGGCTCCATCTGCTGGGTGCCGTCCAGCAGGATGCCATTGATATATGCCCGCTTCATGGTCGTTTCCTCGCTTTTGTACAACCTTGGTTGTTTTTTGTTCCAGTATAGCACGTTCGTGCCCCGGGTGCAATCGGGCGCACAAAAAGGGCAGGCAAAGGTTTTGCCCCTGCCTGCCCTGTTGCTCTTAGATGCGGCTGAAACCGTGCCTCCCCGCCCGTACCGACAAAAGCCGATACGGAGGCTTTTAGATGCACGCGCGATTGCATTGCTGCATTTTATCAAAGCCTTAACCTTATCCATAACCTTGATCAAATAACAAAACAACCCAAATTTGTAACCTTGTACCAGAACCTTATGGCTCTCCCAGATTCAAATAAAAACGCATTCACCCCGGAATATCACGGTCACCCCTCCAGCTCCACTTCAAATTCCAAAAGCAGATTGGCGCGGTCCAGCGTCAGCTGCAAAGCCGTCAGCTGATCACTGACACGGCGGTACTCCTGTTCCACCTGTTCTGCATCGTAGTTGCGGCAGGTCATTTCCGGAGTGTTGCTGCCATAGCCGGGGGATGTGCGCACCAGCGACGGCACCTGCTTCATCTGTGCCAGACGCTGCTTCTTTTTTGTCAGCATTGCCATGCGCACCAGTGCCTCGTCGATGGTAAACCCAAATCCCTCCAACACAGTGGTGGTATTAAACACGTTCACTGCATGACGCAGCACAGCGATCTTCTGGTTCAGCGCATCCATCTGCTGCTGCATCCGAGCAAAGTCGTAGTTTGCGGGCAGCGGTTCCTCATTGATTCCATAGGTCGTTCTGCTTTCCGCTTCTTCTTTTTTCAGCAGCCCCTCCAGGTCTTCGTTCCATGCTTTGATCATTTTATTTGCGCCTGCGGATGTCAATTTCATGCGTTGTCCCTCCCTGTCGTTTTTTCTTCCAGTATAGCACGTTCGTGTCCCGGGTGCAATCGGGCGCACAAAAAGGGCAGGCAAAGGTTTTGCCCCTGCCTGCCCTTGAACCATTTTCCGGTTTACTGTGCTGTGGCTTCGCTGGAAGCAGCCTCGGAAGAAGCGGCCTCGCTGGATGCGTCAGCACCGGCGGCGTTTGCGGCGGGGCAGCGCGAAATAGTAGCCGAAGGCCGTGCCGCACAGCCCGCCCACGATGTGCATGAAGTTGGCCACGTTGTCGTGCACGAGGATGATGTCGTACACCTGCTGGCCGAAGTACAGCGCCGCTACCAGCAGCATGGTGACCGGGATGCCGCCGGAAAAGCCCGCCAGCGACGACAGCATGATGAGCATGAACACGATGCCCGACGCCCCCAGCAGCCCGGTGCGGGGGAACAGCACGCATTGCAGCACGCCGGTGACCAGGGCTGTCAGCACAATGCCCTTCAGCAGGGGGATGCTGCCGTATTTTTCCTCCATGGGCGGGCCCACCACCAGCAGCAGCAGCATGTTGTTCAGGAAGTGCTCCCACCCGGCGTGGCCCAGCACATGGCCGAACAGCCGGATGTAGAACAGCGGGTCCTTGAGCGACGAGCGGTAGACGCAGAACAGGTGCATGGTGGTCCAGCCGCCGGTCCACTGGTCGAGGAACAGCACCAGAAGCGACAGCAGAAAAAAGGTGAGGATCACCGGGGAGTTGTATTGAAGCTCCAGCTTGAATCTTGCCTTTTTCGTAACGATACGATCCTTTCTCTCTTATAATATAAGGGGTCAGCCGCGGGTCTGCAGCCAGTAGGCCCCCATGCTCTGGCCGGGCTGGCCGGTCACCTCGTCGCCCAGGTAATCGGCAAGGCCCCAGGCGGCAGGCTGCCAGGCGTTGGCGGCCTCCACGGTGGGGTACTCCACCTCCGCATACCAGAACGCGGTGGGCCGGCCTGCGTCCACATGGTTCACTTCCAGCGCGCTGCCGTCCGGCAGGCGGTAGGTGCGGCGGGTCTTGGGGATGAGGGGTTTGCCGATGATCTTGTGTTCCAGCTCCTCAAACAGTTCTTTGTCGATGCTGCGCTCGATCTCCTCCCGGGCAAGGCCGCCCTCGCTCTTGAAGCAGAGCACATAGTCGGTCCTGCCGCCCGCAAGGGCTTCCTCCCGGATGCGCACCGTGGGCCGCACACTGATGTAGCCCTGCCGCATGGCAAATTCTTCCTCCATGGGCAGGCCCTCCGGCCAGCCGGTCACCATCCATTTGCGTTCGATCTCCATTGCAGGTCCCCTCTTTCCGGTCTTTTTTGGAAATTTCTTATTTATAATACCATGGATCTATGGTATTATAAAGGGGTGAATTTGAAAAGAGCAACCAAGGAGATCTCCATGAAAGAACGCGCTTATCCTGTATACACCGTCAACAAACACGCCGAGGGCCTGCTGGTGGGCGGCCACCCCTGGGTGTACGAAAACGACATCCAGAGTTCCCCGGAGGCGGAGCCTGAAAACGGCACGCTGGTCGATGTAGTCAGCACAAAGGGTGCCTATCTTGGCACCGGTTTTCTCTCACTGAAAAGCAAGATCCGGGTGCGGCTCATCTCCCGCAACGCCAACGACACCTTTGATGCCGCTTTCTGGAAGCGCCGGGTCGAATACGCCTGGGCCTACCGCAAGACCGTACTGGAGCCCGCCGACCTGACCGCCTGCCGTGTCATCTTTGGCGAAGCTGACCAGTTCCCGGGTCTGACTGTGGACCGGTTCAACAATATCCTTGTCACCCAGACCCTGAGCGTGGGCATGGAAAAGCTCAAGCCCATCCTCTTCCCCCTGCTGGCAGAAGTCCTGCGCGCTGACGGCCAGACCATTGACGGCATCTACGAGCGCAACGACGAGGCTCTGCGGGCCAAGGAGGGCCTGGCACAGAACAAGGGCTGGTTTGACCTGCCCGGCGAGACGCACCCCGACAGCACCCAGACTGAGATCTGCGAGAACGGCGTGTTCTACCACGTTGATTTTGAGAACGGCCAGAAGACCGGCTTTTTCCTCGACCAGAAATACAACCGCCGGGCTGTGGCCCGCATTGCTGCCGGGCACACCGTGCTGGACTGCTTTACCCACACCGGCAGCTTTGCGCTGAACGCCGCCAAGGGCGGGGCTGCCCGGGTCACCGCCGCTGACATCAGCGCCGAGGCCATTGCCATGGCCCAGCGGAACGCCCAGCGCAACAACCTGACCAACATGGATTTTCTCTGCGAGGACACCTTTGAGTTGCTGCCCCGGCTGGAAAAAGAGGGCCATCCCTACGACTTTATCATCCTTGATCCGCCGGCCTTTACCAAGGCCCGCCGCACGGTGGAGAACGCCATGCGCGGCTATAAGGAGATCAACTACCGCGCCATGAAGCTGCTGCCCCGGGGCGGCTATCTGGCCACGGCCAGCTGCTCTCACTTTGCCACCGAGGAGCTGTTCATCAAGATGCTGCACGCCGCCGCAAAGGATGCCCACCGGCAGCTGCGGCAGATCGAGGTGCGCCAGCAGGCACCGGATCACCCCATCCTGTGGGGCGTGCCCGAGACCAATTACCTGAAGTTCTTCCTGTTCCAGGTGATCTAAAAGTCATACCAAATACGATATCTCCCAAAAAAACGAGAACGTGTTTGTGCAGAATCGTCAGTTTTGTCAATTGCCTTTTGAGCCGTTCCGGGATATAATCAAACCATAGACAGCAACGGCGCTGTGGGTCACCTCCTGACTCGCAGCGCCATTTTTGTTAAAAAGCTTTTCGCTGTTTCCGGGCCGCAGTTCGGCGGCGGGAGACAGTTTCGGAAGGGACAGACATAAGATCAAGTAAGGAGTAGGATTTATGGCAGCAAATGTTATGGAAATCTACGGCAGCAAGGTCTTTAACGAGCATGTAATGAAGGAGCGCCTGCCGAGCGCTACTTACAAGAGCCTGGAGCGCACCCTGCACAAGGGCGCACCCCTGGATATCGAGGTGGCAAACGTTGTGGCCAGCGTGATGAAGCGCTGGGCCATGGAGCTGGGTGCCACCCACTACACCCACTGGTTCCAGCCGTTGACCGGCATCACCAGTGAGAAGCACGACGGCTTTGTGAGCCCCGTGGGCGACGGCACCGCCATCATGGAGTTCTCCGGCAAGGAGCTGGTGCGCGGCGAGCCCGATGCTTCCTCCTTCCCCTCCGGCGGCCTGCGTGCCACCTGCGAGGCCCGCGGCTACACCGCATGGGACCCCACCAGCTACGCTTTCGTGAAGGATGACGTGCTGTGCATTCCCACTGCTTTCGTCAGCTACACCGGCGAGGCACTGGACAAAAAGACCCCCCTGCTGCGCTCCATGAACGCCCTGTCCGGCCAGGCTATCCGCATCCTGAAGCTGTTCGGCAAGGATGTGGACTACGTTTCCACCACCGTCGGCCCCGAGCAGGAGTACTTCCTTGTCAAGAAGGAGGACTACGAGGCACGTCAGGATCTGATTCTCACCGGCCGCACCCTGTTCGGCGCTCCCTCTGCCAAGGGTCAGGAGCTGGAGGAGCACTACTTCGGTGTCATCCGTCCCGAGGTTTCTGCGTTCATGAAGGAGCTGGACGAGGAGCTGTGGAAGCTGGGCGTGCCCGCCAAGACCAAGCACAACGAGGTGGCTCCCTGCCAGCATGAGCTGGCCCCCATCTACGACACCACCAATGTGGCCATCGACCACAACCTGCTGACCATGGAGATGATGAAGAAGATCGCTCCCAAGTACGGTCTGGTCTGCCTGCAGCACGAGAAGCCCTTTGAGGGTGTGAACGGCAGCGGCAAGCACAACAACTGGTCCATGTCCACCACCCACGAGAACCTGCTGGACCCGGGCGACACGCCCATGGAGAACCTGCAGTTCCTGGTATTCCTGGCCGCTGTCATCAAGGCAGTGGACGAGTACGCCGATCTGCTGCGTACCTCCGTTGCCACCCCGGGCAATGATCACCGTCTGGGTGCCAACGAGGCTCCCCCGGCCATCATCTCGATCTTTGTGGGCGAGGAGCTGGAAGCTGTCATCGATGCCATTGCATCTGATTCTCCTTATGCCGGCCCCGTCAAGATGAAGATGGATCTGGGCGTGGATGTCCTGCCCAAGTTCAGCAAGGACACCACCGACCGCAACCGCACCTCTCCCTTCGCCTTCACCGGCAACAAGTTCGAGTTCCGTATGCCCGGTTCTGCTGAGAACCTGAGCGATGCCAACACCATCCTGAACACTGCTGTTGCCAAGGAGCTGAAGGGCTACGCCGACGAGCTGGAGGGCGCTGAGGACTTTACCAGCGCTGCCATTGCTCTGATCAAGCGCACCATCCGTGACCACCGCCGTGTCATCTTCAACGGCAACGGCTACACCGCCGAGTGGGAAGAGGAAGCAGCACGCCGCGGCCTGCCCAACAAGAAGAACACGCCCGCTGCTCTGCCCGCACTGATCGACCCGAAGAACATCCAGCTGATGGAGGATTTCGGTGTTCTGACCAAGATCGAGATGGAAAGCCGTTACGAGGTCGAAATGGAGCACTACTCCAAGATCATCAACATCGAGGCTCTGACCATGCTGGAGATGGCACGCAAGCAGCTGCTGCCCGCCATCAACGCCTACATGAGCGAGGTTGCCAACACCGCCGCATCCAAGCTGGCCGTCAGCGAGGCCATCAGCGTGCGCAGCGAGACCAAGACCCTCACCCGCCTGTCCACCGATGCCGATGCCATGAGCGATGCCATCGATGCCCTGCAGGCTGCCGTGGATACCGCTGAGGCCATGACCGATGAGAGTGCCAAGGCTGTCTCCTTCCACGATGACGTTCTGCCCAAAATGGATGCTCTGCGCGCCGCTGCTGACGATGCCGAGACCATCTGCGGTGAGGACTATTGGCCTCTGCCCAGCTACAGCAAGATGCTCTACTACGTCTGATCTTTCTGACATAGCTTGATAAGCATCGCTGGGTTGTTGGATTTTTAAGCCATTCCCCTTTTCCTATTTCTTACACCAGCCTAAAGACCTGCTTTGCGCATACGAAGCAGGCCTTTAGGCGTTTTTTAAGGACGCAAGCTGATTTTTCCAGTTTTGCACTGATGTGCCATTCGCCGCACCCTGCGGCTCGGAGGGAACCACTATGAGCTATAATACCCAACAGGACATCCTTGATTTTGTGGAGGACAACAACGTCAAATTCGTCCGCTTTGCCTTCTGCGATATCTTTGGCACCCAGAAAAACATCGCCGTGCTTGCCAGCGACCTGCCCAAGGCCATGGAGGATGGTGTCTGCTTTGACGGCAGCTCCATTGCCGGTTTTATGAAGGTGGAGGAGAGCGATCTTGTGCTCCGGCCCGATCTTTCCACCGTAACCATCCTGCCCTGGCGACCCACCGAGGGCCGGGTGATGCAGTTCTTCTGTGACGTGGAAAAGCCAGACGGCGCTGCCTTTGGCGGCAACTGCCGCGGCTTCCTGCGCCAGATGAGCCGCAGCTTCCGAAAACTGGGGCTGACCTGCAACGTGGGGGCTGAGTGCGAGTTCTACCTGTTTGAGAATGACGACCGGGGCCGCCCCACCCGCATCCCCATCGACTTTGGCGGCTACTTTGATGTAGCCCCGCTGGATGCAGGTGAGAACCTGCGCCGGGACATCTGCCTGACCATGGAGCAGATGGGCATGAGCCCCCAGCACAGCCACCACGAGAGCGGCCACGGTCAGAATGAAATCGACTGTCACTACGCCGGCCCCCTAAAAACAGCCGACCATGTGATGATGTTCAAGCAGATCGTGCGGGCTGTTGCCATGCGCAACGGCATCCACGCCAGCTTCCTGCCCAAGCCCCTGCCGGATCAGGCAGGCAGCGGCCTGCACATCAACC
>OBIU01000943.1_pt1 | contig 11197 bp, 10 predicted proteins | sample 1519871 | NCBI WGS metagenome assembly OBIU01 (sample SAMN04209229, study PRJEB22552) | human gut metagenome | biome: gut; material: feces | host: Homo sapiens | place: USA: Oklahoma
AGCTAATTTGGGACGGGGCTATTTTGACTGCTTGCATGTGAAAGCAGTCAAAATAGCCCCGTCCCAAATTAGCTGCCCCGACCCATGCATCGGAATGAGCGTGGAAAATCTCCCACTTTTGGCTCGCACACGGGCTCAAAACGGGAGATCATCCACGCTCAAGTTATGACCGCTCCGTGCGGAACCCCTAGAGCAGCGTAACGCTAAAGCTGCGCTCGTCCGTCTCGCCCGGCGCCAAGGTGATGGTGTTGACCTTGTGCTCGAAGACGTCGTCCTCGGTATCCATGGTGGTGTGGCCGGTCCAGGGCTCGAGCGCCACAAACGGCGCGTCGTTGGCGGCAGACCACACGCCGATGTACTTAAAGCCCTCAAAGTCGATCTTGACGCCGTGGCCCGACTTGCGGCCGCGCAGCGTGAGCGTGGAGCCCGGGGTATCGGTGAACATGATGGCATCGTTATCGAAGCTGCGATGCGTGATGGGCACAACGTCCGAATTGTCGGGGGCCTTGTAGGAACCCTCGAACGTCATGAGACCATCGGGCGTGATGATGGGAGCCTCGTTGGTCCAAACCTCGGTAAACGCCAGCTCGTAATCCTCGAATGCCTCGTCCTCGGCACCGGGAGCGGGCACGTTAAACGCAGGGTGGCCGCCCACCGAGAACGGCAGGTCCACGTCGCCGGTGTTGGTGACGGCAAAGGTCTGCGTGAGCATGGCGTCGCCGGTCAGGGCGTAGGTCATGTTGAGCTTAAAGCGGAAGGGGAAGGCCTTGAGCGACTCGGGTGTGTCGGTGATCTCATAGGTTACCGAGGAGCCGTCCTCGGAGACTTCGACCAGCTTGTGCTCGACGATGCGCGCGATGCCGTGGCGTGCCATCTCGCAGGTGCCGGCCGCAGACGTTGCCGTGTTGTTTCGCAGCGAGCCCACGATGGGGAACAGAATGGGCGCGTGCTTGCCCCAAAAGGCGGGATCGCCCTGCCACAGATACTCGTTGCCGTTAAGGGCAAGGCTCGTGAGCTGGGCGCCCATGGAATCGATGGCGGCGGTGAGGCCGCCGCGCTTGATGGTGGTGACGGTGGACATGCTACTTCCTCCAAAAGTAAACAACAGTGTCGAGGGCTATTGTCCCACTCTTGGCTGCGGGAAGAGGCGGCACGCAATTATTGAGCGTCCACGTAAAGATCGAACCCGCCCTGCGGCGTGCTGTCGACCGTATCGGGCGCCTGCGAGTTAAAACTCACGGGGACCATGCGCTTCGAGGCGCGGAAGCGCGTGCCGTCGGTGGCGACGGGCGCCTCATCGACCGTGAGCTCGTAGTCTCCGGGCTTGAGCTCGATGCCGTCGCCAGCGGAGTTGACATATTGATACTCATCGACCGCCTGCCCCTTGAGCGTGCGGCCCACGATGTGGATGAGCATCTGGCTGTCGCCGCGGGCGGTATCCCATGTCGCACCGTCCTTGACCTCGACCGACACATGCACCGAGCGCGTGCGGCTGAGCGATTGCTCGACAGACATCTCGACCTTGGCGGCGTCTTCGCGCTGTCGTTCCACATGGCTCCAGACGCTGCCGATTGCCGAGCAGGCGATGACGCCGGCCATAAAGGCGATGAGGATGGGGCCGAGTGGCGAGCGGCGGCCCGCGTCTTCCTCACGAGCCAAGTTGGGACGATGCGTGGGGGCGGGCGCCTGGGCACCCTGCGCGGGTACGTCGAGAATGCTGAAAGACGCCGTGCTGTCAGGATCGATGGTGTGGCGCGGCTGCGGGGTCTTTGCCGGCGAGATGGACATGTCGGCTGGCTCGCCGAGCGTGGCCGTGGCATCGGCCTTTGCCTCGTCTGCCTCGGCTTGGGCCCAGGCCTGTTCGAAGGTCAAAGGCTCGGCGGCATCGCTGCCGGTTTCGGCCTCGTCGCTCGTCACGTCACGCGGCGCGGGCTCGTCCCACTCCTCGTCCGGAGCCTCGCCCTCGCTATACCACCATTCAAAGTTATCGATATCCATACGGGGCGCCCCTTAGGCCTCGCAAATAAACACTTGCTAGCCTTATACCCCCAGACGGCGCTGGAGCTCGCCGGCACAGACAGGAAAACCATCACAACATTCGACGCTTTTCCTCGATTTCGAGATTTTCGCCGAATGTTGTGATGGTTTGGGCGACTGGCTGGCAGCGCAATGTGACAAAGGGGCTGTCCCTTTGTCACATTCTGTTAGAGTTGCAGAGACTGAATCTAGCTCATATAACGCAACATGGGAGCAACTGCCTTGACCACCGCAACCTCGTCCACAACAGCATCAACCGCTGCCGCGCTTTCACCCGCGCGCACCAACCTTTGCCTGGCGCTGCTCGTGTTGTTGGGCTTTTCGCTCGGCTGCTCGGAGTTCGTGGTTATCGGCATCGAGAGCGACCTGGCGATGGAACTCGGCATCTCACTTGCCACCGCAGGCCAGCTCATCAGCGTGTTCGCGCTCGTCTACGCCATCGCGACGCCGGTGCTTGCGCTCAGCACGGGACGCTTCCGCCGCTACCAGCTGCTCGTGTGCTACAGCATTGTCTTTGTGCTCGGCAATCTTGTCATGGCGTTGGCGCCCAACTTCCAAGTGCTGTTTGCCTCGCGCATCATCTTGGGCTCCGTCTCGGGCGCACTGCTCGCCGTAGGCGTGACGTATATCCCCGAGCTGCTGTCTCCGCAGCAGACCTCGCTCGCCATCTCGGTGGTGTACGGCGCTTTCTCCGTGGCGATGGTCTTTGTGACCTCGATCGGCAAGTTTGTGGCCGATACACTCGACTGGCACGTTGCCATGTACGGTACGCTCGCCTTCGCCGTTCTGATCTGTACTGCGCTCGTGGCGTTTATGCCGCGTGCCGGACAGACCGATGAGCCTGCCACATTCCGCGAGCAGGCGGGGCTTCTGCGCGAGCCGAGCATTATCACCGGCATGCTCATCTTTTTGTTTGGCGTGGGGTCGGTCTACGTGTTTTACGGCTACGTGACGCCCTATCTGGAGCAGGTGTTGGGCATGGGCACCGTCCAGGCAAGCACTACACTCATGGCCTACGGCGTGTTTTGCCTGATCTCGAACATCTTGGGCGGATGGATCGACGCGCGTTTTGGCATGAAGGCGCTGCTCGTGACGTTTACGCTGCAGGCAGCGGCACTGTTTGGACTGTTTGCCGTGGGCGCCGCCATGCCCCTCGCACTCGTTTTTGTCTTTAGTCTGGCGATGCTCATGTATCTGTTCTCGGTCTCGTGCATCACGCACTTTATGGACGTGGCCCGCAGCCGTCACCCCAAATCGATGGTGCTCGCGAGCTCGGTGGAGCCCATGGCGTTTAACGTCGGCATCTCGTTTGGCACCGCGGTGGGCGGCGCCGTGGTAAGCGGAATTGGCATTGCCTACGTGGGCGCGGTTGGCGCCGCATTCTCGCTCGTAGCCTGGATACTCACGCTAGTGACGATCAAGCTGGCACGCTGGGAGCGCAAGCGGGCAGCACAATCTTCGATGCAGGCATAGGGGTGGGATCGAGGCAGGCGCAAGTACAGCTCAGCGCGGCGGGCGTCCGATGAAAACCACACCATACGAGCAGTGTTTATCCGCCCGCAGGCTCCAGCGGTTCAATTTCGTGTACTTGAAATACACGTTTTTCCACGATTTCGTGTATTTCAAGTACACGAAATCGTACTAAACTATGTATTTGAAGTACATGAAATTGGAAAGGCAGCCCCATGCGCAGATCAATCGAATCCGTTATCGAATCATGGGCGACAAAGGACGCCTCGCGCCCCCTCCTCATCCGTGGCGCACGACGCGTGGGCAAAACGTACGCTGCCGAGGAAATCGGCAGACGAATCGCCGGCGATGCGTTTGTCAAACTCGACTTTCAGACCGATCTTGAGCTGATTGCCCCGCTGTTCGACTGCCCCACCGACGACGTTGACACCATCGTGGCACGAATCTCAGACTATAAACGCACCCCCATTCGCAAAGAAACCGCATTCATCCTGTTTGACGAGGTTCAGCTCTGTGAACGGGCGCTCAACTCGCTTCGCTTTTTCTCGGGTTCGGGCTGGCGCATATGCGCGACCGGCAGTCAGCTCGGCGTCGCCACGCGCAAGCGCAAGCTGCCTTTTCCCAGCGGCGTCCGCCAAGAGACCATGCATCCCATGTCGTTCGAGGAGTTTCTCTGGGCGCTCGGCGAGGAGCAGATGGCCGATGCCGTTCGTACCCACGCCGACACGCTCGAGACCTACGCCGCACACCAAGCCGCGCTCAACCTGTTTCATCGATACCAAATCGTGGGCGGCATGCCCGCCGCCGTCAACGCATATCGCAAGACGCTTTCCATCGAAGACGCGCGCGTCGAGCAGCGCGAAATCGACGAGACCTACACCGCCGATATGACCGACCCCGAAAACGGGATCAGCGGCGTAGCAGCGCGCAAGGTCTGGCGCTCCATTCCATCCCAGCTGCTACGATCCTCAACCAAGAAATTCAAGTACTCCGAGGTCGAACGCGGAGGCCGACGCTCAAAGCTCATCGAGCCACTCGACTGGCTCGAGGGCGCCGGCATCATATCGGTCAACAACCTGACCGAAGGCATCGAACCTCCCCTCGTCCCCTTCGACGACGAAGACGGGAGCTTCTTTAAGGTCTATCTTCTCGATACGGGCCTCATGTTCTACAAACTCGGTATCAACCCGCGACTCTGGCTCGACCTCAAAGAGGATTCCGCCATTGCGCTGTCTTCCGACTTTCGAGGTGCCTTGGCGGAGAACTCGGTCATGCAGGCATTTTCGGGCAATGGTTTGCAGACGTATTACTGGATGCCACCGTCGTCTTGGAAGACGAACGGCGAGCTCGATTTTCTACTTCAGACCGACCGTATGGAGATCGTTCCCGTCGAGGTAAAATCCGCACGCAACGTGCGCGCGAGAACGCTCGGGTCGTTTATGGAAAAAGCCCGGTCGCCGTATGCCTACATATTGTCCGAGAACAATTTTGCCCGCAGCGAAACCGATGACGGACGCGAGCTGCGCCATCTCCCCTTGTACGCAGCGGGTTTTATCGGAGCAAACTGCCTCAAGGGCAGTCTGTAACCCCCGCGCGACCGCCCAGAAAGGAACCATCATATGCAGCACGTACTGTTTATTTGCCACGGGAATATCTGTCGCTCGACGATGGCTGAATCGGTGTTTACTGAGCTGGTGCGCCGTGCTGGGCGCGAGGCGGAGTTCGTCATTGATTCTGCCGCGACCTCGACCGAGGAGATTGGCAACCCTCCGCATCATGGCACCGTCGCCAAGCTGCGCGAGGTCGGGATTCCCGTCGTTGCGCACCGCGCGCGCCAGGTTCGTCGCGCGGAGTATGGTGACTGGGACCACATTGTCTATATGGACGACGAGAACGCCTGCGGCCTGCACCGTATCTTTGGCAAGGACCCCGATGGCAAGATCTCGCGCCTGCTCGATTGGACCGATCGCCCCGGCGACGTGGCCGACCCCTGGTACACCGGCAATTTCGATGCCACGTACCGCGACGTGCTCGCCGGCTGCTCGGCCATGCTCGAGCAGCTGTAGGCAAGCGAGGTCGCGGGCCACGCCTTCGGCGCGAAACAAGCGCGGATAATCTTCCACATGAAAAATGAGCGTGGGTTTTCTCCCACTTTGAGAATTCAAGTGCGCTCTAAACGGGAGAAAACCCACGCTCATGAATGTGACAAAGGGACTAGCCCTAGACCGGCTTGACCTCCAGCTTTATCCCCTCGGCGCAGGAGTCGCCCAAAACATCCGAAAGGGCCCAGGTCGCATATAGCGGCAAATAGAGAACCGCTCCGTTGCGCTCAACGTTGCCTCTCGAGAAAACAATCCCGAGCCTTACGCCATATTCAGCCGTATCAAGCACATGACCGAGCGCAGCGTGCGCGTGGTAATAGGAGCCCGATTTAACCTCGATCGGAACAGCCGTCCCATCCGGTCCATCGACCACAAAGTCCACTTCACCGCGCTTTTTTGTCTGATAGTAGTAAAGCTGGCGATTTTGGGCGGCCAGCTGCTGGGCCACCACGTTTTCGTAAATGCCGCCCAGATTGGGCTCCTTGCTATCAAGATACGCCGCTTGGGCGACTCCAACGGGGTAGCGCGCCATCAACATGCCCGTATCCGATTGATATAGCTTGAACTGCGATGGCCGTGCCGTCTTGAGCAGGGGCGATTTTGGCTCGGTTACGATATCGGCTTTGAGAGCAACGCCGGCATCGACAAGCCATACAAAATCTCGCTGATACTTCTCGTAGTAAGCCTTGGGGTCAATGGAATTGAGCACGAAGCGCTTGTTTTCGCCCTCGAGCATAATAGGGAGCTGATCGTAGATGCTCTGCATCTGAAGGGCTCGCCCGCTTGCATACTTGGAGATATCCCGCCAGTACTGTTCGTTGAGCTCTGACTGTAGCTGACGAACAGAGGCAAGGTCGCCCTGCGTGTCAAGGAAACGCTGCACGACCTCCGGCATTCCGCCGACAACGGTATAGGTCCTGAAGTTTGCCATCATCGCGTCATGAATGTAATCAGGAATGGGCCTCTCGCTGATACACGCGTCACGTATCGTTTGACGAGCCCCCTCGCTCACCCCGATTGCCCAGCAAAACTCCTCAAAATCGAGCGGGAACATCCTAAGCTCGTGGACATACCCCACGGGATAGGACCTGACGCCCTTGAACTGGGTCCCGAGCATTGACCCCGAAAACGCCCAACGGCACCTCCCGTCCTCAACAAGGAACTTTGCCATCGTCATGATGTCGGGGGCCTCTTGGACCTCATCGATAAACACGAGCGTTTTGCCTGGTGCAATCGACTTTCCCGAAAGAAGCGTCACCCTGCTGATGAAATCATCGGCATTCCGCGCCTCGAGAAGAGCATCTTTTGCCTGGCGGTTTTCCATGAGGTTAAGCTCGATGTAGGTTGCATGGTTGGCTTTGCCAAATGCGCGAATCGAATAGCTTTTGCCAATCTGGCGAGAACCCGTAATGAACAAGGCCTTTTGCTCGGAAGACTTCAGCCAACGCTCCAGCTCTGCCGCTATTTTCCTGCGCAGCATAGGCTCTCCCCTCGGTGTTATCGAATGAAATGCAAAGTTTTATATGCTTGATTATCGATGAAACGCAGAATTTTTAGAACCTAAAATCGGATGATATGCAGAGATTTGAGATTATAAGCAAAAGAAGGGGCACCACCGGCGAATGTGTCAAAGGGGCTGTCCCTTTGTCACATTGCGCTCGACTACTCGTCAACGATCTCGGCAAGCCAGACGTTCAGTGTATCGACTTCGGGGCAGCAGAACTTTGCCGTACCAGGCTCGTTGCCAGGCACGGTTCCGCCATAGCGCAGGATATCGATATAGGGAAAGCCCACATGGCAGGCCATAGCGCACATCTTGCCGCGGTCTCGGTCGAAGTCAAAGACGTCGCCCGGCTTGTGACCATGGTGGCAGCGGCACGCACCCAGCTGGTCCACGCAGCTCACGCGGATACGCGGACGCTTGCCACGCGGCGCGCCGAGCGGCTTGTTCTCGCCCGCAGGCTTGACGCCGCCCTCATCAGCATTACTCATGGTCAATCACATCCAGGCAGGCCTCGATGGGAAGGCCGGCGGACTTATCCTCCTGGTCGGCATTGCGCTCGATAAGCTCCGCTACCACGCGCATGGCATCGCTCGTCGCACGCTGCAGGCTCCAACCGGCCATAACGCGGCCGACGAGCACCGCCGAGAACGTGTCGCCCGTGCCCGGGAAATAGACCGGAATGAGCTCAAAGGGAATCGTGAAGTACTCCCCCGCCACATGGTCGTAACCGATAACCGCGTTCGTGCCATTGACCACGGCGCTCGTAATGACCACCGACTTGGCACCCAGCTCGCGCACGGCGTCCACAAGGGCGCGGGCCTCATCGGGCGTGATCTGCTCTGCAATAGGCGTATCGGCGAGCAGACAGGCCTCGGTGTAGTTTGGCACCGCATAGTCGGCGCACTCGAGCAGGCTGCGCATGAGACCAATCGTGGACTCGGGCACGCCGGCGTAGAGCTTGCCGTTGTCGCCCATGATGGGGTCGACGAACACCTTGGTGCCCTTTTGCGCACGGCGGTGGCAAAAGTCCGAGATGATGCGCGTCTCTTCCTCGGTCACGATAAAGCCGGTCGAGATGGCGTCGAACTCAAACCCGAGCTCCTCCCAGATAGCGAGGCTCTGGCGCACGTACTCGGTGGTGTCATGGATGTAGAACTTGGGATAGTTGAGCGTATCGGACACCAGCGCCGTCGGCAGGTTGTGGATGCGATAGCCCATGTGCGACAGCACCGGCAGCATGGCGGAGAGCGCGACCTTGCCGTAGCCGCACATATCGTTGATCAGCAGCAGCTGAGTGTTCTTCATGAGTGTCTCCCTTGGGTCGGGCGCGGCACGATGGCGCCATAGTGCAACTAAGTGTAGCGCAGGGGAAGTTGTGAACGGCGCTGGCGCCGCGGAGGCCACATTGTTGCGGAAAGGTTACGGGAAGGAGGAAGTTAGTCATTGGGGACGTTCTTGTTTGACTAGTCATTTAAGAACGTCCCCAACGACTATCGCAGGTTGAGGACGGACAGCGAAAGCGTTCCTAAGCGAGCAAGATGGCGTGAAAGAGGAGGGCATAGGCCTTGTGGCCATGCCCGACGATTGAACGTCAGATTGCCGCTTAGGAACGCTTGCAGCGTCGAGCGGTTACGGCGTTTGGCAAAACGCCGTAACTTAATAAGTTTGGTACCTTGACATTCATTTCTCATGCTCCTAAATTGGTTAGGCACAAAACAATTTCACTACCTAACTAAAGAAAGGAGCGAAGATTAGATATGCGTGTTGAACCACTCGCCTATCCGCATGAACCCGGCGGCGACCCCTCACGGCCAGCAGACGAGCCCGAGACCCAGTCCGACAAAGACCGTCTCGCCAAGCGAATCCTCAATGGGCTGGGGTTTTGCGGCCATTACATGCATTTTCACGGCGGCGGCATATCTGGCAAGGCGCCTATTGTCTGCCTACTCGCCAAGCAGCCGACCGGCGAGCTGTCCCAACAGGAGCTCGGCATGCACTTCGACCTCAAGCCGGGGTCCCTTTCCGAGATTCTGTCCAAGCTCGAACTGGGCGGTCTTATCGAGCGCAGTCGCAATCCCAAAGACCGTCGGCAGCTCACCATCCGCCTGACCGATGCGGGATGGGAAAAGGCCCGCGTTGAGCAGGCGGCCCGCATCCGCTTTAGAGAGCAGGCCTTTAGTGCCCTCACTCACGACGAGCGCGAACAGCTCGCCGAGATGCTCGAAAAAATCCGCGTAACCTGGAAGGAACTGGATGATTAAAACCCTCATGGGAAGCATCCGCGATTACAAGAAGGTCACGATCGCCACGCCGCTGCTGGTGCTTGGCGAGGTGCTCTGCGAGATGCTGATTCCATTTATCACCGCCAACCTGATCGACGCCATCAAAGACGGCGCCACCGTAGCCGAGATGCTTCCCACCGCGGGCTTTTTGGTGCTCATCGCGCTGACGTCGCTTGCTTTTGGCGCCGCTGCCGGCATCACCTGCAGCCATGCGAGTTGCGGCTTCGCCAAGAACCTGCGTCACGACCTGTTCTATAAGATCCAGACGTTCAGCTTTGCCAACATCGATGAGTTCTCGAGCTCCTCACTCGTCACGCGCCTGACCACCGATATCAACAACGTGCAGCAGGCCTTTATGATGATCATCCGCATCGCCGTGCGCGCGCCGCTGGTGCTGGTCTTTGCCTTTGCCATGGCCTACGCCATGGGCGGCAGCGTCGCCATGGTCTACCTGGTCATCATTCCGCTGCTGGGCTTTGGCCTGTTCTTTATCATCTATAAGGTGCGCCCGATCTTTGCCCGCGTGTTCCGCAAGTACGACGCCCTTAACGAGTCCGTCGAGGAAAACGTCACCGGCATGCGCGTGGTCAAGAGTTACGTGCGCGAAGACTTTGAGAAGGAGAAGTTCGCGACCGCCGCACGCGACGTCCAGATGGACTTCACCCGCGCCGAGAAGCTGCTCGCCTTTAACAATCCCATGATGAACATCTGCGTCAACGGCGCGTTTGTCGTCATCATCTACCTGGGCTCCAAGCTCATCATCACGAGTCAGGGCACGCTGTTCGACGTGGGCCAGCTCTCCTCGATCTTTACCTATGGCTTCCAAATCCTCATGAGTCTGATGCAGCTGTCGATGATCTTTGTCATGGTGACCATGGCCGACGAATCGGCACACCGCATTACCGAGGTGCTGGCCGCCGAGCCCACGATCGCCGATCCCGCCGAGCCCGTGCTCGAGGTTGCCGACGGTTCCATCGACTTTGACCACGTGAGCTTTAAGTATTCCGCGCATGCGAAGCGCCAGGCGCTCGACAATATCGACCTGCACATTAAGAGCGGCGAGACCATCGGCATCATCGGCGGCACCGGCTCGGCCAAGTCCACGCTCGTAAACCTCATCGCCCGTCTGTACGACACCACCGAAGGTACCGTGCGCGTGGGCGGCGTGGATGTGCGCGACTACGACTTGAACGCTCTGCGTCACCAAGTGGCCATGGTGCTGCAGAAAAACGTGCTGTTTAGCGGCACCATTGCCGAGAACCTGCGTTGGGGCGACCCGAACGCCACCGACGAAGAGGTCCGCGAGGCGGCACATCTGGCCTGCGCCGACGAGTTTGTCGATGGCTTCCCCAAGGGCTATGACACCTGGATCGAGCAGGGCGGCTCCAATGTCTCGGGCGGTCAGAAGCAGCGCCTGTGCATTGCGCGTGCCCTGCTGCGTCGCCCCAAGATCTTGATCCTGGACGACTCCACCAGCGCCGTCGACACCAAGACCGACGCCAAGATCCGCGCAGGGCTGGCAAGCTATCTGCCCAACACGACCAAGCTCATCATCGCCCAGCGCATTAGTTCCGTGCAGGATGCAGACCGCATCATCGTCATGGAGGGCGGCCGCATCGCGCAGATCGGCAACCACGATGAGCTGCTCAAGACGAGCGAGATCTACCGCGAGACCTTTACCTCGCAGAACAAGATGTCTGCCGAGGGCGAAGAGGCCGTCGAAGCCGACACCGAGGCATCCGCAACACAAGCTCAGACCCAGGAAGGAGGCGAGGCACATGAGTAAGGCAACGACCGCCGAG
>OBIU01000963.1_pt1 | contig 11070 bp, 10 predicted proteins | sample 1519871 | NCBI WGS metagenome assembly OBIU01 (sample SAMN04209229, study PRJEB22552) | human gut metagenome | biome: gut; material: feces | host: Homo sapiens | place: USA: Oklahoma
ATGCTGTAGGAACCATTTTTGATATGTTTTTTGCTGATGGTGCCTACCAGCTTTTTCGGATCCGGTTTATGTTTCTTTTTGCCGGAGTCCTGTGCTGTCTCCGGTACGGCTGCCTCGCCTTTATTTTTCTTAAATTTCTCACTGAATTTCATTTCCCTTCACCCCCTAGTTCCAGCGTCTCTTCTGAATGGACTGCATGGTAAGGAACAGGCAGATCGCAATAACAGAAATAAAATAAACGATTCCTGTCACGTCAAACACGCCTTTTGTAAAATTATCATAATGTCCGCTCAGGTTAAATACGTTCAGTACCTTCTGGATACCACCCTGGAAAATACTGGATTTTACAACGTATACGATCACAAGGGCAATCTCTCCCACAGCTCCGATCACTACAGAGATCAGGACATTTTTGATCATGGTATAAATGATGATAGCGATCGCCACGATCAGAAGTCCGAATGCCACTGCGGTTGACATGGAGGTCTGTGAAAAGAATGAGGAAATTCCGTTCATCATATAGAAGGCGAACAGGAATACAAACGTAAGTACGGCTGCAATTACCTGGCTTTCTGTAAGTGCTGACATAAATACACCGATCGCCAGATTCGCGCATCCCAGAAGGAAAAATCCCAGGATCCCGGTGTATGCGGAAGCATAGGAAATCGTTCCGAACTTGCTCATGATCAGAGGATAAACGCACATGATCACGACCGGAATGGCAAACACAGCTACCAGTGCAAGATATTTTCCAAATACGATATCCCATACAGATACCGGTGCGGTCAGAAGAAGCTGATCCGTTTTCTGCTTGCGCTCTTCTGCAAGTACACGCATGGAAAGGATCGGCACACCGATCAGGAACACAAAGGTCAGTGCGCTTAAGGTAGTTTCAAATTTTGAATAGCCGCCTGAAAGCTGATATGCGGAAAAATAAATTCCGGTCAGCACCAGGACAAAAAATATGAAGAGATATCCAACCATGGAGGTCAGATAGCTTTTCAGTTCTCTTTTAAAAATCGCTGTCATGACTGATCCCCCTCTTTCTCATCAGAAGCCTTCTCTGGTTCCCCGTTTTTTTCTTCCTGAGTTTTTTCTTTTTCCGATGATCTGTCTTCTACCGGTTTCCACTGTGAGCTTTCCGGTTTTCCGGCGGATTTTTTCTCTCCTTCGGTAAGCTCAAGGAATACATCCTCAAGGGAAACTCTCTTAACCTGCATCTCGTAGATTGGACAGTTCGCTTTTGCCATAGCGTAGAAGACTTTTTCACGGATGTCCACATTTTCCTGAATGGAAAGTTTTGTTTTCCACAATTTTTCATCGCTGTCATAGGACATTTCCACTCCGGTTACGCCTTCGATCGTTTCCAGAGCTTTTCGAATCGTGTCTTTCTCGCCTTTTACCTTCATAAGGAGGCTGTTGGAGCCTGCTGCCAGACGTTCCAGATTATCCGGTGTATCGCTGGCTACCAGCTTTCCATGGGAAATGATCAGAACATAATCACACACTGCTCTTACCTCGGAAAGGATATGGGAGCTTAGGATAACCGTGTGCTTCTGCTTCAGGCCTTTGATCAGGTCACGGATCTCGATGATCTGCTTCGGGTCAAGTCCTACTGTCGGCTCATCCAGGATGATCACTTCAGGATATCCTAGGATTGCCTGTGCAAGACCCACTCTCTGGCGATAACCTTTGGAAAGGTTTTTGATCAGACGGTCTTTCATGTCTGTGATCTTTACCATATCCATGACTTCTTTTATCTGCTTGTCTTTTTGGTTTCTTGGGATTTTTTTCAGATCAGCCGCAAATTTCATGTACTCAAGAACAGTCATGTCAAAATAGAGCGGCGGCATTTCCGGCAGATAGCCGATACATTTCTTGGCTGCCTCCGGTTCCTCCAGAATATCATGACCATCGATCATCACTTTTCCTTCTGTGGAAGCAATGTATCCTGTGATCATGTTCATAGTTGTTGATTTTCCTGCACCGTTGGGGCCCAGGAATCCGTAAATTTTCCCCTTTTCGATCTGAAAGGAAAGATGGTCAACTGCAGTATGATCACCATACTTTTTGACCAGATTACTTACTTCGATCACTTTACTCTCCTCCTTTTATTCTCAGGGAAATACTTTTTTTAATTATCGATTTCCCATTTTATAAGATGCCAGAGGCAAAAGGTCCTGAAACTGAAGCCCTTGACTCTGGCGTCTTTTCAATACCAATAGAAAATGCCCCTGGATGAAACAGAGAATGGGGGAAATCCAGGGGCATCTCTATCGGATTATAGTGTAAAAGTAATTTGTGATAAAAGTAGGATAAATTTGTGATAATTTTGTGAAACTCCCGGACAAAAAAATCTCCTGTCGGACAGATTTTGCCTTTGTTCGACAGGAGGTAACTTATGCCAGTGGCTCTCTGAGCGGTGTTCCGGCTTTTCTCGGATATTTGCCTGGGGTGTTCTTTACCTTCTCGATAATGACCAGGGAGCGGCCGATCTCGGAGCCTGGAAGGTCAAAGTACTGAATATCCCTGATCTTTCCACCAAGGATCTTTACTGCTTTCTCTGCTGCTTCTGCTTCTTCCTTTACAGAACCGGATTTATAGGAGACAAAAAGCCCTCCGACTTTTACATACGGGAGACAGTATTCAGACAGGGTTGCAAGTCCGGATACTGCTCTGGATACGCAGAGATCATATTTTTCTCTGTAGGCTTTGTTTTTTGCATATTCTTCGGCTCTTCCGTGAATGGCGGAAATCCCCTCCAGGCCCAGGAGCGCAAAGGTTTCTTCCAGGAATTTTACTCTTTTATTGAGGGAGTCCAAAAGGCAGGCTTCCACCTCCGGGAAGGCAATCTTCAGGGGAACACCCGGGAATCCGGCGCCGGTTCCGATGTCCATAACGGTTTTTATCTTACCCATATCTACAGCCTTGACGCAGCAGAGGCTGTCCAGGAAATGTTTCACGAGAACCTCGTCAAATTCTGTGATACCGGTGAGGTTCATGACTTTGTTTTTTTCTACAAGATATTCGTAGAACCGGATAAACTGGTTTTTCTGCGTGTCACTGAGTGTGATCCCAAGCTCCTCGCAGCCTTTTTCCAGGATTTCTAAATTGTACATGCAGCTTCCTCTCTTATTTTCTGTGTTTTATTGTTATTCGTTGTATTATCCGTGTTTATGTCCGGATCTGCTTTCCAGATATACAAGAAGCACGGAAATGTCAGCCGGGGATACACCGGAGATACGGGACGCCTGGCCGATGGACACCGGTCTGTAGGCTTCCAGCTTCTGGCGTGCCTCAATGCGGAGGCTTCCTACATCTTCGTAATCAATGTCTTCCGGAAGCTTTTTCTGCTCCAGTTTCTTAAACTGCTCTACCTGCTTCATCTGGCGGCGGATGTAACCGTCATATTTGATGTTGATCTCTACCTGCTCACATACATCTTCCGGAAGCTCCGGTCTTTCTTTATCGATGGGTGCAAGCACCTTATAGTTAAGCTCCGGCCGACGGATCAGCTCTGCAATGGTGGTTCCGGATTTCAGAAGGGTACTGTTCAGAGATTCCAGAAGGCTCTGTACCTCTGCAGAACCACCTACGGTTGCATGTTCCACTCTCTCGATTTCTTCCTGGATCCGGCGCTCTTTTTCCTGTAATTTATGGTATGTCTCATCATCGATCAGGCCGACCTCCCAGCCTTTTTTGCGAAGACGAAGATCTGCGTTGTCCTGGCGGAGGAGCAGACGGTACTCAGCACGGCTTGTCATCATTCGGTACGGCTCATGGTTCTCCTTTGTTACCAGATCATCGATAAGAACGCCAATATATGCCTCTGAACGGTCCAAAATCAGCTGTTCCCGGCCTTTTACCTCCATAGCTGCATTAATTCCCGCTATGAGGCCCTGAGCGGCTGCTTCCTCATATCCGGAGCTTCCGTTAAACTGTCCGCCGCTGAAAAGGCCCTTGATCTTTTTGAATTCCAGTGTGGGATAGAGCTGGCGCGGATTGATGCAGTCATACTCAATAGCGTAAGCATTTTTTACAATCCTAGCGTTCTCCAGACCCGGTACGGAATGGTACATCTCGTACTGAACATCCTCCGGCAGGGAGCTGGACATTCCGCCGATGTACATTTCATTTGTGTAAAGACCTTCTGGTTCAATAAATACCTGATGGCGTTTTTTGTCTGCAAAACGGACTACTTTATCCTCAATGGACGGACAGTAACGTGGTCCGGTTCCTTCGATCATTCCGGAATAAAGGGGGGATCTGTCCAGATTTGCACGGATGATCTCGTGTGTTTTTTCGTTTGTATAGGTCAGCCAGCAGGATTTCTGCTCGATCTGTACAGATTCCGGGTCTGTGGAAAAAGAGAACGGTACGACTCTTTCATCTCCGAACTGCTCTTCCATCTTAGAATAATCAATGGTGTTTCCGGCGATTCTGGCCGGAGTTCCTGTTTTGAAGCGGAACATTTCGATCCCCAGCTTTTTCAGGGAATCCGTAAGGTAATTGGCTGCCTGAAGGCCGTTCGGTCCTGTATAGTTGCTGACGTCGCCGTAAATGCAGCGGGCCTTGAGGTAGGTTCCTGTACAGAGGACTACAGCTTTTGCGTGGTAGGTGGCTCCTGAGAAGGTTTTTACACCGGTGATGTGCCCGTCTTCTACCAGAAGCTCGGTCACTTCACCCTGGCGGATAGTTAAGTTCTCTGTATTTTCCAGTGTCTTTCTCATTTCTGTGCTGTAGGCCTGTTTATCGGCCTGTGCACGAAGGGAATGGACTGCAGGGCCTTTGGACTGGTTGAGCATTTTGGACTGGATGAAGGTTTTGTCTATGTTTTTACCCATTTCCCCACCAAGAGCATCCAGCTCACGGACGAGATGGCCTTTGGAGCTGCCGCCTACATTGGGGTTGCAGGGCATAAGGGCGATGCTGTCTACGCTGACTGTGAACATGACTGTGTTGAGCCCTAAGCGGGCGCATGCCAGTGATGCTTCGCAGCCTGCGTGGCCGGCGCCTACTACTATGATGTCGAAAAACTGTTCCAGATTTTTCATGCTTTTTCTCCTTTATTTTTTCTCTTATTCTTTTTCTTTATTTTTCTTTGTGATTTTCTTTTTCTTTGTTTATTGTGTGGTTGGTTTTTGGTTTTATTTTTACTTTCTTGCTTGGCAGAAGGCCTGGTTTTTTTGCTTTGGGAAGCTGTGGAAAACCGCAAAGGGGCCGTAAAGCCACGGCCCCTCTGCACACCCCTCGGGCTTTTTTTTAGGAGTTCTTGGGTTGTGGTGTGTGATACGGTGCTGACTTTTGTCTGTATGCTTCGGTGTTGGATGTGAAACGTTGTGCCGAGGTTGTTTTGAGTTCTTGGGTTGTGGTGTGGGGTACGGTGTTGACTTTTGTCTGTATGCTTCGGTATTGGATGCGGAACGTTGTGCCGAGGGGGTTGCAGTGGAACTGTAATGAGGTTCTCGACGTGCGATGCACGTCTGCGGAATTCTGCAGTCCATGTGGCGTACAGCAGGGAGCCGCAGCCCATGCGGCATATGCGGCGAGGTCTCCGCAATCTATATTATGCAACAATATATCCTACAGAAATATACAAAGTTCCGTTTGATACATTTCGGCTCAGTGTCGAATTGCCGATACAGAAGCATACAGACACAAGTTAGTTTCTTTCAGCATTCCACAATCGCTGCACTATATAAAAAAGGCCCAGGGGTGTGCAGAGGGGCGCGGCCTTGTGCCCCTTTGCGGTTTTCTCACATTCCAATGTGATCTACCCTCTGCGGGCTTCCGCAGTCCATGTGGCATACAGCAGGGAGCCGCAATCTATGCGGTTATACGACCGGAGTTCCGCAATCTATGCGGGCATTCGGCCGGGGCCTCCGCAGCCCATGCGGTTATTATTTCCCCATACAAAATTTAGAAAATATCTCATTAACAAGGTCTTCCCCAAGTGATTCTCCCAGAATCCGTCCCAGACTTTCGTATGCATCTGTCAGGTCTATGGAATAAAAATCCTCCGGCATTCCGCTTTCTATGCTATTTTCTACCAGAGAAAGACTTTCCTGTGCTTTTAAAAGCTCCTGCCTGTGGCGTTCATTGGTGATGTAGACTTCATCATTGAAGTCAATCTCCCCACTGAAGAACATTTCCCGGATTTTTTCTTCCAGGTCTGTGATCCCGGTTTCTTCTTTTGCGGAGATTGGGATCACCGGCTGGTTTATTCTGCTCTTTAAATCCTCTATATCTATAGCAGATTCAAGATCTGTCTTGCTGTAGAGGACAATTGTCTTTTTCTCTTGCAAAATTTTTATGATTTCTTCGTCGTTTTCATCTAACGGTACGGAGGAATCTACGACATAGAGGATCAGGTCTGCGTCTGCTGCCATTTCCTTGGCTTTGGATACGCCGATTTTCTCTACGATGTCTTCTGTCTGGCGGATTCCGGCTGTGTCAGCGATCTTTAATGTGATCCCATGCAGGTTGATATACTCTTCCAGTACGTCTCTGGTGGTTCCTGCGATATCGGTCACGATGGCTCTGTCCTCTCCCAGAAGCAGGTTCAGCAGAGAAGATTTCCCTGCGTTCGGCTTACCCAGGATCACGGTCCGGATACCTTCCTGTATGATCTTTCCGTCTCCGGCTGTTTTTAACAGGTTCTGTATTTTTTCTTTTTCTTCTGCTACGATCTGCTCTAATTCTTCCGAATATCCTGTCAGATCATAGTGCTCCGGATCGTCTAATGCCGATTCAATGTACGCTATATGGTACAGTAGTTTTTCTCTGATCTGCTGTACGGTTTTTCGGACCGAACCTTTTAATTGTCCTACAGAATTCTTTAATGAGTACTCATTTTTGGACTGTATCACGTCCATAACGGCCTCAGCCTGGGAAAGATCGATCCTTCCATTGAGGAATGCACGCTTGGTAAATTCTCCCGGCTCGGCAATAATGGCTCCGTTTTTCAACACAGTTTCCAGTACCTTTTTCATGGCTAAAACGCCGCCGTGGCAATCGATTTCTATGGTATCTTCTCCTGTGTATGTCCGTGGTCCGCGCATGGCCATGACCAGCACTTCGTCTACCATTTCTTCGTTATCATAAATATATCCATAATGGATGGTGTGGCTTGGGACGTTTTTCAGAGATTTTTTTCCACCCTTGGAACGGTATACTCCGGATGCGATCTCAAAAGCCTCCGGGCCACTGATCCTGACGATCCCGATTCCCGATGCGCTCATGGCTGTGGAAATCGCAGCAATCGTTGTCTCTTCCATTTTTCACTCTCCTTTGTCAAACGGATAAAAGCATTCGGATAAAAGCATCCGGTTAAACGCAAAAATGTTACTCTGGAAAAGCTTTTTACACGCAAAAAACACGTGTTATTCACGCTTTCACCTAGAATAACATCTTCTGTCAGTTTCCATATTTATAATGCTAGAGCGTGTTTGAAAAAGGCTTTCTGCAAGATGTGCGTCACAATTTGTGGGAGATTTTGTCCGGATGAGGGCGCCGTAGCGGGCTACGGCAACCGAATTCGGGCAAAATATACCGCAAAGTGGGGCGTGCAGATTGCGGGAATGATTTTTCAAATACGCTCTAATCTCTGCATTCCGGATGTCCGCTGCAGAAATATCTTTTGTTATTTGCTCTTCAATGATTATAAAGAATTGTTGCGGAGATTGCAATGATAATTTTTAATTTTCAGTTCCATACAAAAAAGCCGTATCCACGGAGCTTACGCTCCGGGATACGGCTTATAGCTTTACCGGTGGATCATCAATTATTGCGTTTCAGTTTTACTACTACATGTCTGTAAGGTTCTTCTCCCTCACTGACTGTCTCTACATAGCGGTTACCCTGCAGAGATGCATGGATGATCCTTCTTTCGTACGGATTCATCGGTTCCAGAACTACCGGTTTTCTGGTTTTCTTTACCTTGAAGGCGATTCCTCTTGCAAGGTTCTCCAGAGTTTCCTTACGACGGTGTCTGTAGTCCTCGGTATCGAGTTTTACACGAATGTAGGTAGACTCGCCTTTGTTTACCACAAGGCTTGTCAGATACTGAAGAGAATCCAGTGTCTGGCCTCTTTTTCCGATGAGGATACCCATATCCTCACCTTCAAAATCCACATCCAGAGAACCGTCTGCAGTGTTGTATTTCGATGTGATCTCCACTTCTCCAAGATCCATGGAGCCGAATACGTCACGAAGAAATACGACTGCTCTCTCCTCAACCTCTCTGATCTTCTCCGGATCGCTGAGGATCTCTATCGGTCTGCCCTGCTTCGGTGCTCTCTCACGTGTTTCCTTCGGCTGACGCTCCTTTGGAGCTCTTGGCTGTTTCTCACGTGCAGGCTTTGCTTTGCCCTGGAAATCCCTTGCAGGTCTTTCCTTTGGCGCTGCTGCCTTTGCAGGTGCTTCTTCGGATGCCTTCTCCACCTGTACAGCTTCTTTCTTCACCGGCTTCTTCTCCTCTGCAGGAGCTGCTTTCGGTGCAGATTCTTTCTTTACATCCGGAGTAAAAGGCTTTTCTAATTTCTTCTCTTCTTTGATAGCGTCCAGTTTCACGGACTCTACCAGTTCATCGATTTCCTGCATATCAGAAACTGGCTCGATTCTGCGAACTTTGATCACGGCAGGTTTGCTGCCGATTCCGAAGAATCCGGAGCTGCCTTCACTGATAACCTGAATATCAAGCTGGTCACTGGAAGTTCCAAGCTCAAGACACGCTTTTGTGATAGCTTCATTCTTTGTTTTTGCTGAAAACTGAATGTAATCCTCCATTACGAACCCCTCCGTTCCTGATTATTTCTTCTTATTTCTCTCATCAAAGTCTCTTACGAGATTTGCTTTAGCTGTGATGCTGCCCGGTTTTGCACTTCTTGCCTTCTCATAAGCAGTATCAACCTTCTGTGCTCTGTCTGAAGCACCATTGTTTCCGCTGTTGCCCTTATTGATCACAGGTTTATTGATATTCTTGGCGGACTGATGAGCCTGATTGGTGATCTTCTGCGGCGGAAGTCCTTCCTTCGCACGCTTCGCTTCGATCTTCTTCATATTCTCATTAACCAAATCATCAATGTTCATCTTATCAAGATGACGATTGATCGCAAACTGCTGGGCACTTCGAACGACAGCACTGGCGATCCAGTAGATACCAAGACCAACCGGGAATGTGAAACAGAAGAATGCAGACATCAGAGGCATGACCATGTTCATGGTTTTCATGGAGTTTGCCATTGCGCTGGCCTGATCATTTCCGTCTGCCGGCTGTGTTGCAGCCTGTGGCATAAGCTTCAGGTTCAGCATCTGAGTTGCCCATGCAAGAACCGGGATCAGAAGTGCTACGATCGCAAGTAACAGAGAACCATGATTTTTGAAGAATTCCATGATATAGTACAGCGGCTGGTCTGCGATATTCAGTCCACAGAAGCCCTGCATCTTGGAAATATTGCCGGATGCTTTTGTGATCGCATCAGAAAATCCTGAAAACTGATTCATCTGTGCCAGCTCTTTCCACTGGGAAGGAGAAAGTGCATACAGAAAATCAACAATCGAGTTACTTGTAGCATTTCCGGCACTGTCCATAACGAGACGCACTCGTGTCATGGAATGGTCTGTGATAAACTGCTGCAGGATATCTGTGTATCCGTTTACAGCTAGCAGGTTGTCAACTACACCAGTAAAAATGTTCTTTACACTTCCAACGTAAGCAGGAATCCGGTAGATAACCTGATACAGAGCAAACAGAATAGGCATCTGAATGGCTAACTGTACACAGCTACCGGTTGGAGAAACACCATATTTCTGATAAACAGCCTGGGTTTCTTCGTTCATTTTCATCATGGAAGCCTGATCCTTTTTACCCTGATATTTCTTCTGGATCTTCTGGATCTCAGGCTGCATGATCGCGCTTAACTTGGAGAATTTCTGCTGCTTGATCTGCAGCGGTGTCATAAAGGCAAAGATAAGAATACTGAAGATAATGATACAAAGACCAATGTTCTGGATTCCGAACAGGCCGTCAAGCATCTTATATATGCCATCCATGATCCATCCCATCACAGACGCGATCTGTCCGATAATAGGAGTTCCGGTTTTTGTTGCTAAAAACAGTTCCAAATTCATTTCCTCCTAGACTTCTTATTCAATTGTAAAAGTCCGGTAACTATTCATTCGTCCACTAACTGCGGAGGTACTGAACAGTTACAAATTCCGATAACTGCTCTGCCCGGGAAAAGGCTGAACAGTCACAAAATAATTCATGGCACAGGGTCATAGCCTCCGTGGGAAAAAGGATTGCATCGCAATATCCTCCATACCGCAAGAAGACTGCCCTTAAATGCGCCATATTTTTCGATTGCTTCCAAACCATATTGAGAACATGTGGGAATATAAGGACATTTCGTTCTCTTCATCGGCGATATATATTTTTGATAGAGCCTTATCATCTTAATCAGAAATTTCTTTATCATGTTCATTCCCTGTTATATGATGCTTTCTTGCAAGATGCAGAAAAGCACTCTCGATCTCGTGAAAGCTCTTGCCCTTGGCTGCGGCTCTCGCTACTACTACAATATCAAGGTTACTGTCAAAATCTGTTTCGTTGAGACGATAGCTTTCTCTGATCAATCTGGTGAGTCTGTGGCGAACCACACTATTCCCTACTTTTTTGCTTACTGATATTCCCAGACGATTCTTCATGTGCTGATTCTTCAGCACGTACATCACCAGAAGCCGATTTGCGTACGATGTTCCGTTCTGATATACAACTTTAAAATCTTGATTTTTCTTTAAGGACTCTGATCTGATCAAACGAATCCTCCTTAATTAGATTCCGCCTGCGCGGATATTTCTCCGGATAGAAGAAAAGACCACATAAATGCGGTCTTGCAGCTTATGCTGATAACTGTTTTCTTCCTTTTAATCTTCTTGCAGCTAATACTTTACGTCCGCCCTTTGTGCTCATGCGAGCTCTGAAGCCGTGAACTTTAGCTCTGGATCTCTTTTTTGGCTGAAATGTCATCTTCATAGGTAAAGCACCTCCTTTATCTATTTTTAATTGTT
>OBIU01001012.1_pt1 | contig 10658 bp, 3 predicted proteins | sample 1519871 | NCBI WGS metagenome assembly OBIU01 (sample SAMN04209229, study PRJEB22552) | human gut metagenome | biome: gut; material: feces | host: Homo sapiens | place: USA: Oklahoma
CATCTGCATAGGTCAGTGTTTTGTAGTGGTTGACCTCATCGCAGAGATACCCGGTGGCATAGGAGAGATAATAGCCATCCCATGCCTTGCTGCCGTCCAGCTTGCGGCTTTCAGCTACGGCAGAGTACTGATTCTTATAGAGGTAGTCGGTGTATTCGTTATTTTTCCGAACCAAATCACTGTATTTGCCGGTGCGCTCCAGCTTTTTATTCAGCTGCGGGTATTTGCCGGTCGTATACAGTTTGCCGTTGCCGTCAATGGGCAGTACCAAACCTGTGGCACGCTCGACAAGGTAGTAGCGCCCCATATATAGGTTGGAAAAAGCAAGTTTCCCATCCTTGATGGCAGCAGAGGCAACCAGTCTGTCTTTCTGCAAAATGGGCAGGTAATCAGTATCCCAGCCGCCGTTGGTAAGCACAGTGGTGTGCCAGATGGGGTTACCGTTGGCATCCAAAATTTTGGAATAATCCACTGTGCCGGTGACGCCATCCGGGTGTGCGATGGTATCCGCTGCATACAGGTCGTAGACGGCTCCTTCCAAGGTGGTATCACCGTTGCTGCCCGCAGCCAGATACCGCGCTGCATCCAAATCGACTTTGGTCAGCAAAATACTGCCGAGAACGCGGTCGTTTTGCATCTTATCGGCATCCGCGTGCATCGTGTAGGATTTTTCATTGTTGGCAATGCCAGTAGGGTCTGTGTCGTAGGTTTTGTCGGTTGCGCGGTCGCCAAACGTAATCGTGACGATGGCCTCACCGGTGTCGATCAGAGTGCCGCCGTTGTTGGTGGTGGTAATATCGGCATTATAGTCTGCATTGCCGAGCCAAAGAGTTTGCCCATCCAGCGCCTTGGTGATTTCAAAGGCATAGGCCCGCTTGCCCAAAACGGAACCTGCCGCACCGGGGTTCGTTACATCCGTCCAGTCGCCATAGTAGCCACTGGGGGCACGGCTCTCCACAACCACAAAACGGCCCTCGTTGCGCTGGGTATAGTAGATGTTATCCGAACCGTTGGCATAGCTGCTGTGGTTGATGACTTTGTAGGTGCCGTCCGGCTGGCGCTCCACCGCATACTGGTTATAGCCACCTGCGGGGATATAGCGCTGGAGCACGGTATCCCATTCATAAATCTTGAACGCTGCATCACCCTTGATACGCTGTTTGGTCTCGCTGTCGATTTTTTCGATGGCAACTTTGACAGCCCACTCGTCGTTTTTCATGAGGTAGTCGTTGCTGCTGTTGGCGGGAACCGTAATGGTCTGGCTGCTGCCAAGGTCGCCGCCGAAAGCATCAAAGCCGTGGGGCACCGTCACTTCGTTGTAGGAGAATTTCAGGTTGTCAAAGTAGTTATGGGCAGCAGAAAGTGCCGCTTCGATTTCGCCATTGACCTGACCTTCGCAGGCGCTCTGTGCAGCAGACTGTGCGGCGGATGCCTGTGCATCGGCGTCCTGCTCACTGTTGGCGGTAATGCTGCCACTCTGGGAGGCCGACTTGCTGACGCTGAAATGCACCGTCCATGTTACAGAACCATCGCCGCCGTTCAGGTGGTAATTGTCATCTGACGTATGTCCGCTGGTCGTGACGGACTGCATCCCATCCGGTGTAATCGTCCAGCTGCCGCCGTCAATGTCGGCAGGGATGCCGTCAAGGATCGGCGCAATTTCAATGCCTGCACCATCCACTTTTTCCAATGTGTCCAACTGGATTTTGTCGGTATTGACCGTGTATGAAAAATCCAAAGACTCGCTGCGCTCATAGCTGGCGCTCCACGGCTTATCCACCGATTCGCCACCGGTTTCAAAGCCGGGAATCTCGCTGTCGCCGCCAAGCACAACCGGGGTATAGTTCAGAACCACAAAGCGCTGCCATGCAGCATTGCTGGGCGTATACAGCGTGCCCACATACACGGTCTTGCCGGTCGGTGCCGCATAGGCTTCCGGTGCATTGACGATCTCGGCAGCGATGCTGTCAGGATACTGTTCTGCCTGCCAAGACAGCAGTGCAAGGTAATTGTCTGTTGCGTTATCTGCTGCATCTAGGGCAAGACTCGCAACCGCAGGCGCACCGTTATTGAAGCCTTTCGACCACAAAGTGGCCTGATCCGGCACCCAGCCTTTGTTGAAGTATTCAGCTTCGACCCACACCTGACCAGCAGGGGTATAATTGGCTACCGGTGGATATTTGTTCTTATAGGTAGCACCGGGGCCCCATGCCCACTTGCCGCGATCACCGCAGAGGGCAGGCTGACCGCCCAGATAGTTCATCCAACCAACCGAGGTATTCACGCACTGGGTAACCTGCAATCCGGCGTAAGTTGCAATACCTTCATCCGCCGAACACATTGCAACCTGCGTTTCCTGTGCAAAGCGATCCTGCAAAATACTCGGCACCGGTGCGGAATCGTCCAGCGTAACATGGACGGTTTTCGTCAGTGTCTGCGTTGCATCCGTGTAAGTCATGGTGACGCTGAAATCCTCACTGGCTTTCACATAGATACCCGCCACGCTTGCGGAAATTTCAGAGAATTCATAATGCAGCTGGCTCTGGCGTTCTTCTTCGGTTGCCGGGGTCAAATCGCCGCTGGTAAAGCTATATCCCAGCAGCTCGACGTTATTGGGCAGCGTAATGTCCGCGCTGCTGCCGTTGGCGGGGTACATAACCTGCATACTGATAGGCACGATGGCGTAGTCCTCGCCATCCATGTGCGGGAATGCAGCAGTCGTGCTGTCCGCATCCAGCAGTGCAGCATCAAGCGCCACCTGCTGGAAAGAATCATCACTGACGCTGCTGTAATCTTCATTGCCCCAGCCCTCAATGCTGATTTTGGTTTCACCAACCAGTACCGGTAGGCCATAGGAATCCAGATAATATCCGGTCGGCTCCTGCGTCAAGCTGGGGTACATCTTATGCCAGATTTCGTACAGTTCGTCACTGCCGCCAGTGTCGCCCTCGGTTTCAGGTTCCTGTTGTGGAGCATCCTCGTCCGGGGATTCGTCGGCTGTTTCCGGGGTTGCGGTACTGTTGGCATCGCTTTCGGATTTTGCTTCCTGCGTTGCCGCCTGTTCCGGCGTTGCTACCACAACCGGTCTTGCGCTGTCCTCCGCCAGTGCCCCATAGGGGAGCATACCGCAGCACATCATCGCCGCCATGCAAAGGGCTGTAACACGCTGCCTCATTTTGAATTTGTGATTCATTGCACACAAGTCCTTTCTTTGTCAAAATTCATCTATATAAAAACAGCGCCTGTGGGTACAGACGCTGGAAAGCCAATAAAAAGTCCCGGCATTGCTGCCGGGAAAAGCTATTATACGAATTGTCACTTAGTAGGAAAAGTAGCTGAGAAACTGCGGAAGTTCTGCTTCCGGCAGTGTTTCCATGATTCTCAGCGCCATGTACTCCGGGCGGCTGATTGAAGGCAGGAACTGCCGCGCATAGACTTTGCCTGCGCGGGCACTGCCGACATCACGGATCATCCCTTTTTCGCTTAGTTTCCTCATCAGAGGGTAAATCGTTCGCGGATGCCACGAACCTTTGTATTGCTCGGTGATCTGGCCTAGAACCTGCTGCCCTGTAATGGGGTGCCCGGCGTTCCAGATAATCTGCATAACTTTCATTTCGGACTCGTTCAGCCTTGTCTTTTTTCGTTCCATGTTTATGACCTCACTGAAAAGTTACTGCCCAATAGGTATACTGTCTTGCTTCCGTGCTGCAAAACCAGCATCCGATTCCCATGCTGGAATAGTTGGGCGACACGATGCTGGCGTAGTGGTCGGGGCTGCTTTGCCATGCAGCACAAACGCTGCTTGCGGATGCAAACGGACCGGCTGCAATGATTTCACCGCAGACGGCACCGGAATGGTCAAACGAGCCACCAGATGCAAAACTATCACAACGGGAGTTTGCAATAGAACTTAAGCCACCATCTACGGTCAGCGCAGGCAGACCAGCCGCGGCGCGCATGGCGTTGATATTTTCCGCTACCGCCCAGTAAGCTGAATCGGAACTGTCAATGCTCCACCACTGGTCAGTCCCTGCTGCAAGGTCAAACGGAACTGCACCATAGCTCATGGATACTTGCTGCGATGCCTCCGCCTGCTGCACAGGTGCAGCGGTTGCGGCAGGAGCCTCAGTAGGAGCTGGGGTAGGTTTCGCAGTCGGGGCTGCGGTGGGGGTCGGTGTTGCGGTAGGCTCTGCCGTTGGTACCGGCGTCGGATCAGGCTTTGGCGCAGGAGTGGCAGTCGGCGTTGCTTCGCTGCTGGTTTCCGGCGTGACCTCTACCAGCACATTGGTTTCGGGGGTCTCAAGGGTTGTCGGCTGCTGCGCGGCGCATCCGCATAGGGCAGCAACCATAAGGGTCAAAATCAACATAGAGTTTTTCATTCGATTCCTCACAATCTATAAAGGTAAGTGTACAGCGCGGACGCGGCGCAAATCAGAAGATTGCCCACCCACATAAGCAGCTGCGGCAGCGCAATTGGGCTGATCAGGAATGCAACGGCGGCAGAAGCTGCTGCTTCCCCATAGCAGCCATCCAGCAGCGCCAGCATAGCAGCAACACCGCCGAGGAGAGACAACACCCCCCCAAAAGCTCCCACAACTCCATACAGGAGATTGAGGAGAAAGCCCGCTGCAAAGAGCACCAGCACGACCGGCACCGCAAGAATCCTGAGAATCCAGAGTAAAGCGACATTTTTTCCAAGTTGAATCAGCATAATTTCCACCTCCACCTTCATCATACAGGAATGATTTTATTTTGCAAGGCTGTCGATTTACCGTTCCAATTCATCATCCGATTGAATCAGTGCATCTTCCGGTTCTTCTTCCAATTCTTCCGCTTCGCCCTCAATGATGGGTGCATCATTGCCCACATTCAGCAGGGCATCCAGCTCGGCAAGGCGGGCACTTTTATCGCTCAGTTCCTGCTCCTGCAAGAACGGTTGCTTCAGTTCTTCCTCTGCATTGGTAAGCTGTTTTGTAAGCTGTTCCAGACTGCCATGCAGTCGGTTCAGGTCCTGTGGCAGAGCAGAAACTACATTTTGGAAGCGAATCATGTTGCCGGCAGCATCATTACCCAGTTCTGTCGTGTGCGTTGCCTCGCCAACAAGGTGGGCATGGAATACCTTTTCCAGCGGTTTATATTCGACTGTGATTTCAAAGCCTGCATAGTGACCTACCGGCACAGATTTCGTTGCCCGCACTGCTGCACCGACAAGCCCCAGCAGCGCCTTACCTGCATCCTCGCGCTTATCGTAGGTTTTCCCGTCCAACTCGATAGAAAAGATGAGCTTTTTATCGGCATCATAAGACTGGTGTTCTTTTGCTGTCTGAATATCCTGCTCAAATGCACGGATTCGATGCTCGGTTCCTTTGATTTGGCGCGGGAAAGCCACGGCTATCGCATCTTCCAATCGGTAATGCTGGCTGCTGTAGGCAGCTTTCAGGGTCCGCAGCCGCGCCACTTGAATGTCCAAGTCCATCTTTTCCTTGATCATGGGGTTACCCGCTGCCAAAGCCTTGACTTCGGCATAGGTGAGCGCAGCTTCGTCCAGATCCTCGCAGCTGCGGGCTGGGGATTTTGACGTCATAATTTGCGAAATAAACTTCTGTTTATTCTCGACAAGCTGCCAGCTGTACGAATCAAAAGTTGACTCTGTAACGTAAATAAATATGGAAACTTCTTTGTTCATGTTGCCTTGGCGGACCATGCGTCCGTTGCGCTGGGCAATATCAGCAGGTCGCCATGGGCAGTCCAGATGGTGCAACGCAATAAGCCGTGTCTGTACGTTGGTACCAGCGCCCATCTTCTGGGTGCTGCCCATCAGGACGCGCACAGTGCCATTTCTGACTTTTCCAAATAGTTCGGCTTTTTTTGTTTCGGTATCCGCATCATGGATGAACTGCACTTCCTCTTTGGGGATGCCCTTGGCAACCAGCTTATCGCGCACATCGTTGTATACGTCAAAGCCGTCCTCCTTGGGGGTGCTGAGGTCGCAGAAAATCATCTGAGTGGAGCGCTGCTCCTTGGTCTTTTCCCATATCTCATATACCTTATCCACACAGGCGTTGGCCTTGCTGCCGGGGTCATCCGGCAATAAAGGGTTCATGAGCCGCTGGTCCAGTGCAAGTTTTCTGCCGTCATTGGTGATGCGCAGCATATTATCTTCCGTGGGCTGCACTTTTCCGCTTCGGACCTTTTCGGCGCGGTCTGCCAAGCCTTTGACCATTCTTTTCTGGACTTCACTTGGCTGTAACACCACATTGGTGGGCTTGCCGCCCACCAGTTCCGGCACCGGCAAATGCAGCATATCGGCGGTCTGAATGTCCGCAGACATCTTAAAAAGGCTCATGAGTTCCGGCAGATTATAAAATCGCGCGAATCTGGTTTTTGTGCGGTATCCTGTACCAGTTGGGTTAAGCTCAATCGCTGTAATGCTTTCCCCAAAGGTCGATGCCCACGAATCGAAGTTGAGCAAGCCCTCTTTTTCCAACAAGCCCCTTTGCAGATAGCGCATCATGACGTACATTTCCGTCATGGAGTTAGATATGGGTGTACCGGTCGCAAACACGATACCATGCCCACCGGTCACCTCATCAAGATACATACACTTCATCAGCATATCACTGCTTTTCTGGCTTTCTGTCTGGGAAATGCCCGCAACATTTCGCATTTTGGTGGCAATCATGGCGTTTTTGAAATAATGTGCCTCATCCACCATCAGGCTGTCAACGCCCAGATCCTCAAAGGTGACGACGTCATCCTTGCGCTGCTGGTCGTTGAGCTTATCCAACTTTTTCTTAAGCTGCTTTCTCGTGCGTTCCATCTGTTTGATGGTAAAATTCTCGGCGCGGGAGCTTTTCAAAAGTGCGATTTGGTCAATAACATCGTCAATCTGTCTTTGCAGGTACATCTGTTGGCGTTCCGCCGAAAGTGGGATCTTCTCGAACTGGCTGTGCCCGATCACGATGATGTCATAGTTGCCGGTCGCAATGCGGGCGCAGAATTTCTTGCGGTTTTCCTTTTTGAAATCGGTTTTTTTTGCTACCAGAATTTCCGCGTTCGGATAGAGCAGGAGCGCTTCGGATGCCATCTGCTCGGTCAAATGGTTGGGAACCACGATCAGCGTTTTATTGCAAAGCCCCAGTCGCTTTTTCTCCATGGCACTGGCTACCATTTCATACGTCTTGCCCGCCCCCACTTCGTGCGCCAGCAGGACATTGTTGCCGTACAGCACATGGGCAATGGCGTTCAGCTGGTGCGAGCGAAGGGTGATTTCCGGGTTCATGCCCGGAAATTTCAGGTGACTGCCATCGTACTCGCGGGGACGCAGCGCGTTAAATTTTTCATTGTAGATGGCGACCAATCGCTGGCGGCGTTCCGGCTCCTTGAAAATCCAGTCTTGGAACTGCTCACAAATCTGGCGCTGCTTTTCCTGTGCAGCCTGCGTCGCCTCCTTATTCAGCACCCAAGAAACGCTTCCGTCAGCCGCCGTAACTTTATCCCGAATCTGGGTAGAACGCAGGTTCAGGGCGTTCTCCGCAATCAGGTAGGCGTTGGCGCGGTTCGTACCGTAGGTCACCGTTGCTTTGATATTGCCGTCACCAAATTTCTTGTTGGTAATGGCCCAGCTGCCGGTATACGCAGCGAACTCCACTTTGACCATCCGCCGCGTGTAGTAGGGGGCATCCAGAAGTTCCTCCAAAAACTGCTGCACATACTCAGCGGGAATCCAAGTAGCACCAAGGCGGACGCTGATTTCACTGGCTTCCAAGTCCTTGGGCTGTACTTTTTCAAGTGCTGCCACATTGACTTGAAACTGCGGGTCATTCTTCGCCACCGCTTTTGCTGCCTGCAATTTTTCCCGGACATTGCCGGACAGGTATTCATCGGCAGGCAGGTAGATAGGGTTGCCATCGGTATCGACCTTTACGGGGTCACGGAAGATAATGCCTGTAAGATCATTGATGATGGCTTCTGTGGTTTTTCCGGTCAGCTTGGACATATACCCCAAGTCAACGTGTCCCTGCTCGGAGAGACTGAGCGCCAGCGATTCCTCTGCGGTATCTACATGGTCTACTGCTTGTGCAGGGCGGATCGTCCGTTTGGTGAACATATCCGTCTTGCCCTTGAAGTTTCCCTCATCGTCCAAATCTTCCAAGGAGCAGAGCAGGAAGTAGCCGGAATCCTCGCGGAACGCGGATGCCGTGCCACGGCTGTTGATAAGCCCATATTTCTTGCGGTAGGCATCGTATTGGTCGTTCAGACGGACTTGCAGCTTTTGAATATACTCATCCGGAAAGTTTTCCAGCTGGGCATCGATCAGCTCACGGCAGGTATCCCGCAGGGGCACCAGTGCGCGGATGCGGGCTAACGCGGTCTCGCCGCCCTTTACCGCACGCATCTTGGAGTTTTCGCGGTAGTAAATGACGTCATCCTTTACCGTATAACTGAAATTGCGCACATTGGGGTCCGCATCAATGGTGCCGCTTTCTTCTTCGGCATATTCCTGTTCGTCCACCAATGTGTACTCGGCGTGTAGGGTAGAAAGCGCTGCATCCAGTTGCTCCGCCAGCGGGCTTTGCTCATTCGGCACACAGGTAGAGCGCATTCCATAGGGACCACTGACCATCTGCATATCGCCGCAGACCATTTCCGGGTGGTCGATGAAATACTGGTTCAGCGGGATTCCGTTTTCTGTTTCTCCAACGTGTATCCACGGTGCGTCCTGCTCCAAGACTCTGCCGCGCTTTTGCAGAAACAGAATGTCGGAGGTCACTTCCGTACCGGCATTGCTCTTGAACGTGGTGTTGGGCAGACGTACTGCGCCGATCAGGTCACACCGCGCGGCGAGGTATTTGCGCACTTCTTCGGACTTTTTATCCAGTGTGCCGGAAGTGGTGATGAAGGCCATAATGCCGCCGACACGCAGTTTATCTATCGTCTTGACTAGAAAGTAATCGTGAATTTGGAAGTGCAGTTTATCATACCGGCGGTCGCTGACCTGATACTGTCCAAACGGTACATTGCCGATGGCAAGGTCAAAGAAGTTGTCCGGCAGGTCGGCTTTTTCATACCCTGTAATTTGGATTTTTGCTTTCTGGTAAAGCTGCTGCGCGATACGGCCGGACAGGCTATCCAGCTCCACGCCATACAGCTTGGCATTGTGGGTATCGAACTTGCTGTGCCGATGCCCGAAGAACGCACCAACGCCCATACTGGGTTCCAGCACATTGCCGCCCACGCAGCCGATATGCTCCAAGGCGCGGTACATGGCGTGAATCACCGCAGGCGGTGTGTAAAAGGCAGTCAGCGTGGATTCACGCGCAGCGGCGTATTCGTCCTCTGTCAGTAGGGTTTTCAGCTGCTCGTACTCGGTATGCCAGTTATCCTTGCTGGGGTCAAAGGCATCTGCCAGACCGCCCCAGCCAAGATAGCCAGCCAGAATGTCCTGTTCCTGCTCACTTGCAGGCGCACCACCGGATGCCATGCGCTGCTCGATTTCCTTCAGCGTGCGGATAGCCTGCACATTGGCTGCAAACTTTGCTTTGGCTCCTTCCGGGATGACAGGTTCATACGGTGCAAGGTAGTTCGTGCGGTCATATTCGGCAGGTTCCTCACGCGCAGCAAGGCGGTCTACATCCTGCATGACCTGCGATACAAAGGTGGATTTTTCCGGTTCGTCTGCGCTGATTTCGGGTTCCTGTTCCTCGATTTCGTTGATGTCCACTTCCATCAGGCTGTCAAAATCGAGATTGGCAAGTGCCATCCGGTTCATATCTTCCAGCGAAGCGTATGTATCCTGTGCATAGAGGGTATCGTCCACAAACTTGCTGATGGTGCAATGCTCCAGATCCACATGGACCTGAATCGTATGCTGCTCGTCCTCGGTGGTGGTGTAGCCAAGATCGATTTGGGTGAGGTCGGAAAAATCCGGCTCTGTGATTTCAAACTCATCCTTGAGATAGTCCTCGATATAGGAGAGAGCCTGTTCACGCTGCTCCTGCACCAAAGATTCACGCTGCTGCTCCGATAACACCATGCCGCCGTTGCGGGGATTGGCGTCCAATAGCTGTTGGAACTGTTCTCGGCTGACGGCGCGGCCTACCAGCGGAAAATCTTCATTGCGCAGGTGAATGTCAAATTGTCCGATACTTTCTACGGTGAACCGCTGGTCATTTTCAAGGTAAACGGTGCTGCCCACTTCGCAGACAGGTTTCTGGTCAGGGATGGGCGGCGGCAGGGGCTTCGACTCTGTCTGCCTGTTTATCCATGCAGGCATCTTCTCGCGCTCTGCATCCGTCAGGTAGCGGTCCATCCGGACAAGGTATTCCAGCCGCTTGCCGACCTCTTTCCACTTGAGCTTTTTCTCATACCGCAGGTCATCCTTGAAATCGTAAAGGATGCTGAATCCTTTACCGTCAAAGTTCACGAAGCCGCTTCCACCGTCAGCAAACGTCCAAGAGAAACCACCAATGCCGTACTCTTTTTTGAGGAAAGCAACGGTTTCCTTTTCCGTTTTTTCCTGCTGGAAATGGTTGTAGATGCGGTACTTGCCGCCCTCAAAGACACTGCCTCTTGTAATGATGGCGTTCACATCATCTTCCGTTATGTGACCACCATCGTCCGGCTGGGGTTCTTTGTAGTGGTAAGTGGGCAGGGCT
>OBIU01001018.1_pt1 | contig 10630 bp, 9 predicted proteins | sample 1519871 | NCBI WGS metagenome assembly OBIU01 (sample SAMN04209229, study PRJEB22552) | human gut metagenome | biome: gut; material: feces | host: Homo sapiens | place: USA: Oklahoma
TAAGCCAAAAGCGCAGATAATACTTTGTGTATTATCGAGCATTTTGGCAACGCAGATGCCGTACCGCAGCCGCCGGAGCGGTGCTTAAGCCGTCAGGCGGGAATTGTGCGGTGTTGCCTTAGTTTAACGCACTAAAGAGGGGGAATTTTTCATGGCACGCACCGCGACTGTGACCCGCAACACGCGGGAGACGCAGATCACGCTGACCATCGACCTGGACGGCACCGGCAAGGCAGACCTGCACACCGGCATCGGCTTTTTTGACCATATGCTGGACGGCTTTGCCCGCCACGGCCTGTTTGATTTGAGCGTGACCTGCCACGGCGACGTGGACGTCGACTGCCACCACACGATCGAGGATATCGGCATTGCGCTGGGCACCGCCATCAAGGAGGCCCTCGGCGACAAGGCAGGTCTTGTGCGGTACGGCAGCTGCCTTTTGCCCATGGATGAGACGCTGGCGCTCTGCGCCGTGGATCTGGGCGGGCGGCCCTACTTTGTGTACGACGCTGCCTTTGCCGGGCAGAGCTGCGGCGGCATGGACACCCAGATGGCGCGGGAGTTTTTCTACGCGGTATCGTACAGCGCCATGATGAATCTGCATTTGAAAGTGCTGTACGGCGAGAACGACCACCACAAGTTAGAGGCCATGTTCAAAGCCTTTGCCAAAGCCCTGGACGCTGCCACCCGCAAGGATGCGCGGATCGACGGCGTGTTATCGACAAAGGGGACGCTGTAAGGGAAATGTTCGGCGGTGGAAACGACGGGCGCATATAGAATGCGCCCCTACGGTAGGGGCGGATTCCATATCCGCCCGTGCCCGTTTTCCGCCGTTGGCAGATATAATAGGAGGGAAAGCAGTATGTACAAGGACATCATTGACACCATCGGCTATGTGGAAAGCTATGACCCCGAGCTGGGCGCGGCCATGAACCGCGAGCTGGGCCGCCAGCGCCAGAACATTGAGCTGATCGCCAGCGAGAACATCGTCTCCCCTGCTGTGATGGCGGCCATGGGCAGCGTGCTGACCAACAAATACGCCGAAGGCTACCCCGGCCACCGCTACTACGGCGGCTGCCAGTACGTGGACCAGGTGGAACAGATCGCTATTGACCGCGCCTGCAAGCTGTTCGGTGCCAAGTACGCCAACGTGCAGCCCCACTCCGGCGCACAGGCGAACCTGGCGGTTTACTTTGCGCTGCTGAACGTCGGTGACGCTGTCATGGGCATGGATCTGTCCCAGGGCGGCCACCTGACCCACGGCTCCCCCGTGAACATGAGCGGCAAGAACTACAACTTCGTCTCCTACGGCGTCTCGGCCGAGGATGGGCGCATCGACTACGCCGCGTTGGCCAAGCAGGTGGCGAAGGTCCGCCCCAAGCTGATCGTAGCCGGTGCGTCCGCCTACCCCCGCGCCATCGACTTTGAGAAGCTGGCCGAGATTGCCCACGGCTACGGCGCGATGCTGATGGTGGATATGGCCCACATTGCCGGTCTGGTAGCAGGCGGCCAGCACCAGAACCCGGTCCCCTACGCCGACGTTGTGACCACCACGACCCACAAGACGCTGCGCGGCCCCCGCGGCGGCCTGATCCTGACCAACAACGAGTATCTCATCAAGCGCATCAACTCGGCCATCTTCCCCGGCACCCAGGGCGGCCCGCTGGAACACGTCATCGCTGCGAAAGCCGTCTGCTTTGGCGAGGCGCTGAAGCCCGAGTTCAAGGAGTACGCCCGCAAGATCGTTGAAAACGCGAAGGCACTGGAGGCCGAGCTGACTGCCCGCGGCGTGAAGCTGGTCTCCGGCGGCACGGACAACCACCTGCTGCTGATCGACCTGACCGACGAGGAGTGCACCGGCAAGGAGCTGGAGCACAACCTGGACGAGGTACACATCACCGCCAACAAGAACACCGTGCCCGGCGAGAAGCGCAGCCCCTTTGTGACCAGCGGCGTGCGCATCGGCACCCCCGCCGTGACGACCCGCGGCATGGGCGTTGACGAGATGGAGGTGATTGCGGACTGCATCGCAGACTGCATCTTTGACTTTGCAGGCAAGAAGGACGATATTGCCAAGCGCGTTGCCGATTTGACTGCGAAGTTCCCGCTGTATGAGTGATTTTGAGCAATAAATAAACCGTCCCGCCGAGGTGTACGCCCCGGCGGGATTTTTTTGTGGGTGGTTGGGGGCTTTACCCATTGCCGGGTGCGCAAAGCCACGCCCTTGCCAGCGCCTGGGCAACCCTTTCCACATCTTCCTCCCGCAGCGCGGAATACCCCGCCACAACCGTATCCTCCCGGCACAGCTCGGGGCGGGCCAGGTAATACTCACTCAATCCCCGCAGCCGCACGCCCTGCTGCGCAGCGGCGGCCACCATGGCCCGCTCGCCGCCAGCGCCTGACAGCGTCAGCAGAAAGTGCAGGCCGCTGTGTACGCCGTCCAGCTCGACGCCGGGCAGGGCCGCGCGCAGCGCCGCCGCAAATGCCTCCATACGGCGCTTGTAGGCAAGGCGCATCCGGGCCAGGTGCCGGGTAAAATACCCGCCCGCCATAAACTCGCAAAGAGTCTGCTGCTCAAACCGACTGACCGTGTTCGCATAGGTCGCAAAATCGCGGCGGTAGCGGGCCAGCAGGCTTTGGGGCAGCACCATACAGGCAATGCGGATGCCCGGCGCAAGGCTTTTGGAAAAGGTCGTCAGGTAGACGACCGGGCCGTCCGGGCCTGCCATGCCCTGTAAGCTGGGCAAAGGCCGCGTGTCAAAGCGAAACTCCGAGTCGTAGTCGTCCTCCAAAATGTACCGCCCGGGCTGTGCCGCCGCCCAGGCCAGCAGCTGGGCGCGGCGGGGCGCGGGCATCGTGACGCCGGTCGGGAAATGATGGCTCGGCGTCAGGTAGCAGAGGTTCGCACCGCTCTTTTCCAGCGCGGCGGCGGGTAAGCCCCCACGGTCGATGTCCACCAGCGTGCAGGGGATGCCGCTGTTCTGCAAGACCGTCCGCGTGCGGGAGTATCCGGGGTTTTCGATGGCCGCCATCCCATCATGGAACAGGTGCGCCAGGCAGCCCAGCAGGTACTCAATACCTGCGCCGACGACGATTTGTTCCGGCGTGCAGTCCACGCCGCGGTACACCGACAAATATTCGGCGATCTGCGCCCGCAGCGGCGCGTCGCCCTGCATCTCGCCGCGCTGTAAAAGCTCGGGCCGCTGGTAGAGCAGTTCTTTCTGGATGCGCCCCCAGCTGTGCGCCGGGAACAGCGCCGTGTCCACACTGCCGGTGGACAGGTCATACAGCGGCACAGGACCCGCCGGTGCAGCGGGCGGCGGCATCGGGGCGGCGGGGGTGCGGCGGGCGCGGCTGTGCAGCATACCGTAGGTGCTCTGCACGTAAAAGCCGCTGCGGGGGCGCGCCTCGGCCAGCCCCTCGGCGGCCAGCATCTGGTAGGCTGTGTCCACCGTGTTGACGCTGACGCCCTGCTGCGCGGCCATGGTGCGGCGGCCCGGCAGCGGCGTACCGGCGGCACGCTGCCCGGTACGTATTTCATCCGCCAGGGCGGCGTAAAGCTGCTCATACAGCGGTGCTTTTTGGCTGGGGTCCAGTTCGATCATCGTTTGCTCCTTCATCTGGCCCTATAAAAAATTCAAAAACTGGGCATTTATTTGGAACCAGAAATTTGTATAATAAAAACATACCTTCCCGGAAGGAAAATGTCAATAAGAAAATTAGAGGGAGTTAAGAATCATGTCTACCGCAACGATTTGGCTGCTGTTTTTTGTCGTAGTAGCCCTGACACTGCTGATCGCAGCGCTGACCAAAACCAAGTTCACCGTCCAGAAAATCAGCATCATCGGCATCATGGCTGCCCTGAGCTTTGTCGCCTATGAGTTTTTCCGCATCCCGAATGTGTTCGGCACCGGGTCCAGCTTCCACCTGGGCAACACCTTCACGGCGCTGACCGCCATGCTGCTGGACGGCGTTTCCGGCGGTCTGGCCGGTGCCATCGGCCTGGCGCTGGCAGATATCGTGGCCGGTGACCCTGGCTACGCCATCACCAGCTTTATCCTGAAATTTATTATCGGCCTGGTCTGCGGTGCGGTGGCCCACAAGGTCATCCACCTCAAGACCTTCCCCACAGACAACAAGGTCAAGTATGTGGCCGCCGTCACGGCATCTGCGTTCAGCGGCCTGCTGGTCAACGTGTTTACCGATCCGTTCGTCGGCTATTTCCGCAACCTGTACATCTTTGGCCAGCCTGCAGAGTTTGTCTCCGTCGTGACCAAGATCACCAGCGGCGTCACGCTGGTCAACTCGCTGCTCTCCACCGTCTGCGCAGTCATCCTGTACATCGCCCTGCGCCCCGCGCTGGAAAAGGCGCATCTGCTGCCGAAGGAGTAAATTTTAAGCCTTTCCCCTTGGGGAAAGGCCTTAATAAACAACGCCATCCTCCATTTCTGTTTACCCCCCGCTTCGGCGGGGTTTTTGTTTTTGCTGGAAAATTATGTAAAAATCACGAAAAGACTTCCTTTTACAGTGGATTTGTAGTAAAATTGAGTTATATATTCTGTAAATGCTACACGTCCCAACGCGAAAGGAATCTTTCATGGCAGGCAAAACCAAGTCAAAATCCAAAAAGCGGCCGCTGGATATGCGCAGCAAAATGTATCTGGTGCTGGCCCTGTGCAGCGTAATGCTGCTGGTCAGCATCGGCGTGGCGCTGGCGCTCATCGGCGGGCTGGACCTCGGCAAAGCGGATGGGGAAAGCACCTCCACGGTGGACAGTGCATCCATGGTGACCGAGAGCGGCTATAATAAAGAGGAAAACACCATCGACACCCAGGCGTACACCTCCACGATTTTGGAGGAAAGCGCCGACGCAGGCGAAAGCTACATAGACGAGACACTGTTTTTGGGCGACAGCAACACGGCGCGTATGTACCGTATGTTCGACTATTGCTCCTACGATAACGCCATCGGTTCTGTGGGCATGAGTGCCCGCAACCTGGCCACTTTTGCCTGCGTGCAGCTGAGCACCTCATCAAGCTATGTGACAATGTCCCAGGCGGTGGCAAAATTGCAGCCCCGCCGGGTCATTTTGACTTTTGGCACCAACGACCTGAATCCCAGCTACAAAGCAGCGGATTTCGTCAAGAATTATCAGGCGGGCATCGAGACCGTTGTTGCGGCCTACCCCAGCGTGGATATCCTCGTCAACTCCATCCCGCCCATCGGGCAGCAGCACTCCAACCAGAGCCTGACCCAGACCCAGGTGGACGAGTACAACAAGGCCCTGGTGGAAATGTGCCAGGAGAAGGGCTGGAAGTTCCTGAACAGCGCCGAGGTTCTGAAGGACGCCGCCACCGGCTACGCCAAGAGCGGCTATGTGGAGACGAGCGACGGCATCCACCTGACCCGCAGCGCGATGGATGCACTGTTCAACTATATCCGCACCCACAGCTATATCACGGAGGATGACCGCCCGGCGCTGACCACCATCCCCAAGCACACAGGCGACAAGGACGCCGTCACCTACACGGTGCCGGTCGTCAGTTCCACCACCAGCACCGAGGAACCGGTCTCCTCTGAATCTGAGTATATCGAGGACAGCAGTTCTTCCGAGGAAAACGTCAATTACGTCGAGGCCACCCCCGCACCGGAGCCGGTAATTGAGGAAACGCCGACTCCCACACCGGAAGTCACCGCCACGCCGGAGCCGACGGCCGTACCTACCGAGGTCCCCACGCCCACACCGGAACCGACGGCTGCGCCCACCGCAGAGCCGGTCGCGACCGAAGCCCCGGCAGTTGAGCAGCCCTCCACCGACCAGGCGGCGGAGGAACAGCCAGCCCCGGCAGAATAAAAAGCACAGCCCTGCACAGCAATGTCACTTCGTTAGCCTCCCAAAGAAATAGAACCCAGCCCGCAGAATTACACAGCAAAGATTCTGCGGGCTGGTTTGTTTGTGGTTTCAGAAAAAATGGTACGGCAAAAAATCGGATGGAGAAATCCGCTTAAAAGACTATTCAAAAGAGGAATTTATGCTACTCTGTAAGTGAAGCTGACCGCAGGTTTCTGCGTGAGCTTACGAGAGTCCGTTCTTCCGGGACGAATAGGAGAAATGAACCTCATAAGCAAGGCTTCAACAGTACATGTTTTTGAAATTATCAACCGGACTAAATTGATTCCTATACCACCCCAATTAGATAGTTGGTATCATTTGTACCAGAATACACCTGAAACAATATATACTTCTAACGGAATTTTGCAAACTAGCAATAAAAAATCACTACCCAATGTAGAATTGAGTAGTGATACTTGGCGCAGACGGTGAGATTCTCCCGCGCCCTTGCAACAGTCCGCAGGACTGTTGCAGCCCGGCGGGACGCAAAGCGCCGGACACGGGCTGTTCAAATCCCACCTTGCAGCCCTTACATAGTTTGCCGCAAAAAAATAAAAAGCAGCACCCCGCAGAGTGCTGTCTTTGGCGCAGACGCGCGGACTCTCCCGCGCCCTAAAAATGCCCCACCGGGGCATTTTTGCCCGGCGGGACGCAAAGCGCCGGGCACGGGCTGTTCGAATCCCACCTTGCAGCCCTTGCATAGTTTGCCGCAAAAATAAAAAGCAGCGCCCCGCAAGGTGCTGCTTTTGGCGCAGACGCGCGGACTCTCCCGCGCCCTAAAAATGCCCCACCGGGGCATTTTTGCCCGGCGGGACGCAAAGCGCCGGGCACGGGCTGTTCGAATCCCACCTTGCAGCCCTTGCATAGTTTGCCGCAAAAATAAAAAGCAGCACCCCGCAGGGTGCTGTCTTTGGCGCAGACGGTGGGATTCGAACCCACGTGGCATTGCTGCCAAATTGATTTCGAGTTAATCTTTGAAAAGGCAATATGGTGATAACCAAGGCTGATACAGGCTGGTTTGTCCGCTGATTTTGGGCGATGTTTGTGGAGAAAGCACTGATAAGCCAGTGAAAAACAATGTAGGTACGGAAAGAAGCAAAATCACCCGTTTTAGGGCAAAAATGGCGACTTTTTGGGAAAAATGCAAGATAAGATGCAAGATAAGCCCTGCCCAAAAAGCCGGATAATGGTGCAGGCTTGCGGACTCGAATGAGAAAAAATGCAAGAAACAAAAAAACGAAGTAGTGATTTTTAGGGTTCCACTTTACAAACAAGGAGAACCCGAAATGAAGAAAAAACTTGTAAGCAAAGACCCGCTGGCAGAAAAAATTGAAGAAATCCTAATGCCCTATCCGGACCCGATGAGCCGCAACGATTTCCGCATCGTTTGCCATATCGGAACACGAACTTCGCTTTATCTCCTGCAAAGCGGGCTTGTTCCCTGCAAAAACAACGGAAAGAAAACGCGATGCTATAAAATCGCCAAGAAAGATGTTGCCGAGTATCTCTACCGCCGAGAGTCCGACCCGATGCGCTACACCCCGCCCAGCGGGTGGTATTACAACTACCCCAAACACAAGAAACCTGCCGCATCGTTGGAGCGCAAGCTGAACTATAAGGGCGAGGAACGGCTGCTGGCCAAGGAATGGTACGAGCAGCAACTGGCAAATTACCCGGATGTACTGACCGTTGCGCAAGTCTGCGAGGTGACAGGCTACCAACGCCACACAATCTTGAAATGGTGCAGCAAGGGCTTGCTGAAAACCATCTTGCAGACACCCAAGTACATGATTCCCAAAGTATGGCTGCTGGAATTTGTGACATCCGATTTTTTCAACGAGATCAGCCGAAAATGTGGAAAACACTATGCAGCAATCAAGGAAATTAGCAGCTCACGCAAAGCCAGATGACGCGCTTAGTCACCCTCATGGGAGTGCCAGCGCTTTAAGACTTCCTCCACCTGCTTGATAAGCTGCTCCTTATTCGGCATATACAGGACATACCGAGAAGCAAAAATTTGATTAGACAAGCCGCCCAGCGCATACTCAGCCGCTACACTGTCCTTATCGGTGCAGAGGATGATGCCGATGGGCGGATTGTCTTCCGAGTCGTTGACCTCCGCAGCATAGTAATTCAGATACATATTGATCTGCCCGGCAGCTTCGGGCGTGAGTTTGGTGGTTTTCAACTCGATCAGCACATAGGCGTGCAAAATCTTGTTGTAGAACACCATGTCCACATAGTAGTGGGTGTTATTCACAGTGACCCTCTGCTGCGTGCCGACAAACATAAAGCCCCGACCAAGTTCCAGCAGGAAATCTTCGATTTGCCGCACCAGTGCCGCTTCCAAGTCGCTTTCAAGGAACGGCTTCTCCTCCGGCAGACCTAAAAATTCAAACACATACGGGTCTTTGATGATGTCCTCCGGCTTGGTGTAGTCCACACCCTTTTCGGCCAGCGCCAAAACCTGCTCCTTGTTGGCATCACTGCGGGACAGAAGCAGACGCTCAAACAGAGAACTATCAATCTGCCGCTTCATCTCACGGACAGACCATCCGGCGTTGACTTCTTCCTTTTCATAGAAGTTGCGCTTTTCCTTATCGGAGATGGACAGCAGCTCGCAGTAGTGCGACCAATTCAATTTTCCAGACACTGTCTGGAAAATTGGATAGCTGAGATAGAACCGTATAAAAAGCTGATATTTTAAATTTTATTCTCGATTTTTGAAAAACATCTGCAAATATTTAAATTAAGATTTGACTTTCCGCCTAGAATAGAGTACACTGGATTCAGAAAATCATCTGGGAGGAATTGCGATGCTGCTTCAATTTTCAGTCACCAACCACCGTTCCATCAAGGATACAGCCATCATCAGCTTGAAAGCATCTACAGATAAAAGTCTGGTCGACTGCCTGATTTCACCGGACGAGAAGAAACAGCTTGTTCCAGTGCTGGCACTGTACGGCGCAAATGCAGCGGGAAAGAGCAATGTCCTCCATGCACTCCTGCTCATGCGGGAAATGGTCTGTGGCCGATATGCCAAGTTGCTGAAGGGCGAACCGCTTCCGCAGGAACCGTTTGCTTTCACAGACCAACCTACACAGCCGACCAGCTTTGAAGCTATCTATTTCTATGGCGGCATCAAGTATGCCTATGGGTTCTCGTTTGACAAGTCCAGAATCTTGACCGAATATCTCTATCACTGGCCTAATGGCCGGGAAGCACTGATTTTTTCCAGAGAAAACAATGACTATCAGTTCCGCGAGAACATTCAAGAGCAGTTCACGCTTGCTGGACGAACTGCCGAAAATCGTCTGTATCTGTCCAGTTCGAACGAGTGGAACTGTCCGCAAACCGAAAAAGCGTATCTGTGGTTCTTTGAAAAGCTGACAGGTTTCATGGGAACAGAAATGCGGCTGGATGCCGCTCTGTCTGCCATCCGGCAGGGCGGATCCGAAAAGAGCCATATCCTGCATGAAATGCTGTATGCCGATCTAGGCATCAAAGACATCCGCATCACTGGTTCCAAGGAAGAACCTATCATTTCTGCCCTACACACTCTCGACACTGAAGATGGCACATCCAAGGGCTTCTGGCTTCCGTTGGGGCAGGAATCCGTTGGAACACAGCGATTCTTTTCTCGCATCGGTATGTGGCTCACTGCTCTGGAATCTGGGGCTGTTCTGGTGGTAGACGAGATTGAATCCAGTATGCACCCACTCCTGACCCGGCACTTGATCGAAATGATGCAGGATGCCGCCATCAATACGAACCATACACAACTCATCTTCACGACCCACGACACCGGGCTTCTCGACTTGACTTTGCTTCGGCGTGATCAGATCTGGTTTGCAGAGAAAGATGAAAAGACCATGCAGACCGATATTTACGCTCTGACTGAGTTTTCTCCCCGGAAAGGTGAGAACATCTCCAAAGGGTATCTGCAAGGCCGCTACGGCGCGATTCCGTTCATTGGAGGGAATGTAGCATGGGCAGAATAAAAGAGATCAGCCGCAAGTCTGCCCACACCAGAAAGCGCAATCCGGTGGTGTATCTCATCTGCGAGGGCAGTGAAACCGAGATTCGCTATTTCAAGCGTTTCCGCAGCCGAGGATGCAATATTGACATTATCCCGATTTCTTCGCAGTATAAGTCCGCTGACAGGCTTGTACAGAAGGCCAAGGCAACGATGGGCAATAATCCGTATTACCCGGAAGATGGCGATTCAATCTGGTGCGTATTTGACCGTGACGATAATTCCAACGAGGTTCTTCTACGCGCCAAACAATCCGCTCAAAAGGAGGGCTATCATCTGGCCTACTCCAATCCATCTTTCGAGTTGTGGTTCCTGCTGCACTTTGTAAATCAGCAAGCGGAGGTCGAAGATTGTCAGGCATTGATTCGCCTGCTGAAACAGCCAAACAGAATCCCCGATTATGAGAAGAACAAGGATTGCTTTGACGTTTTGAAGCCTTTGCAGGCAACTGCAATTCAGAGAGCGAAAGCTCGTACCGAACAGGTTCGGAGCCAAGGCATTGAGCCAATTTCACGGCAGAGCAACCCTCTGACAACCGTTTGGGAACTTGTGGAGTATTTAAACTCCAAGATTTGAACTGCATCAATTTGAAAATATAGCAAAGGGGCTGTTGCACATCCCCCCAAAAAAGAAAGACCGAAGCAAAAAGCCCAAAAGGCTTTACAACTTCGGTCTTTTGCTTTAAGTTAATAGTTGTGAAC
>OBIU01001020.1_pt1 | contig 10604 bp, 9 predicted proteins | sample 1519871 | NCBI WGS metagenome assembly OBIU01 (sample SAMN04209229, study PRJEB22552) | human gut metagenome | biome: gut; material: feces | host: Homo sapiens | place: USA: Oklahoma
TCACGCAGAGTAAGTTCTTCATTGACTGGGAGCTTTTCTACGGAATGTGGCTTTCCGTCCGTAATCCACTCTTCCAGAACAGTTCCGTCTTTGCGGATAATCTGAAGCTTTGCCCCTTCCAGTTCTTTTCCGGTTGTAAGGTCTGTTTTTGAAATTTCCACTTTGGAATATTCATCTTTCATCTCAACCTTTGTCACACTGCCATCTTCTTTGACTTCAAACATCACATCGCTGGCAGACACATAGCCATCTTCATAAGGAGCCAGTTCCTCATGTAAGGTATAACTTCCTTCCGGCAGTCCGTAAATGACATGTTCTTCCTTACTGCTTACCCATTCTTCCACAACATTTCCGTCTTTATCAATGACCTGCAGTTTGGCTCCTTCCAGCTCATTTCCGGTAGTTGCATCTGTTTTTGTAATGCGTGTTTCTGTCGGCTGATTCTCAACTTCTTTGTTCAGTTCAATCTTTGCAAGATTCTGATTTTCGTAAGTTGCATCTACATTCCATACTTCCTCATTTGGAAGATATCCAGCTTTTCTGACTTCCTCTTTGACATAGTATTTTCCATGTGGAAGATCACTGTCGAAAGTAAGTGTTCCCTTTGCATCCGTTGCTTTCTTTTCCAGCAAGGTATCTTTCTCTACGAGAACCTCTCCCTGATTAGAAAGAATATCTTCTGCAGCATACAGTCCAAAAATAACACCTTCCAGCTTTTCGCCTGTGACAGAATCTTTCTTTTCTACTGATACGAAAACTTTCTGTCTTTCATTTTTATAGGTAACGCCTTCATAAACAACTGCCTGTGTATCATCCTCTGCTGTCAGGGTAAATTCTTTCTGTTCTGTATTTAGGACAAAATTCTCTCCTGCTACAACTTCTTTCAGATAATACGTTCCCAGTGGCAGATTGTTGATAACTGCTGTTCCATTTTCATCTGTAGTCAGTTTGGCTACCAGGTCATCTTTCTCATATCGGACAACTGGATTTCCTGCTTCGTCCTTTGCTCCGTCCGGTGAATAGATGGTATCTTTGGCATATATTTCGAATTCAGCGCCTTCTACTCCGGTTTCTTCATATTTAAAGCCTTTATAAATACCTGTTTCTTCTTTTCCAGATACGGCATTTCTTACTTTTGAAACCAGTGCTTTTACTTTTGCCAGAACAGAATCTCCGGTTACTTCGGTAAGCTGTTCTCCCTTTTTCGTCAGGAGCAGGCTTCCTACCTGTTCATCGTTTTTCTGTTCTACCTCTACAATCGCAGCTCCTGTATCTGGATCAATCTGATGTGCAGTGTTTGAGGATACTGTAATTACAATACCACTCTGTGGATTTTCTTTATATGTTCCTTTTGTAGTCTGTTCTAATGGTGAAATAATCGTTGTTCCATCATACAGGGACTCCTCGCTTCCCTGTCTTACAAATCCTTCCGGTGCTTTCACTTCTTCGATTCGGTAGGTAGAGCACTTCAGTTCCTGCGGTGTGATCAGATATCCTTCCTCGTTTGTTTCGAATACACTGATCTTTTCTTTCTTCGGATACTGAACAACCTGTTCCACATATTTCTTATTTGTCACATCGTAAATCTTATAAGAAGCACCAGCCTTTAAAACAGTATTTCCAGTCTGTGCATCCTTCTTTACAATTTTCAGCAAAAATTCAAACGGGCGGTCATCAAATACTCTCCACTGCATTGGCTCTCTGCTGTCATTTTCCACATTTACAACAAATGGATCAATGGTTTTCAAATTCTCAGGGGTAGTACTTTCCACTACAACATAACTTCCATACGGCAGTTCCGGGCTGACTGCATATCCTTTTGTATCAGTGATCAGTTCTGGTACTGGTACGGCTGTTCCATTCTCGTAAGTAACTGCAACCTGCTCTTTGCTGAAGTCATAATTTTTGAAATCGCTTGCTGTATAGCTTTCTCCATTGGCTGGCTTCAGTTTTCCATTTTTTACCTGTGTCAGGTCGCTGATCAGATATACCTTAAATCCTGCTCCTGCAACCAGGTCTGTTTCTGTCTGCTCTCCATCTTCACTGATTTTGATTAACTGGAATGCCTGTTTCTTTACCTGCTCTTTTACCGTAAGGTCTCTTGTCACTTCGGCAACATCCTGACCTTCATAAGTTACTGATACCTCGTATTTGGTAGTATCCAGTGTATATCCTTCCGGTGGAGTGATCTCTTTTACATACATTTCTCCAAGGTATAATTCTGAAAATTCCAGTGTTCCGTCATCTCCGATGACTCCCTGTGCAATCAGGCTGTCCTGTTTATACAGAACCCCTGTTGTGCCATCCGGATGCACGATGTCCTCTTTTGCATACAGACCATACACAGCACCACGAAGAACACTGTCCCCCTGCGCTTTAAATGCAAGTGTTTCTTTATCGATCTTTGCGATTTTCACCTTTCCGGTGACTCTCTCATCTGTTGCTGTTACAGTCATTGTCTTTCCGGCAGTAACAGCCACTTTATATACTTCTGTATTCAGTTTGTATCCTGTCGGAGCAGTGATCTCTTTCACGTACACTGTTTTCAGTGCAGAATCAAAATAATCGCTGACTGCTTTTCCGTCTGTTCCGGTTGCTGACATTGTCATCAGCAGATTTTCACACTTCTTATCAGTATAAATACCATAAACTGCTCCTGACAGTGGATTCTGTGTATTGACATCTTTCTTCATAAGTTCAATGCGTGTCATATTCAGCCACTGTACACTGAAGCTTACCGGCGCTGCTGTTTCGCTTTCAAATACACCGATATCCTGCTTGGAATCTCCGGTTGTCAACACCAGTGTTCTCCATGTCTTTCCGACAGAACCATATAAGTTGCCGGAAGCATAACTGCCTGTCAGTAATAAATCTGCGGACAGATAGAATGTATCTCCACCATAAATCTGGATTTTTCCATTTGTAACACTTGTTCCTTTGGAAAGATTATGTGCTGTCACATTTTCTGGTACACTCAGTGTCACATAGTTTCTGTGATCTCCAGACAGTGTGATATTTGGTGTTTTCTGGATGTTTCCATCCCGTACTGCATTCAGCTTTGTGCTTGAAAGGCTCAGTTCACCTTTTGGCGGTTCTTCCTGTCCAAACAGATAATTGATATATGCGATAACCCCTGCATTTACAAGGTCATTATAATTACACCCTGTAAATCCGGCTTCTCCTGCATAAGCATAGCTGGCTGCAATGTGTGTATACACATACTTTTCATCTTCCGTTTTTCCAGACAGATAACTTCCTGTCAGATCTCCTGCCCCGCCATAACCATAATAAAGGACTTTCTGCAGATTTTTATTGCTGTCCAGTACCTGTGCTACATAACTTCCACTCGGTGGGGATGCTTTCTGGGACTGAAGGCAGTATGCAATTTTTCCATTGACTGTAAACAGGCAAGTAAGATAATTTCCAATATAACTTGGATAATAAATAGTTCTCCCCTTTGTCAATGTAACTGTGGAACCGCTGCTTGTAGCTCTTTCAGCCGCAGACAATACCATCACATTTCCCTCTTCGATGTCCTCTTTCAGTTCTTTGATTGCCTGTGCAGATGCATCTTCTTCGGATGTTTCAATTTCTACATCTGTGTAGTTCTGCACAGGCGAATCCGAATCATCTTCAGATTCTGTATCTGACTTCTGTTTCTCTCCACCATTTTCTTCGGAATGTGCCTGTCCTTCGGTATCCGTCAGAGTCACTTTACGGGTGATGGTATAGCTGTCACTCTTATCTTTTGGAACGACCATATAAGTGGCAATATATGTTCCTGCTTTGTCTGAATGATACTCTCCACCATTCTCATCTTTGATACTTACAAGCGTAACATCTTCTTTTTCTGCATCATAATGGATTCCTTCCATACTGGTTTCCACTGCAAATGTATCATCTGAAACTGCTTTTGTGATATCATCTGCTGTAACTGATGTATCTTTCTGGCTTGTTACCGCCTGTTCAGATGCCTGTACTTCCGTCTGCTGTTCCGAGCCTGTCTGTTCGGCCGCAAACGCATTCGCACTGCTCAAGGTACTGATGCCCATCAGGACAGCCAGTCCAAAAGCAGCAATTCTGGTCTTTAATTTTCTAACCTTCATGTGCTTTTCCTTCCTATTATAAATAGATTTTTTCAGTAAAATACCGCAGAAGATGTTTCCTCTGCGGTACGTTTTATCTTGCATATCGATTTTTTTCTTTTTTTACTTCCTGTCTGGTACGTTTTACCGCTTCCATGACAGACTCCGTTGGAATCTGGTTATCCTTACATCCTTCCAGAATTCCATCCAGATAAAATTTCGATGGCTTTGCCGGAACATCTTTGTGCGGAGCGTTCATCATATATACAAACACTTCTTTCTCCACACCATCCTGATTTTTTACCCGAATCGATTCTTTCCCATAAAAACTTGGGAATCCTTCATAAAAATCCAGACTCTTCTCACACGCTTCTGTGATTTTCCATAAGACTCCTTCGACATAGCTTCCTTTTTCCGGCAGAACCGTTGCTACCCCATTGCCCGGAGCCCTTCCCCGAAATGCCAGCCGATAATTTTCAAGCCGGACGTTTTCCACAACTTCCGCAGCCGGACACCTGTACTTCATCTGCTCCAGATTCATGTTGCTGCCATAAGCGAAGTAATATCTATCTTTCATTTTTTCTCACCTCTATCTGACTCCTTCTGTCCTTTGATTTTTCTTCAGACACTCATACGTGCTTTTATCATATCTCCACGCAAGATCACCATCCAGATTTGCCAGCAGATGTTTTCGAACATTTTTATATTCGTCTCCAATTAACCCAAGTCTCAATAAAAATGTACGAAATGTAAATGCCGGGTTTTCTGATATCAGTGTCTTTTTCATCTGTGTCGATCTCTGATTGATTGCCTGTGCGGAAATGGCTAATGCCAGTGTAATATTTGCTCTCACCTTTCCTGCATGTAGTGTGCTTTCAAAACAACGCCATTCCAAAGTTCCCTTGGAAAACACAGCATGAAGATTCAGAGCATAATAACGGGTATGATCATAATGGGTATGACTTCCATCCCTGCCTCCATACCAGACATTTCTTACTCGGTCCATTGTGATTGATTTATTTGGTATTTTTCGGATTTTCTCCAATACCTCCGGTCGCACCCTCTGACAATAACTATTTGCTCTTCTCTCCTGCACTTTCAGTGCTTTGAACAGGATATCTTCCTTTGCATACATAATTGTCAGTGCATTTTTCAGACTCTGCGGTGTATGATTCGATGCATCTACATGAACATGCTGACCACAGGACTCATTTACAAAACCTCCATGCTGTCGCAGACATCGTACTACTTCCTGTAACTTTCCCATTTCATCATAGGATAATTTCGGTGATACCATTTCTGTTGAATATTCTCCACCTGCGTCTACAATTCGACCGTATACTTTCCGTTGTGTATAAATGCTCCCATCAGACATAAATTTCCACTTTTTTCCTTCCAGATCTATCACTGACCAGACTCCATAAGTAGTGCCGTCATAATATGCTTCTGTTCCAAACATTTCAGCAACAACTTCTGCAGCACGTTGTCTGGTAATCCCTGTCATTTCGATTTCTGTGCCAAAGTATTGGTCTTTTATTCCGATCATGCCTAATGGATTCCTTTCTCAGACACTTTCTGTGTGTTAAGTTCGGAGTCTGCCTTTTGTAACAATCTGCCAATTGCCTCGATAACATTGACAGTTACTCCGTTTCCAGCCTGTTTATAAAGCTGTGCGTCAGAAGTGCTGTCTATGATCTTATCAATCTGCCAGTCGTAATAACCCTGCAGTCGCAGACATTCCCTCGGAACTAACCTTCTTATTCTGCCGTGATACAAGATGCCATGACGATCGGTTGCAGTAATTGTAAACATCGGTTCTTCGGGTTCTTTCATACGTCTGCCGTTCTGACGAACATTCTCTTTTGCTGGTGTTAAGACTGCTCTTGCTCCATCCTCTGCTAATACACCAGAACATTCTCCTTTGTATTTGTGGACACCGCATTGTCTGGTATTCAGGCTTCTGCATTCTTCCGTTACCACCGGCGGAGGTGAAAGATCGACAAAGTGCAGCGTTCCCTGTTGAACACCTGTTGTCAGGGTATGTGCGATCTGGTGTCCGACTCTTCCTCTCCTGCTGTTGAGATTCGCATAACCCAGATCGATGCTGTCCCCTTCTCTTGCAAGTTTGTAGCCGAGCTTTGTATTCTCTTTGATTGGAACACCTACATCATATAATCCTGTCTTGCCGCCCATTCCACCTGCCTGTGATGTCAGGGTACAGCTTAGTCCTTTGGGACTGTAGACTCTTTTCCCCTGACTTCCTGCCCGGACTTGAACAAGAGCTGCTCCATTTGTTTCTGGTTCAGGTAATACTTTTCCGGCACATCGGAAATCAAAATATCCGACAATATACACCCGTTTTCTTGCTTGGGGGACTCCGAAATCCTTGCTGTTAAGCACTTTCCATTCGACATGGTACCCCAGTTCAGAAAGCGTACTGAGGATGGTGCAAAACGTCCGGCCTTTGTCATGCGATAACAAACCGGGAACATTTTCAAGGATAAAATACGAGGGTCTTTTAGCTTCAAGAATCCGGGCAATTTCAAAAAAGAGAGTTCCTCTTGCATCTGCAAATCCTTCTCGCTTTCCGGCGATAGAGAATGCCTGGCAAGGAAATCCTGCACAGAGTAAATCAAAATCTGGCATTCGTTCTGGTTCGATTGTTCTTGCGTCATTACAATACCACTCCCCTTCCGTATCAAACAGCAATCGGTAGTTCTTATCCGCATAAGTATCCACCTCGCAATGTCCGACACAGACAAAGTTTCCTGCCCGTCTTAAGCCTTCACGAAATCCCCCGATTCCGCTAAAGAGATCAAAAAATTGAATGGTTGCGGCTATCAACCTCCTTTTTGCTGATAAAAACAGGCGGCATGATCTCTCATACCGCCCTTCGTTATTCTGTATCAATTGGTTACCATTCTGTTGGTTCTTCTGCTTTGGATTCTTCCGGATCAGTCTCTCCTTCTGGTTCAGTTTCCTCTTCCGGTTCACTTTCCCCTTCTAGTTTGTTTTCCTCTTTCGGTTCACTTTCTCCATCCGGTTCGGCTTCCTCTTCTGGTTCACTTTCCCTTTCCGGCTCAGTTCTTTCTTCCGGTTGAGTTTCTTCTGTTCCCAATTCTCCAGTTGTCTGTTCGGATTCTTCAGGCTGCTCTTTGCTTTGCCATTCGACCTCTACCTTTTCCAGTGCTTCTTCTATAATCTGAATTAAGAAGTCTTTCTGTTTCATGTGTTTCTTTCCGATGACTACTTTTAATCTCTGGAATAATTCCTCTGATACCTGTACTGCTACTGTTCTTACTGCTCCCATGCTTATTTCTCCTTTTCCTTCCACTCTGTTGAAATGTTCTTCAATGACCTGTTGTAAAAATTTTTGTGTGCTGCTTTCTGTGAGTTCAATCTCTTCTCTTACTTTCTCATGTAAGTCCATCGGGATCTTTCCGCAGATATTTTTCATCTCTGCCATAACCTTTCTCCTTTCACTTTTGCTACACACAACATACTCCAAAGCCGCATGGAAAGCTATTCACAATACCCACCAAAGATATCGATGCATTTCTTGCCTTACCCCTAGCAGATCCAACAATGTATGTATCGTGCAATCATAGGCCTCACCCCCTTTACAAATTTTCCATTTGAGATAGAAAATCCATCATCTGATCTGGTATTTCTTCCGATGATGGTTTCGTTTTCAATTGTTCCGTAGTGCCACATATTCCTAATTCCCGAACACTTTCTTTTATCGTCTTTTGAATGACTTCTTCCATCCATTTCCGATCCTCTTTTTCCAGAATTGCCTGAACCAGATACTGGCTTTTCTGCCCTTCTGGAACACTTTGAAATTTCTCCCATGCCCTCTGGTGTTCTGGATTTTTCAGGTTCGGGCGGAACGAATATACCGGGCGTGTCATCTCGTCCACATCTGCTCTACAATCCGTTCATACCCTGTTGCGTTGGCATGGACGTCCTCTATAAAAACGGGGCGGCAAATCGCGTCCTGTGCGGTCACGTGGCGTTTTAAAATTGCGGAGCCTCCCCCCATAAATACGGTGGGTACTGCCCGGAGATCAAACCCGGATTCTGTCACCGCAGACAGTATTCTTTCTATATATTTCCGTCCGTTTTCCTGTATGATCCGTCTGGCCTCCTCTGCCATACTGCAAGATTCCCTCCGAAGCACACGCTCAATTTGAGTTTCTGTCACAGACAGTCCGGTATTTCTACGCACTTGTTCTGCTGTCTCATCAATACATCGGATTACTCCAAGTTCCAGACTTCTGCACGTTGCTGCATTCGGAACAGCATTGTCCAGCCTCATAAGGTCAACGGTCCAGCCACCAATATCAACAAGCAGAACAGACGGTTCATTCTTCAGATACTCTGGATGCAGAGCAAGCGCAGAGTATCCCTGTGGGAACAGTTTCACATCTTTTATTGTTATCTCATATAACTCACTTTCATATAAAAATCGCACTGGCTGCTCTTTCCGCAACAGATACTCCCTGAATCCCTGTTTCTCTCTTCCAAAACTTGAAAGCGGAAGTCCAACAGCCAGAATTACCTCTGTCTTTCGTTCCGCTTTCCGATGCTTGATTTCTTCTGCAATGGCTGCCAACGTCAGCAGATAATAATTATCATTGGACGTTTTATTTTTTACCAGCGTCTGTCTTCCCGTACCGCAGACATAATACTTTCCTTGATATTGCAGAACATTCTGCATGGTATACGGCTCGTAATCATACCCAATAATTCCACTTGGGAAAGACACTTGTCTTGTTTTAATGGCATAATAGCCATGATCAATTCCTATGATTATCGCAATCACATCCTTTCATTTTTTCTGTTTAACGTAAGGTCAAAAATGTTGTCACTGCTGCAACGGATCGTTGCAAAAGTGCCATTCGTGAACACTTTTCTATGTTCCAGCGTCCCAAAACCTGCGGAAAATCTGGTTTTTTTATACCACTATCGCCAGAGGAACACTACTGTTCCTTCCCAGCCGGTTATAAAAGATCCCTCTCCCGGCGGCGGTCCAGCCTGTCCGGGGGAGGGATATATCGCAAGTTTCCTTTTTGAACAATTGCCTGTCTTTTTATTTTTATGAGATGTTTTTCCTGCTTTTGTAAAATGGGAAGATACTCCGGTTCTGTCAAAAACTTCCGTATATAATTGCCCTTTTTTCCCAGCTTGTTATCATTTTTCAGCAGTTCTATTTCTACCATGTAATGGGTATCTGGATGAAATCTCTTCTCACACAAAATGCTGTCCCCTTTTATATAATCAGATTTAGCCGATTCTCTTGCTGCCGCCAAGAGTTCATAAATACTTACTTCCACCTCTTATCACCTCCCAAAAGACCAGAAAAAAGCAGACCTCTTAATCGAAGTCTGCTCCTGTCGGATATGGTAATCCTCTTTCTTCATATTTTTTATCGATATAATTTCGAATCCATTCCCTGTATTCTTCCGTTAATGCCAGTTCCTGAAATTCTAACAACCACTTTTCCCCTTTTGCTTCGTCATCAAGCCATCGATCTTCTATGCACTCCGGCTCATCTAACATTTTCATCATCGCTTCAAATGGCTCTTTTACATCATCACCAAATTCTTTCCATAAGGCGATTCCATAGTTCTCCAGTTCAAAAAATTCTGTCAGATATGTCAATCGTTCCATATCCCCCAATGTCATTCTTTTTTCATCTGACAATAATGCTCGATCTCTTTTGCCACATAGATTTAAAAATTTTCTCTTTTCCATCTCCACATCCATTATACTTTTACCTCTTCCTGTTAAAAATAATTCCTTATTACGAAACATTATAAAATTTAAATTCTTTAGAATCAATATATATGTTTCTGTATTACGAAACTTTTTATTTTATAAGGGGAGTTCATCATTATGCAAAAGATTAGACCAGATATGGATATTGGTAAAAATATCCAAGCAATTCGATATAAAAACAATATGACTCAAGACCAAGTAGTTGCAAAATTAAATCTTATGGGTATCTCCATCACCAAAAGTACCTATGCCAAACTGGAAACAAATCGCATGAACATTAAGGCATCTGAATTAGTTGCACTTGCAAAACTCTTTCATACCGATATCAATGCTTTCTTTTCCGGCTTGCTATAGTTCGACATTCCCCGACTCCCTGTGTATATAATAGCATATTAAAAATAAGAACCAGTCTATATTCTTATCGGATATAAACCAGTTCTTTTTTCTTATCAAATAATATAAAAGTGACAGGGAATTCAGATTCTTATCTTCTGTCACTCATGTAATTATTATTCTATTTTAAATTTAATGAATTTACCCATTCTTGAATTTCTTTTTCAATGTTATTTTCTATATAAACGTCATACACATTTTTCCACATTATCTGTGTATACTGTTATTTTCAACCCCATAATTATAACTTGGTACACGCTATACACTACTATAAACTGTACTCCATTTTAGGGAATCCCAGAAGGATCTCGTCATAAGAACTCATATCCATCTCTTTTTTCATAA
>OBIU01001022.1_pt1 | contig 10599 bp, 8 predicted proteins | sample 1519871 | NCBI WGS metagenome assembly OBIU01 (sample SAMN04209229, study PRJEB22552) | human gut metagenome | biome: gut; material: feces | host: Homo sapiens | place: USA: Oklahoma
GCAGTATCCGGTTCTCAAGGTACGCGCCGTGCGGGACGCTCGGTGCCGCGCGGCAGGGATTAATAATGCCAGAGACTCTATCCATCGTCTAGTGATTATTTCATCATCACTATTCCTCCACATTTCGCTTATCCAACCTTCTCGGAGTGTCCCAGATACTCAAACCTTCGCGACGCCCTCAAAGCAAATAATCCCGTCCCTCTTCTTATATATATGAAAGGCCCTTCGCCACTCGGCATGCCGTCGTGGTCGAAGGGCCCTCCCCGTTGAGTTCGCTCGGAGCCGTTTCGAGCCCGATCCGATCTCTTATATATAAGTGCGCTCGCCCATGGAGGTGCGCTCGCATCCCGCTCTGCGCTGACCAGCGGCTCCTTCGCAGATAGCCACACGTAAGCGCCGTTGCGTCTAGCGGAAGACTCGGCTATTCCGCCACATCGTCCTTGCGCTTGCCGCCATAAGCGATAGCGACCGTACCTGCTGCCGAAAGCACCGTCGCGGCGATTGCTCCCGCACCCGCCAGGTCGAACGTCTGCGGCAACACGGACGCACTCTCTCCCTGCTTCACATCGGGAGCCGGCGTAGCAACGATCTGCTGCTCCACTTCAATCCACTTCGCCGCGACGTACGTGTCGACCGTCACAGGAGCGCTCGGATCGAACTTCTCGCCATATGTGCGGGTCGCGCGGTCGTAGTAATACCAGCCATCGAACGAGAATCCTTCGTAAGCGGGCGCCTGCGGAAGGGCGTGTTCCGAGCTGAACGCAGCATTCGCGCTCACCGAGAGCACCACGTTATCCGTCAGCGGATCGCAGTCGTCAAACGTGACCTCGTACTTTTGCACCGCCTCGGACTCCTGGCCATCCCCCTCTTGCTGGGAGCCGGGATTGCTGGCCTGCGGCTCTTCCTGCTCGACGTCGCCCTGAGAGCCGTTCCCTGCGTTGTCGTTCGGCTCGCTCGGAGAATCCACCGGCGCATCATCCGCATCGACGGAGCCATCCGCGTCATCTCCCGCAGCGGAATCCCCCTGCTCGTCGGATCCACCCTGGCTCGACCCATCATCGCTCTCGTCGCCCGCATCAGACTGGGGACCGTCGGTCTGCTCTTCGTCATTCGAGCCATCCGTACCGCCGTTGTCGCCGGCATCATCGGATGCGCCGCCGTCGGAATCCCCCTCGGGCTTCTGGTCGCCGCCCTCTTGCTCGGCGTCCTGCTGGCCTCCCTCTTGACCGGAATCCGCACCGCCGTCCGCGTCGGGCGCCTCGGTCTGGTCCTCGCCCTCGGGCGTGACGGCGTCGCCCGGACGCTGCTGCTCGGCCTCATGCTGCGCGACGTACTCAAGGCAGATGCGCTTTTCCTGCTTATAGCGGTTCACGTATCCGGCGGCGTACGCATGGTTCTTGCCAGCACCCGTCGAGAAGTAATCGGTCACGGAGTTGCAGAGCGATTCGACGAGCTCGCGATCGGTCATGCCGCCATCCAGGCTTGCGGCGGCGAAGAACTTCTGGACGCCACCCGAACCAAAGAGGTTGCACATGCCCCACGCGAGGCCCTTGACGCAGTCCGCACGAGCGCTGATATCGATACCGTAGCTCGATTTGAGCAGGCGCTCGACAGGCTTGTAATAGTTATTGAACGAATAGCTATCCTGCAGCGCCGCGAATTCCACGGGGTCGGTCGCATAGGCAAGATGCCACGCATCGTTCGCCATCCGCCCGATCTCGGTAAGGGTCTTGGAAGCCGCATCGTAGATGGGGGCGCTCTTCAGCTCATCGCCGCGCGCCACGACATCTTTGAACATGGCGTACTTCGTGGGATTGAAGCTGTAGACCGACTCGATGAAGGGAACCAGCGAGTAACGGCGATCGAACTGGTAATAGCCCATCGCGTTGTATCCGTCCCCGTAGGAGAATCCCTGATCGTAGTTGCAATTGCTCTCGAAACGCGTGAAGTACTTCATCTCGTCCGAAATGCCGCTCACCGCGGTCGCGTCCACCGCAGCCAATTCGATAGCCGACTCGGCCAAGGTTCCGGCCTCATACTCCCCGCCGCGATCGAATGCACTCGGCGCGGGCAGGTTCTCAAGCGATGCGTTATATGCCGCGTTCGCGCTCGCCGTGGAGGCGATCGCGGGAACGCTCAGGCAACCAAAGGTGAGCGTAAGGGTCAAACCAGCAACGATAGCCTTGTGACGAGGCTGTGCCATGAATCCTCCTTAATCTGATCCCATCGTGGGAATCTGGTGTGGTTGAGGTGCGTTTACATCATTCAGACTCGCAAAGAGGTCTAGACCAGTATGAAGGAGCGCGACCCGCGGCGCAACGTGAAAGATGCCCATTCCAACAACATCTCCGCAGATAGCAGCGACGTGCCCTCGCGCCACGAAATGGCCCGCCCGCGATTCACCGCAGGCGGGCCGCCGAGCATCGCGAAGATGCCGAGCCGTCTCATCCACAGGGGACGGCCTTTCCATTTACCGCGCCGGGCGGCCTGGCGTTAGCAGATCTTGCAGACCCAGCCGTGAACATCCTCGATGGTTCCGCCCTGGATGCCGGTGAGCGTCGCGCGCAGGCGCTTCATCACCGGACCCGAGGTCTCATGCCCATCCGGGAACGCGACGACGGTCTCGCCGTCGTGAATCTCCCCAACAGGGCTGATCACCGCGGCGGTTCCGCACAGGCCGCACTCCACGAAAGCGCCCGAGAGCACCTCGTCCCATGTGACCGGGCGCTCGTCGACCGTAATTCCCAGGTCCCGAGCAACCTGCACGAGTGAACGCCGGGTAATAGAGGGCAGGATCGAATCGGTGTGCGACCGCGGCACCACGAGCGTACCGTCCTTCGCCACGAAGAGGACGTTGGCGCCACCCGTCTCCTCGACATAGGTGCGCGATTCGGAGTCCAGGTAAAGGTTCTCGGCATAGCCCGCGGCATGTGCTTCCATGCCCGGCTTCAGGCTCATCGCGTAGTTGAGACCCGCCTTGATGTTGCCGGTGCCATGCGGGGCCGCCCGGTCGTATTTGGAGACGCACAGCTTGACCGCAGTGTCCCCTCCCTTGAAATACGGTCCCACGGGCGTCACGAGGATGCGGAACTGGTACTCATCGGCGGGCTTCACCCCGATGACGTCGCCCGTGGCGATCATGAGGGGGCGCACGTAGAGCGTCGCGCCGGAGCCGAACGGCGGCACCCAGGCGGCGTTCGCCTTGACGACCTGCTTGACCGCCTCGACGAAACGATCCTGCGGGAAGGCCGGCATGACCAGACGCTCCGCAGAGTCAGCCATGCGCTGTGCATTCATATCGGGGCGGAAGCAGACGATGGAGCCATCCTCGGTGGTGTACGCCTTGAGGCCTTCGAAGACCTCCTGGCAGTAGTGGAAGATGCCCGCGCATTCCGACAACGTGATGCTGTGATCGGTCGTGAGGGCCCCCTCGTCCCAGGCGCCATCCTTGTAGTTGGACACGTAGCTGTAGTCCGTCTTTCGATAGCTGAAATCGAGATTGCCCCAGTCCAGGTCCTTCTTTTCAACCGTCATCGATATCTCCTTCTCCTCGCCATGCGTGCGGCCCGCAGGCCGCCCAAGTGCCGTGCCATGGCAATTCTACCGCGCGCACCGCGCCCGTAACGCGCTCCCTTTATTTTGATAAAGCTGTTTGCGGTCACGAAACAAACCGCGTTCCAACACGTTTGCAAGCGCGGTTCGCACCGGGCCGAAACCATAGACCGCGGTGCTTGGATCCTTGCGGGGAATCGGCTCCAGACCCCCGAAGCGCTGCACCTCGCGCTCGATCCCCGATGTTAAACCCTAGTGATTCTCTCGACTTTAGCGCTCGATGCCGCTACCATTGCCTCAACTGATATTCCTATTGAAAACAGGGGTAGCGATGAGCTTTATCACCACCATCCGCGAGGACATCAAGACGGTCCAGTCGCACGATCCCGCCGCGCAGAGCGGGCTGGTCATCTTCCTCTCCTATCCCGGCCTGCACGCGAAATGGGCCCACACCCCCGAGCACTGGCTGTGGAACCACGGGCTGCGCGGGCTCGCGCGGGTGATGTCGCAGTTCACGCGCTTCATGACGGGCGTGGAGATCCACCCCGCCGCACAGCTAGGACGCCGCCTCTTCATCGACCATGCCATGGGCGTCGTGATCGGAGAGACCACCGTCGTCGGAGACGACTGCGTGCTCTACCAAGGCGTCACCCTGGGCGGCACCGGCAAGGAGACCGGCAAGCGACACCCCACGCTCGGCGACCGCGTCACCGTGGGCACCGGGGCGAAGGTGCTGGGAGCCATTCATATCGGCGACGACGCGAAGATAGGGGGCAACTCCGTCGTCGTGAAGGACGTGCCCCCCGAGTCCACGGTCGTCGGCGTCCCCGGACGCGTCGTGCGCCGCTCCGGATGCCGGGTGCTCAGCGCCACGATGGACGCGCGGGAGCACCGCGAGACGATGCCCGACCCCCTCCAGGAGCAATCCCTCATCAACCGCGAGGGCATCGCCGGCAACCAGCGCCGCATCTGCGAGCTCGAGCGGCAGGTCGCCGAGCTCACCGCACTCGTACAGCAACTCGCCGGGGACCGTCGCTAAGCTCCTTGCGGCCAGAAAGCGTCCAGGTATGAAAAACGGCGTCCAGCACCCGCGCGCTGGACGCCGTCGCTATACGGCGGTTCCCCGAAGCCCGGAGGGCGACGGAGTCCTACATGAACTGGGAGCGATAGAGCTCGGCGTAGGCGCCGTCGGCCGCGAGCAGCTCCTCGTGCGTACCCTGCTCGATGATCGTGCCCGCCTCCATCACCAAGATGAGGTCGGCGTCCACGATCGTGGAGAGGCGGTGCGCGATCACGAAGCTCGTGCGCCCGTGCATCAACGCCTCCATGGCACGCACGATCGCCTGCTCGGTGCGCGTATCGACGCTCGAGGTCGCCTCGTCCAAGATAAGGATCTTGGGGTCGCAGAGCATCGCGCGCGCGATCGTGAGCAGCTGCCGCTGACCCTGGCTGATGTTTTCGGCATCGTTGGCCACGTGCGTGTCGTAGCCATGGGGCATCGTCCGCACGAAGAAGTCCACATGAGCGGCGCGTGCAGCGCACTCGATCTCCTCGCGCGTCGCATCGGGCTTGCCGTAGGCGATGTTCTCGGCGATGGTGCCGTCGAACAGCCAGGCATCCTGCAGCACCATGCCGAAGTTGCTGCGCAGCTCCCCGCGGTCCATCTGGCGCGTGTCCACGCCGTCGAGCGTGATGTGCCCGCCGTCGACCTCGTAAAACCGCATGAGGAGGTTGATCAAGGTCGTCTTGCCCGCACCGGTGGCGCCGACGATGGCGATCTTCTGCCCGGGTTCGGCGGTGAAGGACACGTCCCTCATGAGCGGCTTGTCGGGCGAATAGCCGAAGCGCACGTGCCTGAACGCGACGCGCCCCTTCACCGGACGGCTCACGTGGGCGGCGACGCCGGGTTCGGGCTCGGGATCGACCTCGGGCTCGTCGAGGATGTCGAACACGCGCTCCACCGAGGCCAGCGCGCTCTGCAGCGTGTTGATGGTCATCGACATCTGCGTGAGCGGTTCGGACGCCTGGTTGATGTACTGGAAGAACGCCTGGAAGACGCCGATGGTGATCTGCCCGGCGATCAGCATGCCGCAGCCGATCACCGCGATGGCCACCTGCGACAGGCGGCCGATGAAGCGAATCGCGGGGCCGGTCGCGTTGGTGAGGAAGTCCGCGCGACGGCTCGCATCGGCAAGCTTCTGGGCGAGCTCGTGAATCTCGGCTGAGCTCTGGGGCTCGCGATTGAACGCGCGGATGACCACGCGGCCGCTGTACGCCTCCTCGACGGCGCCCGTGAGATGGCCCACCCACTTCTGGCGCTCGGCCGCGAGCTCGAGGTTGCGGCGCGCGGTGAGCTTGGTCACCAGCACCGAGAGCAGCGAGAACGCGAGGAAGACGCAGGCGAGCAGCGGGCTATAGACGAACATCATCACCACGGCGCCCGTCACGCCGCCGATCGCCATGAGCAGGCGCAGCAAGCCGGTCTGCAGGACCTCGGACATCTTATCGAGGTCGTTGGTGGCGCGGCTCACGACCTCACCCGGGCGATGCGCGTCGAAGAACGCGAGCGGGAGGCGGTTCATCTTGGCTGCGAGCTTGTTGCGCAGCGACAGGTTGAGGCGTTCCGCGAAACCGGCCATGACGAAGCACTGGAGCGTGTAGAACGCAGCGGCGAGCGTCCAGACGGCGAGGTAGATCGCGATCGCCCGGCCGCCGGTCTCCCAGCCCACGGTAAACGAGCGGCCCTGCGCGAAGGCATCCTGGATGCTCGCCCACAGGATATCGATGACGCGTGCCGAGAACGCCGGCGCCGCCACCGAGAACGCCGTGTACAGGATAATGGAGACGATCACGAGCACGAAGCGCCAATGCTGGTCGCGCGCCTCGCGCCAGAGGCGGATCACGGTTCGCTTGATATCTCGCGGCACCTCGGCCTCGTCGGACGCGCCAGGCGCGCCCCCGCCTGCGTCCTCGGCCCCCGCGACCGCGCAGGCACCCGTCGCCGCATCCTGCTCGACGCTGTGCAGCGCCCGCTCCTCGAGCTGCCCGACCTGTTCCAGTCCGCCGGTCTTCTCAAACTGTTCCGCCATATCACTCGCCTCCCTTCATCTGCGACCTCGCTATGTCGCGGTAGACCGCGCAGGTCTCCATGAGCTCCTCGTGCGTGCCCTTCCCCTCGATGCGCCCGTCCTTGAGCACGACGATCCGGTCGGCGTGCAAGATGGTCGAGATACGCTGGGCGATGATGAGCACCGCGGCGCCGCGCGTCTCGGGCACGAGCGCGCGGCGCAGGGCGGCATCGGTCTTGAAGTCGAGCGCGGAGAAGCTGTCGTCGAAGATATAGAGGTCGGCGCGCTTCATGAGGGCGCGCGCGATGGACAGGCGCTGGCGCTGGCCGCCGGAGAAGTTGGTGCCGCCCTGCGCCACCGGCGTCTCCAGACCCTGCGGCAAGTCGAAGACGAACTCGCTCTGCGCGACCTCGAGCGCATGGCGCATCGCGGCCTCGTCCGCCGTGTCGTCGCCGTAGCGCAGGTTGCTCGCCACCGTGCCCGAGAACAGCCACGCCTTCTGCGGCACATAGGAGATCGCGCCGCGCAGGTCGCGTTGCGCCAGGTCGCGCACGTCGACGCCGCGGAAGCGCACCGCGCCCTCCGTCACGTCGTGCAGGCGCAGCAGCATCTTCGCGATGGTCGATTTTCCCGAGCCGGTCGATCCGATGATGGCCGTGGTCTGCCCGCGCTTGCAAGCGAAGGACAGGTCGTGCAAGGTGTCCTCGTCCGCATCTTCGAAGCGGAAGGACGCGTGGTCGAAGACGGCGACGTCGTCGGAAGCCGCCTCGCGCGCCGCGGACGCGGCCGCCGGATCGGCACCGGGAGCAGGAGCGGCGAACGCCGCCGGTTCGACGCCGTCTGCGATCTCCGGTTGAAGGTCGATGACGGCGGCGGCGCGATCGAGGCAGGCCTTCGCACGCGGCAGGGTGAGCGCGACGATCTGCGCCATCATCACGAAGAAGAGGATGAGCATCGCGTACTCGAGCACCGCCGACACGCTGGCGATCTGCATGGCATGGGCGCCCACGCGGTTGCCACCCAGCCACAAGACCGCTACCTCGGCGATGTTCATGAAGAAGAACGCCGAGCAGTCGAGGCCGGCGAACAGCAGGTTCACCTTGATAGCGCGGTCCGCGTAACTCGTGAACACCTCGTCGAGCCGGCGCTCGGCATGGCGCTCCTTATTGAAGGCGCGGATGACGCGGGCGCCCACGATGCTCTCACGCAGCACCACGTTCATGCGGTCGATGAGCTTTTGCAGGCTCATGAAGATGGGCGCCGCCTTGGCGACCGTCACCACGGCGATCGCGAGCACGATCGCGACCACCGCGGCGAGGAGCATGCCCATCTGGTAATCGATCATGCACGCCATGACGATGCCCGCGACCGAGAGGAACGGCACCGGCAGCACGAGCTGGATCGTAGCGATGACGGACTGCTGGATCACGTTGGTATCGTTAAGCGTACGCGTGATCATGGAACCCGTGCCGAAGCGCTCGAAATCGCCGCCCGAAAACGCGAGGGACGCGTCGTAGACGGCGTTGCGTATGTCGCGCGCCACGTTGGATGCGAGCTTGGCCGCCAGGTACGCGCCGGTCATGGCGCCGCCGCTCGCCAGCAGCGAGGCTCCCAGCATGGCTAGGCCGCCGCGCACGATATAGTCGAAATCGCCCGTGCCGATGCCGGTGTTGATCATATCCGCGAGCATCGTGGGAACGAGCAGCGTGCCCACGTTGTCGACCAGCAGCACCAGCAGCGTGACCGCCACCAGCGCGCGATAGGGCTTCATGAATCGGAACAGCAACTTCATACGCATCTCCTCCTTACGGCGCCGCAAAGCGGTCGCCCCTCCCTCTGCCTGCGGGCCCACTCCCCGCTCCCGCAAGCGCCGCTGCCGGTCGAGCCGAGCAACCCGCAGCCGCGCGCGGATGCGGCACGCTACCCGCGGCCCTCGTTCATGCTCGTGAACTCGGCGTCGAGCGCCTCGGTGTACTTGTTCGCCAGCTCGAGCAGGGTAGCGCGCTCGTCCGCCGTGAGCGTGCAGAAAGCGCGGCGCTCGGCCTCGATACCGGGCACGATGTTCTCCTTCGCAAAGACCACGCCCGCGGGCGTGAGCGACGCCTGCTTGCTCTTGCGGCTTCCGGGCTCGAACGACAGCTCGATGAGCTCGCGCGATTCCAGCGATTTGAGCGCCGAGTTGATGGTCTGCTTGCTGTACGACCAGGCGATGGCGATGCTGCGTAGCGATGCCGTTCCGCCCGCGCGCACCAGCTCGTACAGCATCCAGTACGCGCAGCTCGACAGCCCGCAGCTCCGGGCGAACTGCCCATACAGGCGGTCGGCGGCGTTGTAGAGATAGTCGAGTTGTGCCGGGCTATCGATATCTGCAGCCATGCTTCCCCCCCCCTTTTTTTCGCGCAGAAGGCCGATCTGCGTTGCCGGAGGTCGACCGCGGTGCGTATTTTATCCGATTTCGGACATAGAGCAGAATACTACCGAGAGAGAATCACGGTCAACAGACGCGCGAAGGTTGCGCCACGGCAACGAAAAACGGCCCCGGCGCACGAGGCACCGGAGCCGAAAAGGGGGACGAAGCATGCGCGGGCGCTACTCGGGACGCACCCAGCCTTCCTGGATGGACGCGTGGAACGTCGCGTCAGCGAAGAGGTCGTGGACGCTCTTGCCGTCGCGCCACGGCAGCTCGATGAGCTCGGACAGCGTGGTGACCAGATCGGAGCAATCGCTGAAGCGACCCTTGGGGTTCAGCTTCTCGCAGTCCTGGACGCGCCAGTACCCGTCGGTGTGGGTGATGTAATACTCATGTCCATCGACATCCATGAATACGCGAGTCTTGGAGCGCAGGTAAGTCAGCAGCTCCTCAAACGAAAACGCAAGGGTATCGTCTACCTTCAATCCCATGGCTGCCTCCTTGGCGTCGTACGCCCGCTCGGGCGTTTGGGTAACATTGCCTACCTCACAGTTAACGCCTGGGAGCTTACACCGCCATGATGAAATAGGCAGACGGCATGCATGTTCGAGCAACGGTAGCAAGATGGGCGCAAACGCAGCGAGCGATGCCGAAAGTATTCCGACATCGCTCGCAAACAAGCAGCTCGCTTCTAGATTTGATACACGCCGTGGCACGGATTATTTGGTGGCGCCCGGCAGCGCGGACGGGCGGCTGCGCCCATCCGCGCGGTTTATTTGGTCGCGTCTTTCTCCTTCATCGCGGGGACGATACGCTTCACGACCCACCAGGCGATGACGGCGAGGGCGACGACGATGATCACGACCTTCACCACGTCGGAGACCCACTCGGCCTGCGCGGTGACCTGCTCCCACGCGCCGCCGGCCCAGAAGCCCAGGGTGCACAGGATCGCGTTCCATGCCAGCGAGCCCACCAGCGTGTAGAGGGCGAAGCGGACCATGTTCATCTTCGCCGTGCCCGCGGGGATGGAGATCAGGCTGCGGACCACCGGGATGCAGCGGCAGATGAGCACGGTGATCTGGCCTTTGCGGTCGAACCAGCCGATGGCCTTGGAAACATCATCGGACTTGAAACCGAGCATGCGCATCGGCTTGGTATCGAAAAAGCCCTCGAGGCGCTTCTGCGAGAGCAGGCGCCCGATTCCGTAGAGGAAATACGCGCCCACCACGGACCCCACGGTGGCGAAGGCGATCACGCCGCCGAGCGACATATCGGTCTGCGTGGCGAGGAAGCCGGAGAGCGGCAGGATGACCTCGCTGGGAATGGGCGGGAAAACGTTCTCGAGCAGAATGAGGGCGGCGACGGCGAAATAGCCGAAGTCGCTGATGAACTGGAAGAATGCCTCTTGCATGGATGAACCTTTCGGACGAATTGCCCGAAATATGATACGTGTCCCCCGCCGATACGCGGAAACCTCGACGGAATGAGGACAATTCGGCTGCAGACTCACCATATCTCGCGACTCCGCGCCATGACGGGGTCGCCGCCGCGGGCCGGGGCGCGGCGGGA
>OBIU01001034.1_pt1 | contig 10489 bp, 9 predicted proteins | sample 1519871 | NCBI WGS metagenome assembly OBIU01 (sample SAMN04209229, study PRJEB22552) | human gut metagenome | biome: gut; material: feces | host: Homo sapiens | place: USA: Oklahoma
CTGCCCGGCCCGCCCCGCGCCCGCACCACGCTGTTGACCCTGCTGGCCCGGCTGGAAGAAAAGGGCTGTGTCACCCGCGAAAAGCAGGGGAGGGGGTACCTTTACACCGCAACCCTGACCCGCAGTGAATACCTGCCCGCCGAGAGCAAAAGCGCGTGGCACCGCCTGTTCGGCGGCAGCCCCCGCAGCTTCGTCGCCGCCCTGGCAGAAACCGATACCCTGACCGATGCCGACATAGACGAGCTGACGGCGTATCTGGAGGAACTGAAAAAAGAGAGAAAATAGCGTAAAATTTGTAGGGGTGAGCACTGCTCGCCCCTACTTGCAATTCTCCCTCAACTTGTAGTATAATAATATGTCCCATAGTATCTGCAAGTGAGGTGACGCGCTATGCCCGGTGATCTGCATACCCATACGACCTACTCCGATGGCTCGACCCCGGTGGACAAGCTACCGTTTCTGGCGGCCTGCGCGGGGATGACCCACCTGGCGGTTTCTGACCACGATTCCATCCAGAGCGTGCGGTACGCCTACGCCCATCCGGTGCAGAACGGCGTCCACCTCATCCCGGCCACTGAGCTGACCGCCTACGACTATGAGCGCGCCCACCGCGTCCACCTGCTCTGCTACTGGCCGGACGACTGCGCCCCGCTGGCGGATTTCGCCGCCATGATGGCCGAGCGCCGCCTGACCGCTATGCTGCAAAGCTGCAAGGAGCTGGAACAAATCTGCCCCCAGTTCCGCACCGAGGAAGCGCTGGAACTCGCCAGGGACAGCGGCACGCTGTTCAAAGCCCAGGTCATGCGGGTGCTGTGGCAGTACGGCCTGGCCGACGGTATGTATAATACGGTATACAAATCGCTTTTCGGCCTGAAACCTGTGCGCGGGCGCATCCTGCACACGCCCCGGTATGAGCCTGTGGACACCGTGCTGGAGGTCATCAAGGCAAGCCGCGCAGTGGTCGTGCTGGCCCACCCCAGCGTCTACCACAGCATGGAGCTGGCCCGGGAGCTGATCGCAGCCGGGCGGCTGGACGGCGTCGAGATCAACCACCCCCGCAACACGCCGGAGGACAAGGCCGAGCTTGCCCGCCTGGCAAAAGAAAACGGATTGATCGTTACCGGCGGCACGGACTACCACGGCATCAACACCGTGACCCCGCGCCCGGTGGGGGCATTCTCCACCAGTGACGAAATGATTGCACGCATCGGCGACATTGCCAAGGCGCGCAAGGCAACCTGGAAAAAGGCAAAATAAAAGAGCAATAAAATTTAAGGAGCAATACATCATGACTTACACGTACAACAACAAGGGTACCTGTTCCGTCCGCACCGTCGTGGAACTGAACGACGACCACACCATCAAGAGCGTGCAGGTTCTTGGCGGCTGCGACGGCAACCTGAAGGGCATCGCCAAGCTGCTGCCCGGCATGAAGGCCGAGGACGCCATCGCCCGCATGGAAGGCACGACCTGCGGCCGCAAGCCCACCAGCTGCCCCGACCAGATCGCCCAGGCATTGAAGGGCGCACTGGCGGAGATGCAGTAAAAAGCCTTTTCCCCGCGGGGCTGCACCCGCAGGTGCGTGTCGGAGCGCAACCGCCGCAGGCGGCTCTTAGCGCGAAGACTGAAGGTGGCCGAGCTGGCGAGGCCGGATGAGGGCAGACTTTTCAGTGGCATCCCCCGTAGACAGGTGGTGCCGGCAGGCTTTGCCCTCATCAGTCTGCTTCGCAGACAGCTTCCCCCGATGGGGAAGCCTTTTGACGTTGAAAGGAGCTTCCCATGGACTGCTTCCATTACCCTCTCGATACCGAGACCCTGCTGCGGAAAAAGCGCAAGCTGCGGCGTGAGCTGCTGGCCCAGAACCCCCACCCGCTGCACAAAAAAATCGCCATCCTCGGCGGTTCGACCACCAACGAAGTGGCCGACCAGCTGGGGCTGTTTCTGTTGCAATACGGCATCGAGGCAGAGTTTTACCAGAGCGAGTACGCCCAGTACTGGCAGGACGCCATGTTCGGTACGCCCGAGCTGGACGACTTCCACCCGGATGTCATATACATCCACACCAACTGGCGCAACCTGACCGCCTTGCCCACCACCGCCGACAGCGAAGCCGATATTGATGCCATGCTGGACGCGCAGTATGCCCATTTTGAGACAATGTGGCAGGCGCTGGAACGAAAATTCGCCTGCCCGGTCATCCAGAATAACTTTGATAGGCCTAATTATCGACTCATGGGCAACCGCGATATCTGGGATCCCCACGGCCGCTCCAATTTCATCAGCCGTCTGAACCAGAAATTCTACGCCTACGCCGCATCGCATGAACATTTCTATATCAACGATATCGACTATCTTTCCGCTGACTACGGCCTGACCGCCTGGGGCGACGCCTTCTTCTGGCATATGTACAAATATGCCATGTGCCTGGACGCTATCCCTTCGCTGGCCAACAGTGTGGCCAATATCATCAAGTCCTTGTACGGCCGCAACAAAAAAGCGCTTGTGCTCGACCTGGACAATACGCTCTGGGGCGGCATCGTCGGCGACGACGGTGTGGACGGCCTTGCCATCGGCCCCGAAGTGCCCGAAGGCCAGGTCTACGCCGAGTTCCAAAGCTACTGCAAGGCGCTGAAATCCATCGGCGTTATCCTGGCTGTCGACTCCAAAAACGACGAGGCCAACGCGCTGGCGGGCCTGAACCACCCGGACGGCGTGCTGCGCCCCGACGATTTTGTCGCCATCAAGGCCAACTGGGAGCCAAAGGACTTGAACCTCAAGGCCATCGCGTCCGAGCTGAACCTCGGCGCGGATAGCTTTGTTTTTGCCGATGACAACCCGGCAGAGCGCGCCATCGTGGCCGCCCAGGTGCCCGGCGTGGCAGTGCCCGCGCTGGACGGCGCCGAAAACTACATCAAAACGCTGGATCACGGCGGCTACTTTGAGGTCACGGCCCTCTCGAAAGAGGATTTGAAAAAGACCGAACTCTACCACCAGAACGCCGAGCGCGCCAAGGCCCAGGCGGCTTTCACCGACTACGGCCAGTATCTCGACAGCCTGGAAATGACCGCCACGGTCAAGGGCTTTGAACCACTGTACATCCAGCGCATTGCCCAGCTCACCAACAAGTCCAACCAGTTCAATTTGACGACGCTGCGTTGTTCCGAGGATGATATCCGCGCTATGGCCGAGAATGCTGCCTATATCAGCCTGTGCGGTAAGCTCGTGGATAAGTTCGGCGATAACGGCATCGTCACCGTTGTGGCGGGCCAGCAGCAGGGCGGCGCACTGCATATACGCCTGTGGCTCATGAGCTGCCGCGTGCTCAAGCGCGGCATGGAGGATGCTATGATGGACACTCTCGTAGCCGAGGCCGCCGCCCGCGGCATCAAGACCATTGTGGGCTACTACTATCCCACGGCTAAAAACGCTATGGTGCGTGAATTTTACGCTCAATTCGGCTTTGCCAAGACCGCCGAGGATGCTGACGGCAATACGACCTGGACGCTGGATGTGGCCGCCTACGCGCCGAAGCACCCCCACATGAAAATTGAACGCTGATAGGAAAAACGCTATGAAACACTCCTTCCTGCAAAAAGCGGCGGCCGCCGCGCTGTTTGTGCTGCTTACGGCGGCACTGCTGGCGGCTGCGGATTTTCTGCTGGTGGATGACGTACACTCCTACTCCCGTGTGATGCTGCAAGAATTGTACCGGGATGCGGGCAATATCGATACACTGTTCCTTGGTTCGTCCCACTGTTACCGCAGCGTGGATCCCGCCGCCGTGGACGCCGCGCTGGGCACCCACAGCTTTAACGCCGGGTCGTCCCAGCAGCTGCCGGACGGCTCCTACTATATGCTCAAAGAAGCCGCTGCGCAGAACGACCTAAAGACCGTATATCTTGAAATGTTCTACACCGGTTACAACGAAAGTGCATCCAGCAATGTGCCGCTGGCCTGCTACTTGCTGGTAGACCACATGAACGCCCTTTCGCCCAACCGTTATGAGTACCTGTGGGAGATGGGTGGCTTGGCGGCTTTTGCCGATCTGCTGCTGCCCGCCCGCCATGGCATAGCGTCGCTGTCCGGGATGCCTGCGCTGTGGCAGGCCAAGCTGGCCGACGGCTACACGACGGACAGCTACCGCTATGTAACCTACGAGGACAGCGGTGAGGCCTACCGCGGCCGGGGCTTCGTCTACACCGCGGGTATCCCGCAGGACGGCTTTGCCACGCTGCTGAATGTCGACCCTGACGCACCGCTCTCTGACTTTGGCTGGGAATGCCTGAACAAAATTACCGATTTTTGTCAAGAAAACGGTATTCGACTCGTGCTGTTCACGGCTCCGCTGCCCAGCGGCTATCTGTACAACACGCAAAACTACCAAGCCTATGTGGATGCCCTGCAGGATTTTTGCACCGCGCACGCGGGCCTGGAATACTGGGATTTCTCCCTCTACCGCCTGCAGCGCGATCTCAATTTGAAAATTGAGGACTTCTCCGATGCGCACCACCTGAACGGTGCAGGCGCGGAAAAGTTCACTGCCATCCTCTGCCAAACGATTCAGGAACGCGCGGCAGGGAAGGCCGTGGACGAAATTTTCTACCCCACGGTGGAAGAAAAACTGACCCTAACGCCGGATGATTCCATCCTTATGGCAAAAATGTAATCGCAACAATAATCTATACAAGGAGGCCCCACTATGCTCGCTGTGACATCACCCGGTTTTGTGCTGTTCGCAGCGGTGCTGGCGGGGCTTTGGTTTGCCTGCCCGCCGCCGCGCCGCTGGCAGTTGATGCTGGGGGCCAGCCTGGTATTTTACGCCGTGCTCTCCTGGCGGACGCTGCCGGTGCTGTTGGCAAGCGCGTTTCTGGTTTGGTGGTGTGCCCGTCGCGCGGCGGAAAAAGGCATCTTTTACGCGGGGCTGGCCGCCGCGCTGCTGCCGCTGGCCTTGCTCAAGTACCTGCCCGCCGCCCTGGGCTGGCATGGTACCTTGGCGGGGGCGCTGGGGCTTGGGTACTTCACCCTGCAGCTGGCGGGCTACCTCTGCGATGTGCGCCGGGGACGTATGCTGCCGGAAGAAAAATACCTGCGGCTTTTGTGCTATGCGTCGTTCTTTTTGTCTATCACCCAGGGACCTTTCAACCGCTACAACAAGCTCATGCCCCAGCTGGACCGCCCCACAAAATGGGATACCGCCCGGGCGTGGCGCGGCGCGCAGCGCAGCGCGTGGGGCTACTTTAAAAAGTTTGCGGTGGCGGATCGCGCCGCCGTGGTGGTGGACGCCGTGTTCGCCAACCCCGCCGCCTTTGACCGCACCCAGCTTTTGCTGGGTGGTGTGCTGTTCACCGTGCAGCTCTACGCGGACTTCTCCGGCTACACGGACATTGTCCTTGGCCTCGGCGAGGTGCTGGGGCTGGAGCTGCCCGAAAACTTCCGCCAGCCCTTCTTTGCGGATTCCGTCAGGGATATCTGGGCGCGGTGGCATATCAGCCTGTCCCAATGGCTGCGGGATTACGTCTATATCCCGCTGGGCGGCAGCCGGTGCAGCACCGCAAAAAAGGACCGCAACCTGATTCTGACCTTCCTTGTCAGCGGCTTGTGGCACGGCGCAGGGCTGACGTACCTCGTCTGGGGCGGCCTGCATGGCGTCTGCCAGGCGGTGGAAAACCACCTGCCGCACCGCCGCAGCGGCAAACTGCGTCACGCACTGCGGGTGCTGGGCACGTTCTGCATTCTGGCTGGACTGTTTATGATTTTCCGGGCCAGCAGCCTGGGCAATGCAGCAGATGTATTCAAAGGCATCCTACTCAATGGCGGCCATGCGGTGTTCAGCAATTATTGGGAGCTGGGCCTGACCAGCAGGCTGGAGCAGCTTATGCTCTTTGCAGGCATTGCCATTCTGCTGGGCGTGGATGCCGCCCACGAGCGCGGCGTCAGCCTGCGCGGAAAAATTGCCGCCCTGCCCACCCCGGCCCGCTGGGCTGTATACGAGGTCTGCATCTTCGCATTCCTCTTTATGGGGCGGTTCCTTGGCGGCGGCAGCTTCCTCTACGCACGCTATTGACCTGATGGTTGAGGGGCTGCATATGTGCGGCCCGCAGCCTCGCCATAATTGAGCATCTGCCTTGTACGCGCAGGCCGGGCATACCAGGCCTCTACAATAGCGGTAATAAAAAAGTGGGATAAGAACCTGTGCGGTTCCTATCCCATTTTTATTTTAATCTCTGATCTTCCCCAAAGAACTTGAACATCTTGCAGCCGCCCAGCATACGGCTGGCAACTTTCTCGGTGTAGCGGGCTACAAAAATATTCTGGTCAATAATATTTGTGGTATAGATTGTTGGGCGGTGGGTCAGCATCCGGGTGTTGATCAGCTCATACAGCACACTGATGGTCAGCGGCGTGATGTACTCGGTGCCCAGGTCGTCCAGAATCAGCAGGTCAGCCTCCTGGCAGGCGGCCAGCCATTCCTCATTGTTGGTGTAGTCAAAGTGCTCCTTGCCCAGCTGGGCGGCCAGCGCGGCAGCACTGGTGTACAGCACATCATGCCCGCCTTCCAGCACGGCATCTGCAATCGCCAGCGCCAGATGTGTCTTGCCCAGGCCGCTGTGGCCCATGAACAGCAGATTCGGGCTGTTGGCGCTGAATCGGGCCGCGTAGTTCTTACAGTAATTCAGCAGCTTGCCCATGTATTCCCGCGGGGAAATGCCCAGCTCCGGCTCCACATTGGTGCCGTACCGCTCCACCTCAAAGCTGGAAAACTGGCATAGCCCCAGCGGACTGGCGGCGTTGATCTCCTCCCGGCGCAGGCGGCGGGCCACATCGGCCACACAGCGGCAGGGGATGCCGCCCCGCATCCCGGTGTCCTCGCACAGGGGGCAGCGGTAAGCGGGTTTAAAGGCGCTCTCGTCGTACCCGGCCTCTTTCACAGCGGCGGCCAGCGTTTCATCGGCGCGGGCCAGCGCGGCACGGGCGGCGTCCATGCTACTGCCCAGTGCGGCGGCCTTTGCCAGGCCCAGGCCCGCCCGCATGTGGGCAGCGTCCGCTTCGGCCAGGGCGGGGTGCGCGGCGTAGGCGGCGCGGCGGGTCGTCTCGGCCTGCATTACAGCCTGCTGGCGGTACCCGGCAACCTCCCGCTGGGCGGCGCGGAACAGTTCATCTTTTGTGCGCATGGGTTAGCCCTCCTCGTCAAACATAGCGGCCCAGTTGCGGTTGAACAGGTCTTTCTGGGCGCTGGCGGCCGGCTGCTGGGTGCCGGGGCGCTCGGTCATCACAATGTTGCTGCCTTCCAGCTGGCCCTGCTTGCGGGCAGCCTCCACGGTGGTGATGCCTTGGGCACGCCAGGCCCGCAGGATGCCGTCCACATACCGCACGGTGTTTTTTCCGTTGGCACGCAGCAACGCCTCGTCAATCATCTCATGCCCAACGCCCATTTCCTCGTGCCAGCGGGCGATGGCGCGGCGCTCCCAGTTCGTCAAATCGCGCGGCGCAATGCCAAACTGGGCGGCGGCATCACTGCACCAGTCCTCCCGCTGTTTTGCGCGTTTCAGCCAACGCTCGGCGTCCTCTCCGGTCTCAACGCCGTCCTCCCGCCAGCGGGACAGCAGGTGGGCTACCGCGCCCACGGTGCGCCGTCCCAGGCGGGCGACCTCGGCGCAGCAGAGCAAAATTACGTCGGGTTTCCAGCCGTCGATCTGGTACAGGTCCACCAGCCGCTGTAACTCATTGCGGCTGATGCCCTTGCCAAAGATGGTCTGGGATTCCTGGCTGAGCACCGCCACATAGGGGTCGTTTGCCATGCTGGCCAAATCGGCGTGACGCGGCTCTGCCGCCGGGGCAGGGGAGCCGCCGCGCTCGTTTTCCAGCAATCCGGCACCAGCCCAGTATTGCAGGGCACGCTTGGCGGCTTCTATACTGGGCAGCCCCAGCGCCCGAGCCATCGTGCGGGGGTCGGTGTCGCCGGTCTGCAAAATGTACAGCGCCGCGCGGATCGTGTCGCCGCCGGCCTGGGCAAGGTGGGTGAACACCAGCTGCGGCACCGCCACCGTATCGCCGTTGTACGGCACCAGCTTGTAACCCATGTCCGCAAACCTCCCCACTTTAAACTTGTGTCCAGTATACCATTTTTCCGCCGCCGTGTCCAGTTTTCCCCGCAAAACTGCCCAAAAATCACCCTTGGATTTTGGGTAAAGCGTTCCTTGTTTTTCACTGTGAAAATTTGTACAATATACCTATAAAGAGTTAAAGGGAGGACTCCACCATGGCGATGAATCTTGTTAAACTGCCCACCGGCAAACCGAACCTGCAGCTGCGCGTCAGCAAGGGGCACTATGCTACCAGCCATAGCCATATCAACTATTACATCGACGTCACGCTGACCAAGTTCCGCCTGTCTGAGGCCCGTGCCGCCGCCGCAGAACTGATCCGCGCCTACAAGGCGACGACCATCGTGGACACCATCCTCTGTCTGGACGGCACTGAAGTCATCGGTGCCTGCATGGCCAGTGAACTGACCAAGTCTGGCTACGTCAACATGAACGCCCACCAAACCATCTACGTTGTCACGCCGGAGCATACCACCGGCAGCCAGCTGTTGTTCCGCGAGAACACGGCCCCCATGATCTCCGGCAAGCATATCCTGGTGCTGGCGGCGTCCGTCACCACCGGCTACACTGTACAAGGCGCGATCGAGGCCATCCGCTACTACGGCGGCGAGGCGGTCGGCATTGCGGCAATCTTCGCCTCGGTGAATGAGTGCGCAGGCTACCCGGTGGCCAGCATCTTCAACACCCACGACCTGCCCGACTATGAGACGTACGATTCCCACAGCTGCCCCTGGTGCAAACAGGGCAAAAAAATCGACGCCCTCGTCAACAGCTTCGGCTATTCGAGCCTGTAAAGCCTTCCCCTGAGGGAGAAGGTGGCCGCAGGCCGGATGAGGGCGGACTTTGCCCGGCCCCGAGCCTTACAATTCTATACATTTTGCCCCCTTACCCAAGGGGGCTTTTTTGTCGTTTTTACAGGTTGACGCATCCTGTTCAACCTTTTATAATAGGAAGGCTGATTTTTACGAGGAGGAGTTCACTTGAACACGGAAAATCTGAATGGGATTTTGGCACAGTACATTCAATATTGCAAGACCCGCACCGCCGCCGAAGAGGGAACGGTCTGGCGTGCGGCCGACTGCTTCGGCGTGAACTGGGATATCGAGGACAGCGACTTCCCCGGTATGTTTGCGGACGCCATGCAGCAGGCACAGCTGGCGCTGGACAACCCGGCCTTGCAGCCCATCGGCGGCGTGCAGACCCTGATGCTGCGGGAGACAGAAGTAGAGCTGGTGCGGGAGTGCTTCCGCTGGCTGTTCAAAGAGGATGACGGCGATATCGCCAAGCGCCGCGGCCGCGCCGAGCTGTTTGCCGACCAGATCAACGGCCGGTTCCGTCGCGTGTTCCCGCGGATGCCCAAGTACACGATGAACACGGCCAACGCGGTGTTTTTCCTGAACCTGAGGGAACCTCACGACAACTATTTTTATAATGCGGCCGAGGCCAGGGCCTGGGCAGAATATTTTGACTACGAGGCCGATTTCGGCGGCGGCACGGCACTGGACCTGCCACGCTACTATACTATGTGCAACGACCTGTTGGCCGAGCTGGAAAGCTACCCGGAACTTGTTGCCCTGCACAAGGCCTATGTGGCGCAGGAACTTGGCGGCATCAATGACCAGCTACATCTGTTGGTGTACGATATCCTGCACACGGCCTACACCCAGCAGTTCTACCCGTGCGGCTATGCCCGCAGCGCCACTACAAAGGAACGCGCCAAGGCCGCTAAGGAGAAAGCAACCCGCGCCGAGCTGTGCATCCGCATCGGCGAATGCGAACAGAAATTGCAGGAGATGCAAGCCAACCCCGCCAAACTGCCCGACCTGACTGACTGTAAGATCAGCCATAAGATGTTCGGCGCAGGTACGGTTCGGCCCGCCGAAGGCCAGTTCATGGTCATCGACTTTAACGGCACGCTGAAAAAGTTCAGCTACACGGCCTCGATGAACAGCGGCTACCTGACCGCCGAGGACCCCGCCGTCGAGCCTGAACTGCAAGCCTACCAGGACTACAACAAAGAGAAAGACCGCCTGGAAAAGGAACTGAAAAACATGAAGGCGGAGTTGGTGAAGCTGTAAGGCAGACAATACCACGTCTATGTCGCCGCCCCGTAGGGGCCGGGCATGCCCGGCCCGCAATTTCCCCATAACTGCATATTTACAACGAAAATGCCCATCGGTTTTGTGCCGATGGGCGTTTTGCTGTATTTATCGGAACTCAAACAGTTTGCACACAGGGACATCCAGCACCCGTGCAATGCGAAAGACCACATCCAGCGAGACCGCACAGTCACTGTTCTCGATGCGGGACATATGGGTGCGGCTTATGTCGATCTTATCCGCCAGCTGAATTTGCGACAGCCCCGCCGCCTTGCGGTAGTAGGA
>OBIU01001036.1_pt1 | contig 10482 bp, 8 predicted proteins | sample 1519871 | NCBI WGS metagenome assembly OBIU01 (sample SAMN04209229, study PRJEB22552) | human gut metagenome | biome: gut; material: feces | host: Homo sapiens | place: USA: Oklahoma
CGTCGGCGGCATGAAGAAAAGCACCTGAGAACGATGGTTCTTGGGTGCTTTTTTCATGCTTGTATTCCGGAAAGGGGATGATATGCACATGCTGCGGTCGAGCGGATGGAGAGGCTTTGCGGTCTGTTCACAGTTCATTCGGAAAAAGTGCTTTTTCTTTCCATGGTTTCATGCTATAATAAAAAACGATACGATCCGTGATCGTAACGGGGCAGGGGGCCGCTGGCCGTCCTGCCGGGGCAGTGCCCGCAAACTGCGGCGGGCGGGAAACAGAAAAAGAGAGGCGAATCGAGATGTTGGATATGATCAAATGCAGCACCGGCGGCGCATACTATGCCCGCGGCGAGTGGGTGCCGGCAGACGGCAACGCACCGGCAGCACTGGCCGCCAAGGGCTTTGATGCCGCTGCGGTGGAAAACGCCAAGACCGGTACCATGGCCTACAGCATTCTGCAGGCTCACAACACCAGCGGCGATGCCGAAAACCTGAAGATCAAGTTTGACGCCATGGCCAGCCATGACATCACCTTTGTGGGCATCATCCAGACGGCCCGCGCGTCCGGCCTGGAAAAGTTCCCCATCCCGTATGTGCTCACCAACTGCCACAACAGCCTGTGCGCCGTGGGCGGCACCATCAACGAGGATGACCACCGCTTCGGCCTGTCGGCTGCCAAAAAGTACGGCGGCATCTTTGTGCCCCCGCATCTGGCTGTCATCCACCAGTACATGCGTGAAAAGTTTGCCGGCTGCGGCAAAATGATCCTTGGCTCGGACTCCCACACCCGCTACGGTGCACTGGGCACCATGGCCATCGGCGAGGGCGGCGGCGAGCTGGCAAAGCAGCTGCTGGGCCGCACCTACGATGTGGCCCGTCCGGGTGTGGTGGCCATTTACCTCACCGGCAGCCTGCCTGCCGGCTGCGGCCCCCACGATGTGGCCATTGCGCTGGTGGGCAAGCTGTTCAAGAGCGGCTATGTCAAGAACAAGGTCATGGAGTTCGTCGGCCCCGGCATTGCCTCTCTGCGGCAGGACACCCGCAACGCCATCGACGCCATGACCACCGAGACCACCTGCCTGTCCTCCATCTGGGAGACCGATGAGACCACGCAGAAGTTCCTTGCCGTGCACGGCCGTGCTGCGGATTACAAGAAGCTGGCCCCGGCGGACCTTGCCTACTATGACGGCGTTGTGGAAGTGGATCTGTCGGCCATCCGTCCGATGATCGCTCTGCCCATGCACCCCTCCAATGCCTTTACCATCGAAGAGCTGAACGCCAATCTGGAGGACATCCTGCACGCCTGCGAAGAGGATGTGCAGAAGCTCATCGGCCGCAAGGATGTGCACCTGGACCTGTGCAGCAAGATCGAGAACGGCAAGCTGCGGGTGGACCAGGGCGTGATCGCCGGTTGTGCAGGCGGTTTGTACGACAGCATCTATGAGGCGGCTTCCATCCTCAAGGGCCGCACCGGCGGCTGCGGCGACTACGCCCTCAGTGTGTACCCCGGCAGTCAGCCCATCATGATGGAACTGGTGCGCACCGGCGTGATCAGCGAACTGATGGCCAGCGGTGCCACCGTGCGCACGGCTTTCTGCGGCCCCTGCTTCGGCGCAGGCGATGTGCCCGCCAACGGGGCACTGTCCATCCGCCACACCACCCGCAACTTCCCCAGCCGCGAAGGCTCCAAGCCCGGCAATGGCCAGCTGGCGGGTGTGGCCCTGATGGATGCCCGCAGCATTGCGGCCACCACGGCCAACGGCGGTATCCTGACCCCGGCCACCGACATCGACTACGATCCCACCGTGCCGGAGTACCAGTACGATCCTTCCAGCTACGACACCCGCGTGTATCAGGGCTTTGGCAAGGGCGACTACGACGCCCTGCTCAAGCTGGGCCCCAACATCAAGGACTGGCCGGAGATCGCACCGCTGGGCAACAACCTGCTGCTGAAGGTGGCGTCCTACATCACCGACCCTGTTACGACCACCGACGAGCTGATCCCCTCCGGTGAGACTTCCTCCTACCGCTCCAACCCCCTGGGTCTGGCCGAGTTCACCCTCAGCCGCAAGGACCCGGAGTATGTGGGCCGTGCCAAGGCCGTGCGTGCCGAAGAGGAAGCCCGCCGTGCCGGTACGGCAGACGACGCCCTGCTGGCAAAGGTGCACGCCGTGCCCGGCTGCGAGAACCTGACCTGGAACGACCTGCAGATCGCCTCCACGATCTTTGCAGTCAAGCCGGGCGACGGCTCCGCCCGTGAGCAGGCCGCCAGCTGCCAGCGTGTGCTGGGTGCCGGGGCCAACATCGTCACCGAGTATGCCACCAAGCGTTACCGCTCCAACCTGATCAACTGGGGCATGCTGCCCCTGCAGCTGGCCGGGGCTACGCCTTTCGGGCTGGGGGATTACATCCTCATCCCCAATGTGCGTGAAGCGCTCAAGGGCGACCTGAAGGACATCAAGGCCTATGTGCTGGGTGATGAACCCAAGGCATTTGACCTCTACATGGCTCCGCTGACCGACGACGAGCGTCAGATCCTGGCCGACGGCTGCCTGATCAATTTCTACAAACATTAAAGAGGCGTTTCCATGTCCTGCGATCTTCACAACCATTCCACCTGTTCCGACGGCTCGGTGCCCATCCAGCGCCTGCCGGGCATCGCGGCCCGTACCGGGCTGCATGCCATTGCCATCTCCGACCACGACACCACCCTGAGTGCGGCGTACTGCTACGCCCATCCCCGACAGGAGGGCGTGGAGCTGATCCCAGCGGTGGAGCTGACCGGTTACGATTTTGAGCGCCAGCACCGGGTGCATCTGCTGTGCTATTACCCCAACCTGGACTGTGTCCCGCTCCGGGAGCACTGCGAGATCATGAAGCAGCGGCGCAATGCCTGCGGCCTGCAGACGGTCCATGAGCTGGAGGCGATGTACCCGCAGTTCACCGAGGAGCTTGTCTGGGAGACGGCGGCCGAAAGCGGCGTGATCTACAAAAGCGGTATCATGCAGGTGCTGGGGGAGCTTGGCCTGAGTGACGGCAGCATTTACGGCGAGACCTACCACAAGCTGTTCGGCTGGAATCCCCGCGGCATCGTGCTGCACTCGCCGGAGTATCTGCCGGTGCGGGAAGTGCTGGCCACGGCCAAGGCCAGCGGTGGTGCAGTGGTGTTTGCGCATCCCACCGTCTACAAGAGCATGCCGCTGGTGCGCGAACTGGCGGCAGAAGGCGCTATTGATGGTATCGAGGTGGACCACCCCAGCAATAGCCCGGAGGACCGCGCGGAGTGCGTGCAGCTTTGCCGGGAATACGGCCTTGTGCCCACGGCCGGGACGGATTTCCATGGCCGCAACCACAAGGTCCCCCATCCCATCGGCACTTGTACCGCTCCGGACGAGACGATCACCCGCCTGCAGGAGATCGCCCGCAAACGGGGCGGCGGCAATGGCACACGATAAAGCCGGAAAAGGCTTTTCCTTTATAAGAAAGAGAGAGGAAGTTTGAAACCATGAGCAAGGAATTCAGCTTTGCAAACAAAGGCACCTGCTCCAAGCAGACCAATTTTGTCCTGAACGACGACCACACCATTGCGTCCATCGAGGTCATCGGCGGCTGCAACGGCAACCTGAAAGGCATCTGCCAGCTGGTCACCGGCATGAAGGCCGAGGACGTCATTGCACGTCTGGACGGTACGCTGTGCGGGTTCCGCAACACCAGCTGCCCGGACCAGATCGCACAGAACCTGAAGAAGGCTCTGGAAGAGATGAACTGACCGGAAACCGATCGAAACGCGGGCACCGCGCTTTGCAGAAATGCAGGGCGCGGTGTCTTTTTTTTTGTGTACGGGAAAAGCGAAAAATGCACAATATGCAATCAAATGAATAAGAATGCAATAGTATGCATTTTTGATAAGTCGGACTTTTGAGAGGAAAGTGAGTGAAAGAACAAAAATGTGTTGCACTTCCCGGAAAACGCACTCGAAGTGCAACACGAGCGTAACGGGAAAAGGGGACACTTCCGGATGCAGTTGCACTTGTGTTACGATTCTGAACGGACCGATTTTTGAATTTTTTGCATTTTTGTCCCGAAAAATTGCGCAAAACCCCTTGACGATGAGATGTTCTTGTGATACTCTTGTGACACAAGAGTTGCACTTGTGAAACGCACGAGTTGCAAAACGGATTTGCAACGCGCAACCGATCAAATGCAAAACGGCTTTTATACAAAAAGCTGTATCAGGAGGATGTCTTATGAAACTCGAAATGCGTACTGTTCAGAAGATCGCGGCAGCTGCTATGACGCTGGCTATGATGTTTGGCTGCGCATCTCCGCTCAAGCCTCTGGCTGCGAGCGCTGCACAGAACACTGTGTCGGTTTCTGCAGACATCGACGAAGAAAACTCCTACATCAGCGCACAGGATCAGATGTACCAGAAGGATTTCCTGAAGCTCATCAACAAGGCCCGTGCAAAGGCCGGTCTGAACAGCGTGGAGCTGGGCGACGCTGCCCACAACACCGCCGCTGCTGAGCGTGCCGAAGAGCTGGCTACCACGTATTCTTATGTGCGTCCCAACGGTCAGCGCGACTTCACCGTTTTTGCCGAGAACGGCATCGGCGATGTGTCCGTTGGCGAGAACTATCTGGCCGGCGTGTCCACTCCGGACTCCGCCATGGACCAGTGGATGAACCTCGATTTTGCCCGTGAGCGCATCCTGAATGCGGATGCCACCACCGTGAGTGTCGGCCACTATGAGGGCGGTGCCTACGGCAACTACTGGGTGCTGATCTTCTCTTACCCCGAAAACTCTCACACCGATGACTTCCGTCAGGAAGTGCTGGATCTGGTCAATGTCGAGCGTGCAAAGTACGGCCTGACCCCGCTGGTGATGGGCGATGCCAACCTGACCGCTGCCGCACAGAAGCGTGCCGAAGAGATCGCTACCGTCAACTCCCATACCCGTCCGGATGGCAGCAAGTGCTTCACCGTGCTCAAGGAGTACGGCGTGACCGCAGCTCCCACCGGTGAGAACGCCGCCTGGGGCAGCGTTTCTCCGCAGGAGGTCGTGGATGCCTGGATGCAGTCCGAAGGCCATCGTGCCAACATTCTGAACCCCGAAGCCCGTGCCATGGGCGTTGGCTACTACTACAACAGCAGCAGCACCTGGGGCCATCAGTGGATCCAGATCTTCACCAAGTGATATCCTCTTCATCATCATACCAAGATACCTTCTCCCTTTCTTGAAAAGTTGTGTGCGAGGAAAGCCCGGCAGCGAAAGCTGCCGGGCTTTTCACTTGCACAAATGGCGTTTTATGTTATACTGATTCTGAATAACACGCAGGAGGAACCATTGTGGAGGATTACCGGACTATCCGCGGTACGGCCGTGGGCGAATACGAAGAGAAGAAGAGCCGCTTCATTGCGCAGCTCTCCTTTGCGGACAGCGAGGAGGCCGCCGTGGCATTCCTGGAGCAGGTGCGCGCGGCCAACCGCACGGCGCGGCACAACGTGTATGCTTACCGGCTGCGGGAGGGGAATCGGGAACGCTACTCCGACGATGGCGAGCCGGCCAAAACGGCCGGGACCCCGGCACTGGAGGTGCTGCAGCACAGCGGCCTGACGGATCTGATCGTGGTGATCACCCGTTACTTCGGCGGGGTGCTGCTGGGCACCGGCGGGCTGGTGCGTGCGTACACCACGGCCACGGCCCGCGCGCTGGAAAATGCCGAGGTGGTCACGGTGCGCAGTGTGGTGGAGCTGCGCATGACGGTGGACTATTCTCTTTACGAGCGGGCATCCCTGCTCATCGACGCCGCCGGGGCAAAGCAGGCTGCGCCGGAGTTCGCCGACCGGGTCACCCTGCGCTGGCAGATGCCGGAACACACCGAAGGTCCGCTGCTGGAACAGCTGCGGGAGCTGACCCGGGGCGGGGCGGAGGCAGCAGTGTCTGAGCCATTCTACGCACCTTTTTAAAAATCAAGTGAATTTTAGGAGCTGACACAGAACTTCCCCCTTCGACAGGGCCGTTGTGCTACAATTGCCGCAGGCGCGGCGCGTGGGATCGGCTGCGCCGGGATTTCCGGTGGAAAGGGGGGAGAAGAACCAGAAAAGGGAGGGGACCAGCATGGATGTGCGCCAGAGAACCGAAGAGATCGAACACCTGACCTTTGCACCGTGGGCGACCTTCAGCGATGCCAGCCGCGGCCGGGCGGTGCCGGAGCCGCAGGATCCGCTGCGCCCGGTGTTTCAGCGTGACCGCGACCGGGTGCTGCACTGCAAGGCGTTCCGCCGCCTGAAGCAAAAGACCCAGGTATTCCTGTCCCCGGAAGGGGACCTGTACCGCACCCGGCTGACCCATACGCTGGAGGTGTCGCAGATCGCCCGCACCATTGCCCGCGCCCTGCGCCTGAACGAGGATCTGACCGAGGCCATCAGCCTGGCCCATGACCTGGGCCACACGCCCTTTGGCCACGCCGGAGAACGGGCGCTCAACCAGCTCTGCCCGGGCGGGTTCAAGCATTATGTGCAGAGCCTGCGGGTGGTGGACAAGCTGGAAAAAGAGGGCAGGGGCCTCAACCTGAGCTGGGAAGTGCGCAACGGCATCGTGACCCACACCAAAGGCACCTGGGCTGCCACCCCGGAAGGGCGCATCGTACGCATGGCAGACCAGATCGCCTACGTCAATCACGACATCGAGGACGCCGTGCGCGCCGGTGTGCTGGACCCGGACATCCTGCCCAAAGACTGCACCGCGGTGCTGGGCACCACCAAATCCGCCCGCATCACGACCATGATCAACAGCATCCTGCGCAATAGCGACGGCAATGTACGGGTGGGTACGGAGGAGAATGAGGCCTTTCTGGCCCTGCGGGACTTCATGTACGCCACCGTCTATGTGGACAAAACCGCCAAACGCGAGGAACAAAAGGTGGACAAGGTGATCGGGGAGCTGTATGACTACTACCTGAACCACATCGACCGGATGTCCAATTTCTACGTTCAGCTGGCGTATCAGGAAGGCCGTGACCGCGCGGTGACCGACTACATCAGCGGTATGAGCGACGAGTTTGCCATCCGTACCTTTGAGGAGCTTTTTGTGCCGCAGAAGTGGCATGTTCTATAAACCGGAAAGGTCGTTTGAAAATCCATGATCCCACACGAATACATTGAGGAACTGACCCGCCGCACCGACATCGTGGAGTTGGTGGGCAGCTATGTGCAGCTCAAGCGCAAGGGGCGGCTGTACGGCGGGCTGTGCCCTTTCCACAGTGAAAAATCGCCCTCCTTTTACGTCTACCCGGACACCCAGAGCTTTTACTGCTTTGGCTGCGGGGCCGGCGGCGATGCCATTACCTTTGCCAAAAAGATCAACAGCATCGACTACCCGGAGGCCGTCAAGATGCTGGCGGCCCGCGCCGGGATGCCGGAGCCCCAGGAGGACGACAAGACCGGCCGGATGCGCAGCCGCATCCTGTCCATGAACAAGGAGGCGGCACGGTTTTTCCATGCCTGCCTCAACTCCACCGTGGAGGAGGCCCGGCAGGCCCGTGCCTACTGGCGACGGCGCGGCCTGGACGACAAGACCATCGTCCGGTTCGGCCTGGGCTATGCGCCCAACGACGGGCAGGCCCTGTATCAGTTTTTGCGCGACAAGGGCTACAATCAGCAGGAGCTGGATGCCAGCGGTCTGTTCAAGCGCAGTCCGTCCGGGCGGATCTACTGCCTGTTCTGGAAGCGGGTGATGACCCCCATTTTTGATCTGCGGGGCAACATCATTGCCTTTGGCGGCCGCGTGCTGGATGACTCCAAGCCCAAATACGTCAACAGCCCGGAAACGCTGGTCTATCACAAGTCGGACACGGTATTCGCGCTGCAGATCGCCAAGCGCAGTGCGTCCCGGCGGTTCGTGCTGTGCGAGGGCTATATGGACGTCATCAGTATGCAGCAGGCCGGCATCGATACAGCAGTGTGTGCCTGCGGCACGGCCCTGACCCCGGATCAGGTGCGGCTCATCAGTGAGTACGCGGACGAGGTCATCCTGAGCTACGACTCGGACGAGGCAGGCCAAAAGGCCACCCTCCGGTCTCTGGAACTGTTCCGCAACAGCCCTGTAAAGGTGGGCGTGCTGCAGATCCCTGGTGCCAAGGACCCGGACGAGTACATCAAAAAGTATGGTGCCGAGCGCTTCAAGGCACTGCTGGACGGGGTGGGCAATGCACTGGACTTCCGTCTGGGGCGGCTGCGCAGCCAGTATGATCTTTCGCAGGACGCCCAGCGGCTGGAATACGTCAAGGAGGCGGTGGACCTGCTGGCCCAGCGGTCCAGCCCCACCGAGCAGGAGGTCTACGCCGGGCGGCTGGCAGAGGAGACCAACATCTCCAAAGCTGCCATCATGACCCAGCTGGGCACCGCCGTAAAAAAGGCAGGCAGCAAACGCCGCCGGGAGCATGACCGGCAGGTGCTGCGGTCCGGGGAGATGGACCAGATCAAGGTGTCCTACACAGCAGGCGGCAGCCAGGCCCTGGGCATCGTCAGCGCACAGCAGCGTCTGCTGGCGGCCATCCTGCGGGAACCGCAGTATCTGGATCTGGTCAAGGATCAGCTGACGGCAGACCGATTCATCCAGCCCCAGCAAAAGGAGCTGTACCAGGCTATGGTGGACTGCCGCCAGCAGGGGGTGGACATCAGCCTGGCCACCCTCCGGGCCTTTGTCAGCGAGGAGGCTCTGAATGAACTGAGCCATCTTGCGGCACAATACAGCGATGTGAACTGTACACCGGATGACATCCGGCTGTATCTGGACCGCATTGCCCGGGGCATGCCCGTGGCAAGCAAGGCGGCCAGCATGACAAACGAGGAACTGAGCAGCTACTTCCAGTCGATGCGCGAAAAAAAGCAGGGGCTCGTGTGCGAAGAAGAATGAGGCCCGCTTTCCCCTCCGGCTGGAGCAGGAGAGGAAAGGAGCAGGAATCATGCAGAAATTGTCGCAGACCGAGGAACTGGCCCGGACGCTGGCGGCACACGCCCGGCGCAAGACCCTGACCCCGGACCAGATCAGCCGCGCCATGGACGAGGCGGACTATGATGTGGCCCGGCTGGATGAACTGTACGAAGCGCTGGAGGCCCGGGGCATGCACATTGCCGAGGACGAGGAAGCGGAGCTTCCGCCGCTGGACGAAACGCAGCTTGGTCAGCTGGAACATGAACTCTCCGCCGAGGGCGTGGCGCTGGATGACCCAGTGCACACCTATTTAAAGGAGATCGGCCGAGTGCCGCTGCTTACGGCACAGCAGGAAGCAGACCTTGCCCGCGCCGCACAGGCCGGGGACGCCGACGCTCGCCGTGCTCTGAGCGAAGCCAACCTGCGGCTGGTGGTGTCGGTGGCCAAGCGCTATGTCGGGCGGGGACTGCCGTTTCTGGACCTGATTCAGGAAGGAAACCTCGGCCTGATGAAGGCGGCCGAAAAGTTTGAGCCGGAGCGCGGCTTCAAATTTTCCACCTACGCCACCTGGTGGATCCGGCAGTCCATTACCCGTGCGATTGCAGACCAGGGCCGTACCATCCGCATTCCGGTGCATCTGGTGGAGAACATCAACCGGGTCAAAAAGACAGCAGGGGAGCTGCTGCGCAAAAATGGCCGGGAGCCCACGGTGGAGGAAATCGCCGTGCAGCTGGATCTGGAACCGGACCGGGTGCGGGAACTGCTGCAGCTGGCACAGGATCCCATCAGTCTGGAAACGCCGGTGGGCGAGGAAGAGGATGCCCATCTGGAGGATTTCATCCAGGATGAGGAAGCGGGTGTTCCGGTGGACGAAGCCGGGCGGCAGCTGCTGCGCCGGGAACTGATGAACGTGCTCAAGAGCTTGACGCCACGGGAAGAGCGGGTGATCGCCCTGCGCTTCGGGCTGGAGGACGGGCGTTCCCGTACGCTGGAAGAGCTGGGCCGGGAGTTCAACGTGACCCGGGAGCGGGTGCGGCAGATCGAAGCCAAAGCCCTGCGTAAGCTGCGGCATCCCAGCCGCGCTAAGCGCCTGCGGGATTATCTGGATGAGTGAAGCGCTGATAACATTATAAGAGGGAGCCTCTGAAAAATCTGCGGATTTTTCGGAGGCTTTTTTGTGCAGAAGTGGAACGGAACGATTGGAAATGGCTCCGCGTGCGCTGCGCCATGAATAGCGGAAATATCATTTTCACGAGAGGGGTCGTTACGGTAAGGGGCATCTGTTGTGATCGGCTTTACGGTCGCCGCGTAACAGGGCAGAGAAATCTTTCTGATAAAGTCCTACTTCAGAATACAAGAGACAAGATAGACAAATTGCACAAGGCTGTTTTGGTATGGAACGTGCAAAATAAAAATATCAACCCCTAAAACGAAGAAAATTGACACGCTGCCGGGTGTGCGGAATAAACCGGCAAAAATCAAAAAAATGCACAGAAATCGTGAAAAATGGCTTGACAACTGGACTTTTAGGGTGTATACTGCATTAGTATCA
>OBIU01001037.1_pt1 | contig 10477 bp, 5 predicted proteins | sample 1519871 | NCBI WGS metagenome assembly OBIU01 (sample SAMN04209229, study PRJEB22552) | human gut metagenome | biome: gut; material: feces | host: Homo sapiens | place: USA: Oklahoma
ACGATGAGCAGGCTGGTGCCGTTCATGATCAGGGTCATAAAGGGCATCATGGCCACCATGGCGCGGTTGGTGAACAGCTGGGTGCCCATCAGGTCCTTGTTGGCCTTGTCGAAGCGCTGTTCCTCAAACTGTTCGCGGCTGAAGGCACGCACCGGCATAATGCCGGTCAGGACCTCGCGGCTGACGAGGTTCAGCCGGTCCACCAGCGTCTGCATGATCTTGAACTTGGGCATGGCCACGTTCATCAGGAAGAGGATGAGCAGCAGCAGCAAAGCCACGTCCAGCACCACGATCCAGGAAAGGCCCGAGCGGCTGCCCACCACATGGAGCACACCGCCGATGCCCAGAATGGGCGCATAGGCCACCATGCGCAGCAGCATGACGCAGACAAACTGCACCTGCTGGATGTCGTTGGTGGTGCGGGTGATGAGGGACGCGGTGGAGAAGTTCTCGATCTCCGCATGGGAGAAGTGGATGACGCTGGAGAAGGTCTCGCGGCGCAGGTCGCGGCCGATGGCGGCGGACACCCGGGAGGCCAGGAAGCCCACCGCGATGGACACGGCCACCATCAGCAGGGTCAGGGCCAGCATCTGGCCGCCTACCTTATATAAATAGTGCATCTGCACAGCGTGGGCAATGCCCTGGGCCTCGTATTCCAGCCCCACCAGCAGCAGAGCCTGGCTCTTCAGGTTCTCCACCACGGTGTCGTCCAGCTGGCCGATGGCACCGGTCAGCTGCTGCTGCACGGCGTCGCGGCTGAAGCCGGGCATCTGGCTCATGGCGGCAAACTGGCCGCACACGGTGTCCAGGTCCTCGGCCGTGGGGGCCACAGTCTCGGTTTCCGTGTCGGTATTGCGGTCGGCACCGGAGGCCTGCAGGTCCGCAAGGCCGGTCATGCCCATGCCGGTCTGCCCGGCGGGGGTGTTGGCTGCCTGGGCGGCCGCCAGATACAGCACGATGTCCGGCGTGGTCACAGCATCTTCCAGCGCAGTGCGCTCGTCGGCGGTCAGGTCGGTGCGCAGGCGCAGCACATCGCCGTCGGCGGTGTAGGCGTTCTGGAAGGCAGCGGCGTCCTCCTCGCGCATCAGCAGCGAGAGGGCATCCAGCGTGCTCTGCCGCACTGTGGCAGGCAGGGGGCTTTCGATGCCGCCCTGCTGGATGCCGGTGTCCACGATCTTGCTGGTGTAGTCCGGCAGCGACAGATCGCAGTACGCCTGCACGAACAGCAGTGCGAACACCACGAGGCAGACGGCCCAGTGACGGGCCAGCTGCTTAAAGATCTTTGTCATGGTTTGGTTCTCCCTTCGGTTTGGTGGTACGCGCAGCATTTTCCGCAAGAATGGCTTCCATCAGCGCGCCGCGCAGCGCTTCCATCTGGGCCAGCTGTTCCGGCTCCAGCCGGGCCATGACACTGGAAAAGTAGTCCCCAAGAGCAGCCTCGCACTGTCGGCAGGCCTCGTATCCCTTGGGCGTGAAACGCACCAGCGTCTTGCGGCGGTCGGCAGGGTCGGCAAAGCGTTCCACAAGGCCGTCCTGCTCCATCTGCCGCACCGTGCGGGAAATGGCAGGAAGCGGTTGATGAAGCTCCTGAACAAGATCGGAGATATAAACGGCACCGTCCTGTCCATGGAGACGAATGCAGCCCAGCAGCCCTTCCAGCATGGGAAAGTGGCACTTGGGGCAGTCGGCCAGAGCGGCCTTCATGCCGGCCTTGGATGCTTTGCTCAGCCGGTGGATGTAGCGGCAAAGCCCACGGAAACTCAACGTGGATTCCTCGGACACGCGATCCCTCCTCTCGAAAATTGCTTAACAACTGTTAACTGTTAACGCTTGATAATAATAGGCTTTTGCAGGCCGGATTGCAACCCCCTGCAGGGATTGTTTCACAAAAGTTCACAAACGTTTGTGTCCCGCATACACATAAAGCAAAGGGGGCATCGGGCATGGAACAGCGTTTGTGGATGATCCTGCAATTGTTCGGCGGGGCGGCACTTTTCTTATACAGTATGGACACCCTCACGGACGCTTTGCAGCAGGCGGCGGGGGACACCCTGCGGCAGGCCCTTGCCCGGCTCACGGCCCACCCGCTGGCCGGGGTGCTCACGGGGGCGGCGGTCACGGCGGTGGTGCAGAGCAGCTCGGCGGTCACGGTGCTGGTGCTGGGCCTTGTGGGGGCCGGGCTGCTGACCCTGCAGCGGGCCGTGCCGGTGGTGTTCGGAGCCAACATCGGCACCACGGTCACCGCGCAATTGCTGGCCTTCCGGCTGGAGGATGCCCGGTATCTGCTGCTGGTGGCGGGGCTGCTGCTCTGGTTCGCGGGGCGCGGGCGTCTGCACGCAGCCGGGCAGGCGCTGTTTGCGTTCGGCCTGCTGTTTGAGGGCATCGCGGTCATGGCCGAGGCCATGGAGCCGTTGGCAGCGGGGCCGGTGTTCCGGCAGTGGATGGCCCAGGTGCGGCACCGCCCCGGCCTGGGCCTGCTGGCAGGGCTGGGCATGACCCTTGCCGTGCAGAGCAGCTCCGCCACCATTGCGGTGCTGCAGCGGGCGGCCGCCCGCCCCGGGCCGGACGGCGGGTGCCTGCTGGGCCTTGCGGGAGCCATCCCGGTGCTGTTGGGGGACAACATCGGCACCACCGTCACGGCGGTGCTGGCATCGGTGGGGCAGAGCCGGGACGCCAAACGTCTGGCGGCGGCCCACGCCCTGTTCAACCTGTCCGGGGCGGCGGTGTGCTGGCTGCTGCTGCCCCAGTTCACCGCGCTGGTGCGGCTGGTCTCGCCCCACGGGCCGGAGAGCGCCGTGCTGGCCCGGCAGATCGCCAACGCCCACACCCTGTTCAATCTGGGCTGCACGGTGCTGTGGCTGCCCCTGACCCCTTGCATGGTGCGCATCGTGTGCATTCTTTTGCCGGAAAGGCACGCCCCTGAGTTGAAATGAATGCCTTAAAATGGTATAATGACAATGTATCGAACAAATTTTGTGACGCTTTTGTTGCACAAACGATAAACGGACCCTTCTGTGGGCCTGCAGCGGTGTGCGGCTGCCAGGGCACAGAGCGAACCAAGAGGACGTGTTTACTATGAAGGATATCATCAACGGGTTGATCGAGCGGTTCCGCAGGCAGCATGTACAGGCCCGGCGCTATGTGGCCATGATGCTGGTGCTGGCCCTGCTCACCACCCTGTTCGTCAACTGGCAGCTCCATGGGGTGGGCATCTCCATGACTGCCGACTACCACTGCGGCTACGAGGAGCACCAGCACACGGCGGCCTGCTACGAAAAAGTGCTCACCTGCGGTTACGAGGAGGGCGAGCCGGAAACGCCCGTCACCTCTTCGGACAGCAGCGCCGATCCGGTGTCCGCCTACAGCGCGGAAGAGCCGGAAGAGCTGGAAGAGCCGGTGCAGACCGAGCCGGAGACCATCTGGGTGCCCCATGAGCACACCGATGCCTGCTACGAGGAGCACTGGGTGCTGACCTGCTGTCAGGAAGAGCACGAGCACACCGACGACTGCTTTGACGAGTACGGTGCACTCATCTGCGGCGAGTTTGAGCATATCCACGACGACAACTGCTACACCACCGAGTATGAGCTGGTGTGCGGCCTGGACGAGGGCGAACTGGTGGAGGAGCCCAACCCCGCCTATCAGGAAATGCCTGCCAGCCGCCCCGTGGTGGACTTGCCCACTGAGCCGGCCGAGACCACCCCGGACGAGCCGGTGCTGCATCACCACACCGACGCCTGCTACACCGAGGAGCTGGTGTGCACCATCCCGGAGCACCACCACACCGTGGAGTGCCTGGCCGATACCCAGGCCGACGTGGAGACTGCCGAGGAATGGCAGGCCGCGGCCAACGTGGCCCTGAACGGCAACTGGGCCGAGGACCTGCTCACCGTGGCAAAGTCCCAGCTGGACTACCAGCAGAGCGACAAGAACTTCAAGCTGGATGTGGAGGACCAGCAGGTGCTGCGCGGCTACTCCCGCTATGGTGCCTGGTACGGCAACCCCTACGGTGCCTGGGACGTGATGTTCCTGTCCTACTGCCTGCACTTTGCGGGTGTGCCCCAGACGGTGGTGCCCCAGCGTGCGGGCGTGATGGCCCTGCACAGTGACCTGCGCGGCTCCCAGTGGCTCACCGACGCCGACGGCTCCACCGCAAGGCCCGGCGATATCGTCATCTACAACACCCTCACCACCGAGCAGGTGGCCGTGGACGAGAGCTCCTATGGCATCGCCCTGCTGGACCTGGACGAGGACCCCGACACCGCCGCCCAGCTCACGGCTTCCGAGCCGCAGGTGGACACCCGCACCGTGACCACCGAGACGGTGGGCGTCGTGTCCGCCGTGGACCCCGACGCCGGGACCCTGACCGTGATCTCCGGCAACGTGGACGGCAAGGTGGCCGAGGTGCCCGCTGCCATGTCCGACGTGACCAGTGTCATCTCGGTGACCGGCGCCTATGCCGCCGAGACCACCGCTGCGGCCCCGGAGGACCCGGCAGGCTCCCAGGAGAAGCTGGACGGCAGCTATGCGCTGCTGGAAGATGAGGATGGCTTTGGGGCCACCGTGGACTGGGTGGGTGACGCCGACCCCTACGGCATCGCCCTGCTGGCTGCCGGGGACGACCATGATCTGAACACCTGGATCACGGATGTCAATTATGAAAAGACGACCGACGGGAAAACATGGACGTCTATCGGCGCGGGCAGCGTGACCGTGGACAGCGGCACCCGCGTCCGCGTGAACCTGAAGTATACCGTGAATGCCGGTGTGCTGACGCCCACCCACAATACCCTGACCTACCAGCTGCCCGAAGGCCTGCCCATGCCGGATGTGACGACGGGCAACATCGTGGATGAGTCCGACAAGGACGAGGCCGGCAATGCAAAGGTCGTGGGCAGCTTCACCGTTGACACCGACGGCAAAGTGACCCTGACCTTTACGGACGAAAAGTTCATCGGCACCGACGAGAAGGGCGGCCTGACATTCACCGGTACCTTCAAGGCCGCCGTTACGGCGAGCGCCGACAACTTTGAGGACGAGAAGGAGATCAAATTCAAGGACGACTGCATCCTGACCATCAAGAAGAAAACGGCAGATATAAAGATCAGCAAAGGGAGTGGGTCTCCGCTGATTACGAACCGTAAGGACGGCACCTTTGTAAATAATTATGAGGTGACGGTGGGGACCACCAACGGCACCAAAGACCCGGTGATCCTTACGGATACCCTGAACACGAATAGGAATGGCGAAAACCGTAGCGACTACCTGAAGGGCGGAAAATATCTGGTAGACTCCTTTAAACTTTACAAGGTGGATGCTTCGGGCACAAAAACGGAGATTGACGTCCCTGCGCATGAACTGAAAACCGACGGCAACGGCAACCCCCAGGTGGTCCTTGCTCCGCTGCCTGCATTGGAGGCCGGAGAGAAGTACATCTGGAACTACGACGTTCAGCGGAACTATGCGGACTTTGACGAGATGCCCAACGGCGTCGCTATCATCAACAACACGGCGAAAGCCGAGGCAGGGCGCAATGTAAAAGATGCGGCTGACGCATGGTACACATGTAAAACCTCTCGCATTGAGAAGAAAGGCGAGTACGACCCCAAAACAGGCCGCATCCAGTGGACGATCACTGTAAAGGTACCTCATTCCTTCCTGGGGCCCTATCTCCTGCAGGGCTGCAAGATCACAGATGCCTTGCCAGACGGTGTGAAAATTGTAGGGGATGTAAAGGTAGGCGACGATACGATATCGGCAGAGAAATTCCAGCAAAATGGCTATACCATCCCGGCGGAGTATGGGAAAACAGAGCTGAAGATCACCTTTGAGACCACCACCCCCATCGGCGGCGGCCCGGTGACCAACACGGCACAGATCCTGACCAAGAGCGACCATACCTTTAAGGCCTTGTATACCGAGAACATCGGGAAGGGCGATTGGAGCCTGAGCAAGGAGCTGTCCAGCAGCAGCAAGGGCCTGGCCAAATGGGATATCTCTGCCGCCAATGCGGCCGGCGAAAGCAGCTTTACCCTGGTGGAGAGCCTCCAGGACGCTGTGAACGAAAGCGGCCAGACCCAGCTGAACACCCACTACGCCTACGCCGCAGAGCTGGAGAAAGCTTTGGAAAATGGCCTGACCCTGACCCTCCACGACGGTGGCACCATGACCTATGCCCAGGCTAAGGCCGACAAGGTCATTGCCGTCACCTACTACAGCGGTGCCAACGGCACCGGCAGCACGGTGACTGCCAACGACCCCTCCATCCGGGTGCAGAGCTTTACCATCCAGATAAACAAGGCAGGTGACAACCCGGTGCGGCGTGTGGAGGTAAAGGACCTCCCTACCCACGAGAATCAGAGCAAGGTGCCCACCGGAGAGAAATGGACTTACAAAAACAGCGTCAGCATCCAAGGCAGCTCTCAGAGGGCTGAGGCAGAGGACACCTACCACAGCTACAAGAGCTTTGAAAAACGGGTGTCGGCTAACAGCGATCAGGACGAATCTGGTTACCAAAGCGGAGACCAGACCTACCAGTACAGTAAACTCGACGGCAAAAACCTCCACTATCAGCTGGTGCTGCAGACCTCCGCCGATGATAGGGACGAGATCACGGTTACCGACACCCTGCCGGAAAACGTCGGCTTCAAGGTGGATAATGTCAAGATCGCGCTGGATGAGGGCGATTTTGTAAAGATCAGCGATAAAAATGTAGACTGGGCGACGGCAGAGTATGACAAAACTACCCGGAAGCTCACCATTAAAATCAGCAACTACAACCAGTCGGGGCAGGAGGAACACCGCATCCGCATCCAGTACAAAGTGAGCGTGAGCGACGATCCCAGCTGGAAGAACCCCTCGGTGGGCAAGCTGACCTATACGAACAGCGCCACTTGGGGCGAGCTGACCGAGACCACCACCACCACCATCACCCGCAAGGTGGAGCAGGTGAAAAAGACTGGCTGGCAGGACCCCGGCAACGACCGGAAGCTGCACTATCAGGTGGTCATCAACCCGGCCGGCGAGGATCTGTCGGCCGGGCAGACCAGAGCGGAGAAGATCGAGCTGTGGGATAACATCAGCACCACCAATGGTGCCATCGCCACCGGCGATGTCAACTCGGTCAAGTTGTATTTTTACGATTACGACGAAACAGTCGGCGTGACCACCGGCAAAGAGGTGCCGCGCAACATGTACCGCATCCTGGAAGCGGACAAGAACGGCTGGCTTCATATGGAGATCCCCAATATGGCGGCCATGATCCTTGTGTATGACTGCAATGTGAAGGATGGCAGTGCTGCCGCCAGCTACCAGGTGAGCAACACCGTGACCCTGAGCAACGGCAGCAAATCCAGCGACAGCGGCATCACCTACCAGGTCAAGGCGGATGCAACGGCCACCACCGCACAGTTCGTGCTGCGCAAGAAGGACAGCTACTCCGGCGTGTCGCTGGAGGGCGCGGAGTTCACCATTTACCAGTACGACAAAGCGATTGAAGGATGGACGAAGTGGGCAGGCAACGGCACGGGCACCCTGACCACGGACGAAAACGGTCAGGCCAGTCTGGCTGTGCTGGATAGTGAGACTGCAAGCTGCCTGAAACCGGACGTGCTGTATAAGCTCGTGGAGACCAAAGCACCCACGGACTATCAGCTGGATGCCACCCCGCACTACCTGCTGTTCCGCAATAACGCCAGCGCGGAGAATGAGCAGAAGGCCTTTGCAAATGCCACAGGCGTGGCTGAAGGCACCACCATCTTGACCGTGAATGACGAGACGGTGGACCTGAACCGCAATGTGCAGGTGGGCAGCGACGCCGGCACCACCACTGCTGAGTACAGCAACGTGTACAGCAACCTGACCGTCAGCAAGCTCTGGCTGGACCAGGATACCAAAAAGCCGGTGGAACCGGCGGTGGACAGCATCCACATCAAGGTGTGGCAGTACACCGACAATGACAAGGACAGAACGTTGTTTGCCGAAGCCGACCTGACCGCACCGGCGTGGACCTGGTCCAAGTCGGGGACCGATCTGCCCCTGACAGACCCTGTCAGCGGCAAGGCGTACCACTACCTGGTGGAGGAAGAGACCACCGGCAACTGGAACGTGTACATTGACAACAACGGCGTGCAGACCGGCAATATCACGGTGCAGAACTATGTCTACACCGGCTACGAGCTGCCGTCCACCGGCGGCATGGGCACGGCACCCTTCGGGGTGCTGGGCGGCGCACTGGCCGCTGCAGCAGCCCTGCTGCTGGTCCGCAAACGGAAACAGAACGAGGAGGAGTGAGCAGCCATGAAACAAAACAAAAACAACCGGTTTGCCGCTCTTCTGCTGGCGCTGTGCATGGCCGTGTGCTGTGCACTGCCCGCGCTGGCAGCCCCCGCGGCCAGCGCCAACATCGACCTGAGCCGCACCGGCAGCATGGACGTGACCCTGTACGACCACCAGAACGACGTCCCCCTGCGGGGCGGCGCACTCACCGTGTACAAGGTGGCGGACGTGGCCCGCACCAACGGCGACCTGCACTTTGTGTACACCGCCGACTTTACGGGCTGCGGCATCGCGCTGGGCGACCTGACGGACAGCACGCTGGCTTCCAGGCTGGAAGCCAAGCTGCCCGCCCGCGCCGCCGGCACCACCCATAAGATCAGCGAGCAGGGCATCGTCTCCTTTGATGCGCTGCCGCTGGGCCTGTACCTTGTGGTGCAGACCGAGAACTCCAAGGGCTACGAGGCCATCAATTCCTTCCTGGTGTCGCTGCCCATGGCGGACGAAAGCGGCTGGCTCTACACCGTGGACGCCACCCCCAAGGTGGGCGCGCCCACGCAGGAGGTGACCCCGCCCGAACCGGAAACTCCCAGCAAGCCTTCGGAACCGGACAAACCGTCCGAGCCGGAGAAGCCCTCGGAGCCGGACAAGCCCACCCAGCCCGGCACCCCGGATGAGCCGGACAACCCGGACATGCCGGTGGACCCCAACGACCCCAACCGCCCGGTGTCGCCCGGTACGCCGGATAACCCGGTGAACCCCGGCAACCCGGACAACCCCGTGGCCCCCGGCAACCCGGACAACCCGGTGGCGCCGGGCCGCCCGGACGGCAATGCACTGCCCCAGAGCGGCCAGCTGAACTGGCCCATCCCGTTCATGGCCTGCAGCGGCGTGCTGCTGTTTGCCGTCGGCTGGGTGCTGGACCGGAAGGAGATGCTGGCATGAACACAAAGCAGAAGATCGGCCGCGCCTGCATGATCGTGGGCATCCTGCTCATTCTGGGAGCACTGGCCCTGCTGGGCTATAACCAGTGGGACGCCAACCGCGCCGACCAGGCTTCGCAGGACGCCCTGGGCAAGCTGGAAGAGACCCTGACCGAGACCATTGAGGACAAGACGAAGGACGAAGAGCCGGTGGTCCAGCCGGAGCTGGACCCGGAGCAGGAGATGACCGTCACCGACATCGACGGCTGGGGCTACATCGGCTACCTGTCCATCCCGTCCATCGGGCTGGAACTGCCCGTGATGAGCGAGTGGAGCTATGCGGGCCTCAAAGTGGCCCCGGGCCGTTACAGCGGCTCCACCTACGCCGACAACATGGTGGTCTGCGCCCACAACTACGCCAAGCATTTCAGCCCCATCAAGTGGCTGGCCCTGGGCAGCGAGGTGTACTTTACCGACATGGACGGCCAGCGCTGGAGCTATGAGGTGTCCAACGTGGAGACCATCCAGCCCACGGATATCGACAAGATGATCACGGCCAGCGACGAGGACGCCTGGGACCTGACCCTGTTCACCTGCACCACCGGCGGCCGCGCCCGCTGTGCCGTGCGCTGCACCCGCACCGGTTACCCGGTCTTGGAGACCAGCGCGGCAGGGCGGATCACGGAGTAAGCAGGACGATTTGGAATTGCCTCCGCTTTGCTCTGGCAATATCAGCGGAAAATTATTTTTAAAGATATGCAATCTCGGAAAATCTGCGGATTTTCCGGGATTGTTTTTTCACGGATGGGCGTTAAGGAAAGTGGCCTGTTCTCTGGAAGGCAAACGATTTAGAATGCCCTCCGCGTTGCTCTGGGCATAAATAGCAGAAAAATTATTTTAGATTTTGCAAATCCGGCAGGGCTGCGGCCCCGCCGGATTTGCTTTTTCACGGGAGAGGGCGTTACGGGAAGTGGCATCGGCTGCTGTTGGCCTGCGGCCAAAGCGCAGCAAATCAAATGCCTTTTACGGCAACGCTCCTCACCGGGGAGCTGGCGCGCAGCGACTGAGGGGCGTTCCAATCGGTGGAAGCCGAAAATACGGTGAAAAGATCTTCACGCCGAACAGGCGTGAATCTTCAGTATTTTCGGGTGGAGCCTACTTCTTTGGGGTCTGAAAGGGGCGAGCAGCCCCTTTCTTGCAACGACGACGACCGCTGCCTGCGGCAGAAACAGGGAGGAGTTGTTGGGGCCGCGTTCTGATTTTTCAAAGCCCTGCCAAGG
>OBIU01001040.1_pt1 | contig 10470 bp, 5 predicted proteins | sample 1519871 | NCBI WGS metagenome assembly OBIU01 (sample SAMN04209229, study PRJEB22552) | human gut metagenome | biome: gut; material: feces | host: Homo sapiens | place: USA: Oklahoma
GAAAGCGTGATTTTATATGAACATATGGCTAAAGTTAAGGAAAACAGCAGCAATTGCACTATGTGAGTTACTTGCAATTGCTACAATTTTTACAGGCTGTTCCTCCACTGATTTATCCGGCACTGAAGGTACCGGGCATGCCGCAGGAGCTGTTGTGGCAGGGGAGGATTCTTCCGGTGCTTTAGGTAGCAACGATAAAGTGGATGGGCCACAGGAGGATCTTGTAAACAACAATTCTTATGTTTCACTTGATGCGATTCCGGCATATGATGGCAAGGCATACGTGGCTGTCAACAATAATGAGCCTTTTTTTACGGACAGCGATATGACTACCACTGCTTTTGAAAATTACAGTGATTTGGATTCACTTGGCAGATGCGGTGTGGCTTATGCCAATATCTGCAAGGATATCATGCCGACTGAGGAGCGTGGCAAGATAGGCATGATAAAGCCATCAGGCTGGCATACGGTGAAGTATGATGTGATAAAGGACAGGTATTTATATAATCGCTGTCATCTTATTGGCTATCAGCTTGCCGGGGAGAATGCCAATCCAAAGAATCTTATTACCGGTACGAGATATCTGAATGTGGAGGGGATGCTTCCGTTTGAGAATCTGGTAGCGGATTATGTAAACAATACAGGCAATCATGTGCTCTACAGGGTGACTCCGATGTTCTCTGGCAGCAATCTTGTTGCAAACGGTGTTCTCATAGAGGCAAAGTCGGTTGAGGATAACGGGGGCGGCATACTTTTTAATGTCTATTGCTATAATGTGCAGCCCGGAGTCGGAATAAACTATGAGAATGGTGACAGCTGGCTGGATGGCACCACAGGAAGTGCATCATCAGGCTCAGACAGCTCAGCAGCAGAAAATAGCGCTGCAGATTCCTCAAACAGCGAGACTATGGTTCATATCACAGCAACCGGCAAGAAATATCACCGTGCGGGCTGTCGTACCTTGAAAAAGAGTGACACAGAGGTAACGCTTGATGAAGCAAAATCCATGGGCTTGTCTCCGTGCGGAATTTGCAATCCACCACAGTAGATGTGCATTAGCATTTGCAACCGTTCACCGCAGATGCTCGTTATCTTTGCAGCCCGTATAATTGCCATAAACCCTTGACGATTGCAAAACCGAAAAGTATAATAGAATAGCTAATGAATTCAATATTTTAATATAGATGGAGGAAACCAAATGGCACTGAGCAAAAAGCCGGTCAACGGCATGAAGGATATACTACCTGCAGAGATGGAAATCCGTGATTATGTGACAAGTGTGATCAAGGATACATACAGAAGCTTCGGATTTACACCGATAGAGACACCATGCATGGAGAATATAGCAAATCTCACAAGCAAGCAAGGCGGAGAAAATGAAAAGCTGATCTTCAAGGTAATGAAGAGAGGCGAGAAGCTGAATCTGGAGACAGCAAAGGAAGAGTCGGATGTAGTAGACTTTGGAATGCGCTATGACCTTACAGTGCCACTTTCAAGATATTATTCAAACAATGCCAACAACCTGCCATCGCCGTTTAAGGCACTTCAGATGGGCAGTGTGTGGAGAGCAGACAGACCTCAGAGAGGCCGCTACAGACAGTTTACACAGTGTGATATAGATATACTCGGAGAGCCAAGCAATCTGGCAGAGATAGAGCTGATTACAGCAACCACTACCACAATCGGCAGACTCGGCTTCGAGAACTTTGAGATAAGAATCAACGAGAGAAGAATCCTAAAGGCAATGGCAGCTTACAGTGGTTTTGCTGAGGAGGACTACGACAGCGTATTTATCACACTCGATAAGATGGACAAGATAGGAGTGGAAGGCGTTGCAAGTGAGCTTGCACAGGATGGCTATCCACAGGAAAATATTGACAAATATCTTGATTTGTTCAAGCTTTTGGAGCAGACAAGGGATGTCACTGAGGGTGTAAATATACTTTCAGAAAAGCTCGGTGAATATTTAGACGAAGAAGTGGTTACAAATATGACAGAGATAGCTACTGCTGTCAATGCCACAAAGGGAGCAAAGTTTGAGCTCGTATTTGACCCTACACTTGTTCGTGGAATGAGCTACTACACAGGAACTATTTTTGAGATATCAATGCCTGAGCTTGGCGCAGCCTGTGGCGGTGGCGGACGATATGACAAGATGATTGGAAAGTTCACCGGAAATGATGTACCGGCTTGTGGTTTTTCAATCGGTTTTGAGAGAATTATCCTGCTTCTCATGGAGAGCGGATTCAAGATTCCTGAGAGTCCAAAGAAGGTGGCTTATCTGGTTGAGAAGAAATATCCGGCAGACAAGCTTGTTGATGTCATGAACCAGGCAAAAGACGCAAGAGCAAACGGACAGCAGGTGCTTGTTGTGCGCATGAACAAGAACAAGAAATTCCAGAAGGAGCAGCTTATGAAAGAGGGCTACGAGGAGTTTGTTGAGTTCTTTAACAGATAGGAATCTGATAAACAGCAGATTAGCTGTGTAGCAGCGGTACCAAACAGTTATTAGAATAAATATATAGTAGAAATATAAGGAGCATAAAATGGCAGAATCAATGCAGGGCTTACATAGAAGCCATAGATGTACAGAGGTATCAAATGCCAATATCGGTGAGAAGGTCACCGTCATGGGCTGGGTACAGAAGAGAAGAAATTTAGGAAGTCTCATTTTCGTAGATTTAAGAGACAGAAGCGGAATACTTCAGATAGTATTCGGTGAGGAAAATGTAGGTGCAGAGGGCTTTGAAAAGGCAGGCACCTTAAGAAGTGAGTTCGTCATCGCAGTTGAGGGAACTGTCCAGAAGAGAACAGCTGCTGTCAATGAGAACTTAAAGACAGGTGATATCGAGGTTATCGCTACATCGATCAGAGTGCTTTCAGAGGCACAGACACCTCCATTCCATATTGAGGAGAATTCAAAGACCAGCGAGGACATCAGACTTAAATACCGTTATCTGGATCTTCGCCGCCCTGATATCCAGAGAAATCTCATGCTCAGAAGCAATGTGCTTCGCGTGATGCGTGACTTTATGGCAAACGAGGGATTTTTGGAGATAGAGACACCAATCCTTTGCAAGTCTACACCGGAGGGCGCCAGAGATTATCTCGTGCCAAGCCGTATACACCACGGACATTTTTACGCGCTCCCTCAGTCACCACAGCTCTTTAAGCAGCTTCTGATGGCTTCAGGCTATGACAGATATTTCCAGATTGCACGATGCTTCCGTGATGAGGATCTGCGTGCAGACAGACAGCCTGAGTTTACACAGGCAGATATGGAGCTTTCATTTGTAGATATCGATGATGTAATCGAGGTAAATGAGAGACTGTTAAAGCACCTTTTTAAAGAGGTCATAAATGTGGATGTTGAGATTCCGTTTAAGCGTATGCCTTGGCAGGAGGCTATGGACAGATTTGGTTCTGACAAGCCTGATACACGTTTTGGTATGGAGCTTTGCGATGTTTCGGATGTGGTAAAGGACTGTGGCTTTGGAGTATTCACAGGAGCTCTTGAAAACGGTGGCTCTGTCCGCGGTATCAATGTAGAGGGACAGGCAAAGATGCCTCGTAAGAAGATTGATAAGCTTGTAGAGCACGCAAAGGGCTGTGGAGCAAAGGGACTTGCTTATCTGTGCATCAATGAGGATGGCACATACAAGTCATCATTTGCCAAGTTTATGACAGAAGCTGAGCTTGATGCACTTGTTGCAAAGATGAACGGAAAGCCGGGAGATTTACTCCTTTTCGCAGCAGACAAGAATAAAATCGTATGGAATGTACTCGGAGCGCTTCGTCTCATGCTCGGAGCTGAGCTTGGCCTGATTGATGAGAACAAGTACAATTTCCTCTGGGTAACAGAGTTCCCACTCCTTGAGTGGTCTGATGAGGAAAACAGATTTATGGCAATGCATCATCCATTCACTATGCCTATGGAGGAGGATTGGGACAAGATAGACTCAGATCCGGGCGCAGTTCGTGCAAAGGCATATGATATCGTACTCAATGGTACAGAGCTTGGTGGAGGCTCAGTGCGTATCCATCAGGATGACATCCAGGAGAAGATGTTTGAGGTGCTTGGTTTCACAAAGGAGCGTGCACATGAGCAGTTTGGATTCCTGCTTGATGCATTCTCATATGGTGTACCGCCACACGCAGGACTTGCCTTCGGTGTTGACCGTATCTGCATGCATATGCTGCATACAGACAATATCAAGGAGGTTATTGCATTCCCTAAGGTAAAGGACGCTTCGGACCTCATGTCAGAGGCACCCGGAACTGTAGATCCAAAGCAGCTTGAGGAGCTTGGAATAGCTATAGCTGCAGAGGAAGATGAGGAATAACACTATAATATGAATTTGAAAAAAAATATTTTCAATGCGATTACCATAATACTGCTCGCCGCACTTATTGCGGGGGCAGTATTGCTTAATAATAGGATAAAAAAGCTCGAGACACAGATGTCATACACCTCAGACAACACATCGGTGATACTTTCCGATGTGCAGACCATGCAGGATGATATCAAGTCCACCCTTGAGGAGGAGGCCAGCCTCATAACAGACTGGGATATTTCCTTAAAAAGTGCAGACTTTACCGATAAGACATACACAGTCTCTGTCTCGGTGGTGCCAAAGGAGTACACAGAGGATACAAAAACCAGTGTATTTTTCGGTACAAACGAGATACCGCTCGAGCTAGACGGCATCAAGTATACGGGCGAGGCCACACTTCCGCTGTCAGAGGACTATGCAGGCAATGTGACATTTCTGTTTGTTGACGGAAATAAGAGAAGCACAGAGGTGCTCGATAAGTTTGAAGGTGTGACATCAGTGTTCAAAAATGTAGCATCCGGCATACTTGCCGATAAACCAACCTTTGACAATGGCAGCATAAAGCTTGGCACGGATGTAGATGTAGCGGTCATGGGAAATGATTACTTTGACTTTAACAGTGTGCAGCTCGTAGTTGCAAGCTCAGATACAGAGCTAAAGACATACGATATCAGACAGCTGTTGGCAGAAAACGGCACGGACAGTGCAGACTCTGCAGACACAGACTCCATCACATCCGCCTTAAGCCGGAAGGATGATGCCAAAAAAGATGGTTCAAAGAATAACACGGAAAATGATACCTCTGATGCCTCAAAAGAGGACGACGGTAAGCTCCATAGCCTCGAAGGCACAGTCAAAATCGAAGACTTAATCCCTGTCACAGCCGCAAGCAATATCAAAATATATGTCAAAGCAGTATCGGCACAGGGCTACACCTTCACATATGACCTGTTCGAGGGTACCGTAAATCAGGACATCACAGACTTTGAAACCACAGCCGACATATCCGGCGGAGACTACACAGTAACCGACCCGTCCGGCAGCAAATATGAACCGTAAAATATGATATAAGCGTAATTATTTAAAATCAGTTTTTCTTGTGTTTTCAAGGCGGCTCAGAATATTTATAAACAATATATAACTATTAAATAAGCTCATTTCGCATAAGTGAAATGAGCTTTAAATTTAAAAAGTAAAAAGTGCCGGACAAAATTTCACGCCAGTGAAATAAGTCCGGCACTGCCAGAATACAAGGTAGCAAAGCGCCTCGCTCATAAACCTGAATTAGCCGGAGAGCATACAGTGTGTTCCGAAGAAAAATGTGAACTGCCGCGGAGTTCCATAAAGTAAAAAAGAAAGAAAATGTAAATAAAACCGTAATCTGTCCGGACAAATAACCGCGGCTGACTTCACATTTTTCTGAGGAATATACTGTGTGCTATGCCGGCAGCCTCACAACCTAAAAAGCGAGGCGCCCACCACACCTATCATATGATGGGCTGTGCTCACCCTTCTTTTTTGCTGAGCGGCAGCGTAAATATAAACTCAGTTCCCACACCCTCAGTACTTATCACATTTATATTCTCACCATGCGCCTGCACGATTTCTTTAACTATAGACAGGCCAAGTCCCGTACCGCGCTTATCCTTTCCGCGGGATAAATCACTCTTGTAGAAGCGCTCCCAGATCTTAGAAAGGCTGTCCTTTGGTATACCGATACCGTGATCCTTTACTGATATAAACACCTTTTCATTTCTGATACTCGTCTCAATCTTTATACTCGAATCATTATTTGAAAACTTCACAGCGTTGTCTATCAGGTTGTAAAGAATCTGCTGGATTTTGACCATATCACCGCGCACGAAAAGCTCTTTTCCGGTGAGCAGCAGGTCAAAGCTTAAGCCCTTCTCACTGCATTTACCCTCGAAGGTAAGGATTGTCGTGCGGATCATTGTATTGATGTCAAAGTCAGCAATATCCAGATGTATGCCGTGATGACCGAACTGGTTCAGATCGATAAGACTCTTGGTGAGCTTATTAAGCCTCTCGGTCTCAAAAAGGATGATGTTTAAGTATTTATCCTGCATCTCAACAGGAATGGTTCCGTCCAGCATGGCCTCCACGTAGCCCTTTATCGAGGTAAGAGGGGAGCGGAAGTCGTGTGACACGTTGGAAACAAACTTGCGCTGATCCTCCTCAAGCGTATCAAGCTCAGTTGCCATGTAGTTTAGTGTGTTTGCCAGATAGCCGATTTCGTCATTGGAATGTACATCAATCTGGGCAGTGAAATCGCCCTTTGCATACTTCTTTGCGGTCTTTGTGATTTTGGAGATAGGACGGTAAATGGAGCGGCTCATCGTGACAAGCATAATAAATGCCACTGCAAAAATGAGCGCTACAGTGTAAAAGGAGATATTCATAAAACCGTTTACACCTGCCGTGATATGGCTCATTGTCTTGTGAATGACTATGTAGCCGATATTCTGGTACGAGACATTTACCGGGGAAAATACAGACAGCATCCTATGCTTGAAGGAGCCGTAAAAATTTCCAATCATATAGTTGTCGCTGCCGAAATCGGTGACATCAAAGCCATTTATCAATACAGGCTTAGAACTGTCATTTTGGGTATCAGTGCCTATTGACGGATCATCTGAGTCCATGAGCAGCTCACCGTCAGGGCTGACCACCCATACCTCGGCATCCATATAGTCGGCTACGATTTTCATGTGATTCTGGAAATCGCTAAGCGACATGGATGAGCCAAAGTATTCACTGGCATAGTCACCTGCTATGATGGAGGCTTCCCTGTAGAGATTGGATGCTTCCTGCTTTTCGATATAGTCTGTGGTGAGATGCTGTGTAAAGGTGCATATAATGAAAAAAGCGATGACACCGTAAATCAGGTAGCTGATTAACAGCTTAGAGTAGATGGTGTGCTTCATTATTATTTTACCTCAAACTTGTATCCGATACCCCAGACAGTTGCGATGCGCCAGGTAGGCTTGTCCTTGATTTTCTCGCGGAGACGCTTTACATGCACATCGACAGTGCGGGTGTCGCCGACATATTCATAGCCCCATATGTTGTCCAGAAGCTGCTCCCTAGTAAACACCTGATTTGGAGATGAGGCAAGAAAATATAATAGCTCAAGCTCCTTTGGCGGCATATCAATCTGCTGTCCGTCATAAGTGACAGAGTAGTTCGACAGATTTACAATAAGCCCCGGGTACTCCACACACTTGATATCTACGGAAGCATAGGCTTCCGGCTTTGCAGGCTGGAAGCGTCTGAGCACGGCCTTGACTCTTGCCACAAGCTCCTTTGAGTCAAAGGGCTTGAGTATATAGTCGTCGGCGCCAAGCTCCAGGCCTAAAACCTTGTCAAATACCTCGCCCTTTGCGGAGAGCATGATAATCGGCACATCGGACTTTGCACGTATCTCACGGCATACCTGATAGCCATCTATGCCCGGAAGCATGAGGTCCAAAAGAAGCATGTTTGGCTTGTAGTGCTCGAACGCGATAAGAGCCTGCTCACCGTCATTTACGATTTTGGTGTCATAGCATTCCTTGGTCAGATATAGAGATATAAGCTCTGCTATATTGTTGTCGTCGTCTACTATCAGTATTTTCTGTTTAACAGCCATTTCTAATCTCCTTCTTAAAAATTATTTATATTCCGTAAAAGTATATTGTCGTTATTTAAAGGTTGCGATGGTTACTCCGGCATCGCCCTCACCAAACTCACCGAGATGGTATTCCGCAATAGTTTTTGTCCTCTTAAGGAGTCCATGCACAGCCTTTCGCAGTGCACCGGTGCCTTTTCCGTGGACAATGCGCACAGATGTAAGATGAGCGATATATGCGTCGTCTAAGTATTTATCTAAGAGAGCAAGTGCCTCATCCGTAGTCTTTCCTATCAGGTTGATTTCTGATGAAACTGACAGCGATTTACTCATCTTTATCTTGCTTCCGCTGCCACCGTACTTCTTGGCAGGAGATACATCGTCGTTTAAGAGCACGAGGTCATTAATATTAACCAGCGAGCGCAGTATACCCATCTGCACATACAAATCGCCCTTGGCGTTTGGCAGAGTGTGGACAGTTCCCTTCAGATTGAGGGAGAGCACAAGCACAGAATCACCGATGCGCAGCTTCTTAGGCGCCTTGTGATTTGCCTTGGCAGTGTTTTTCTTGATGTCTGACAGCTTCTTTTCCTTGTCATTCATCTTGTCACGAAGGGCAGAGCGCTCCTTTTCCATCTGGCTCATAGGAGCCTGTCCCTGTCCGTATTTGTTGAAATTGCGGATGGTTTTGTCGGCAAGTTCCTTTGCATCCTGCAGTATCTTGTAGGCTTCCTCATTTGCCTCGCGTAAAATCTTGTCCTTGCTCTTGTCTATGCGCTCATTTTTCTCTTCGAGCTGTTTCTTGAGCTTTTCAATCTCGGCCTTGTAGCTGTTGATTTCAAGCTGTTCCTTTTCGATGGTTTGTCGCTGTGACTCGAGGCTTGCAATCAGATCCTCAAAATCAAGGTCGTTATCATTAATTCTGCTTTTTGCATCCTCGATGATGCTTTCGTCCAGACCAAGCTTTGATGAGATTGCAAATGCGTTACTCTTTCCAGGAATACCGATTAACAGGCGGTAGGTAGGGCTTAAAGTCTCCACATTGAACTCGCAGCAGGCATTTTCTACACCGTCTGTGGAAAGCGCATACACCTTAAGCTCACTGTAGTGTGTGGTGGCCATGGTGATGGCACCATACTGGTGCAGTCTGTTTAAAATTGAGATGGCAAGTGCCGCACCCTCTGTCGGGTCGGTTCCCGAGCAGAGCTCATCGAACAGGCAAAGGCTTCTGTCGTCAGCTTTTTCAAGAATTTTTACGATATTGGTCATGTGAGACGAGAAGGTACTGAGACTTTGCTCAATACTCTGCTCATCGCCTATATCCGCAAAGACATCCTCAAAGATGGCGAGCTTTGACCTGTCAGCCGCAGGAATGTGAAGACCTGCCTGACCCATGAGAGTCAAAAGTCCGACAGTCTTTAGTGAAACCGTCTTACCACCGGTGTTTGGTCCGGTGATGATGAGCTGCTTATAGTCCTCGCCGAGCCGTACATCTATAGGGACCACCTTTTTAGCATCCAAAAGCGGATGACGGCCCTTTCTGATATTGATATGCCCCTCGGTGTTGAACTCCGGTGCCACACCGTTATATGATTTAGCCAGATTTGCCTTTGCAAAAATGAAGTCAAGCTCTGAAAGAATCTCATAGTCCTGCTCCAAGGCAGCCGCATTCATGGCAACCTTGTCGCTGAGCGCTGCAAGGATTTTTTCAATTTCCTCCTGCTCCTTTATGAAAAGCTCCTTGAGCTCGTTATTCAAATTGACGACAGCCATCGGTTCGATAAAAAGGGTAGAGCCGGTAGATGACTGGTCGTGCATCATGCCGGGTACATTGCCCTTTGCCTCAGCTTTTACAGGCAGACAATATCTGCCGTCGCGCATGGTCACAACCGCATCCTGCAGATATGTCCTCGTTGTGCTGTTGTTCATGAGCTTGGTGAGCTGCGCATGGATTCTGTCGTTCATGCCGCGTATGCTCTTTCTTATCTTAAAAAGCTCAGGACTCGCATCATCGGCAATCTCTTCCTCAGATAAAATGCACCTCTTAATCTCATCGCAGAGCGCAGAAACCGGTTCAATCCCTGCAAACAGACCGGAGAGTGAATCCTGCTTCTCATTGTCCATGGCGCTTCTGCCATAAGCCTTCACGCGCTTTGCAACCTCCAAAAGACTGCAGATGCGAAGAAGCTCGGTCGTATTCAGTGCACCACCGATATCAAGCCTCTTTAGGGAAGCGTGTACATTGTGTATGCCAACGAAGGACACTCCACTGTCTTTGTACAGGCGGCTTAGTGCATCGGCAGTGGTGGTCTGCAGATGTCTGATTTCGTATAAATCGGTGATAGGCTCAAGCGAAAGACACCTTTTCTTTGTCTCATCACATGCTGCGTAGCTGCTTAGCATGGTGAGGATTTTGTTATATTCCAATGTTTTGTAAACTTTTTTATTCATTTCTATATCCTTATATTTCGGTAGTTGAATATTAAATTCATATTTACTGTATAGCTT
>OBIU01001041.1_pt1 | contig 10454 bp, 9 predicted proteins | sample 1519871 | NCBI WGS metagenome assembly OBIU01 (sample SAMN04209229, study PRJEB22552) | human gut metagenome | biome: gut; material: feces | host: Homo sapiens | place: USA: Oklahoma
CGCACGCTCCGTCCCGGGATGCCCGGTCATCCAGTAGTAGGTGGAGCGGGGAACGTCCGGTATCCTGCATTGCGCCGATATCGGGTAGCGGGCGGCGTTGGCCCGTATCACGCCTGCCTTCGTGCGAATACCGGCGCCGCTTGTTCTGAAACGTCCACCTCCATCTCCAACTGTCGGTTGCGTCTCCCCGGCTCGATAAGCTCGTTCTGCTCGGGCGTGCGGTTGTCCGCGGCCCGGGTGGAGCCGCTGTCGCGGATGCCTTGGACCCGGCGCCGCGGGGTCGATCGCGCGATGTCGTACTCGGCCCTGATCTCCCGGGATGGCTTGCCGCTCTCGTACAACTGCACGATCTGATATGAACTGATTTTTGTTCCGCATTTCCCCTAACTCGATGGGAGATGATGGAGAACCATGGCAAAAGGAACGAGATACACGCCGGAGTTCAAGGCGAAGGCCGTCAGGCTGTTGACCGAGTCGCGCGGCTCGTATTCGTCGGAGACCAAGGCGATCGAACAGGTCGCCAAGGATCTGGGGGTCGCGCCGGAGACGCTGCGCCGTTGGCGCAACAAGACGGACGCCACGGTCGCGGCGGAGACCAAGCAGTCGGCCGAAGACGCGATGGCGGAGTTGAGGAGTTTGCGGGCCGAGGTCGCGCGATTGAGGCGGGCGAACGAGATATTGACGACGGCGTCGGCTTTTTTCGCGGCACGGCTCGACCCGACACGGCGTTGATGGTCGCTTACATCGACGAATTCAAGGACTGTTTCAGGGTCGGGCCGATCCGCAGGGTGCTGGCCGCTTCGCTGGACTGCGGGCTCGTCACGCCGCGCGGCTACCGCATGTTCAGATCCAGGCCCGTCAGCCGCATGGCCGCCAGGCACGAGGCGCTGGCCCGCGACATCCTCGAGATCCATGCCGATTTCTTCATGGCCGTGTACGGGTACCGCAAGACGCGCGCCCAGTTGTTGGCGCGGGGCTGGGATCCGGCCGAGATCGGCCGCGACCAGGTGATGAACGTCATGCGGGAATTGGGAATCCGCGGCGTGCGCCGCGGCAGGACGCCCGTCACCACCAAACCGGCGAGGGGCATGGGCGGCGGGCCCGACCTCGTGGAACGCGGGTTCGGGGCGGAGGCGCCGAACCGGCCGCACGTGGCCGACATCACCTACGTGCGCATGGCCAACGGCTCGTTCGGCTACACGGCGTTCGCCGCCGACGTGTTCGCCCGCAGGATCGTCGGATGGGCGTGCGCCACCACCATGGACACCAGGGAGCTGCCGCTGCAGGCGCTGGAACAGGCGATGCCATGGGCCGCCTCGCATGGCGGCACGGACGGTCTCGTGCACCATTCCGACCATGGCGCGCGGTACATCGGCCTCGTGTGCACCACCGGGGTCGGGGAGTTCGGCATGCTTCCCTCGACCGGCACGGTCGGCGACTCGTACGGCAACGCCATGGCCGGGAGCGCCGACGGCGCGTGCAAGACCGAGCTCGTCTGGCGACGCAAGCCCTTCCAGGATTTGAGGGACCTGGAATTGGCGACGTTCCGGTGGATCTCGTGGCGGGGACTCGAAGCGTCTGCACCGGTCCTTGGGCTACAGGACACCGGAACGGACCGAAACCGAGTTTATGCAAACCAAGCGGCGCAAGCCGCCCCACTATAAGGGCGGAACAAAAATCAGGCCATATCAGTCTCAGACATAGTGCCAACGAGGTTGCTTATCGCCATTGGCTACTTTGCAAACGATTAGCTTGCCATTCCTAGTATCGTGGTCTGTCTTGTTCAGATCAGCTTTTTTGCAGAATTGGCCTGCTTTATGAGTGCCGTAAACCGGATTGTTCGGGTTGGGCTGCGGCTTGTCTGGTTCAGGCTGTGGATTAGGCGTTGGCTGCGGAACGTATTCTCTGTCGCTCAGACCGAAGCTGCTGGAAATTGCATTGAACGTTGCCGGGCCGATGGCATTCTGCCCGCCGAGCACATACACGGATTCAACATTCGGCAGCATGGATGATGCACTGATTGTTGGGGAGGAATCGTTTTGTGCAAGCAACAGCACTGTCTTATTGATACCAGCAAGGGCGCTTCCTGAAAGTGCGTCCGGGAAATTGGCTCCAGTGGCGTATACGACGCTAGAGGGATCAAGCGAGAGATTATTCAGTGTGAACTTGCCGATTTCCAAGCTGGTTTCATAACGAGTCGTTCCTTGAATTCTCACTGTTGAGACGCCGATGGATTTAAGCTGCTGTTCGACAGATGTTGGGACTGCTTGTTCGCCGCCAACGATGATTGCAGTTTGGAAGTTTCTGAGCGTATTGAGGGATGCTTCGTCAAGCCCCGACTGAGAACTTAGGAAAAATGGCGCGGATTGCATATATGAATATGGGGATATGGAAAGCGCGTCGGCGAAGTTGAAACCAGTGGAAATAATTGCAGTTTGGGGCTTCGCTCCAAGTGTGGCAAGCTCATTGTAAATGCTGTGTGCGGTATCGAAACGTGTGCTTCCCGCGAGACGTGTGATGGTAGCAGACGGATGGGTTGCTCGAATCTCGTTCTCAACATTATGCGAGACGGCTTTGTTGCCGCCGATGACGAAAATCGCATTGGCATCCAGTCGATTAAGCTCGTTGGCCGTTTCGTTGGAAAGCGATTTGGGATCAGTGAGTAAAATCGGTGCATTGAGATGCCCTGCGAGGGAAGAGGCCGCAAGCGCATCGGGGAAATCGGTGCCAGATGCTACCACTGCAGCTTTGGATGGGGGTGCAGAGAGGAATGCAGCTCTCGACACCATCCCCATAGTTTCGTATCTGGTGTTGCCAGAGATTCTGGTAATTGATGTTGCGGCTGCATTGGCTGTCAGACTGGTTCCCGCGAATGTGACGGAAGCTATGAAAATGCATGATAATGCGGCTGCGATTTTTCTGAGTGAGTAGTGATGTTTCATGCCCATGGGTTCCCTTCCTCATTGATTGGTGGTTATCTAAAAGTATATAGAAGGGTGACTCCTTAGGAAGGGTTATTCTTTACTATAAGTGAGGGGATGGTGTGGAATGATGCACATTGCAAAACATGCGACATGTATTGCTGGAATGTTGATAGCTGCCGTTTTTGCCGTGCAAGGTGTGCCTTTGGCAAGCGCGAATGAAGGGGAAAATGCGCAATCCGCGCTACAGTCACTATCTGTAGCAGGACAGACAGCCGATTATCATTCTGCGGATCGCGCGGAATTGTTTGGCGCATGGCTTCATAGCGAGACTCTTGGCGGCAACGCCACTACCAGAGATGATATTTTGAGCCGAGATTTGAAAAATGTCACTTATACCAGCGATCGACATGTTGCCACGGGCGTTCTGGACGATCCCTATACCGGCGAGATGATTGCGTTCCATCGTGGACAAGGCACCTCGAACGCGGTGCAGATTGACCATGTTGTTGCCGTAGGAGAAGCATATGAGAGCGGTGCTGATCATTGGACCAAGGATCAACGTGTCGCCTATGCGAATGATTCTTATGTGCTGCTCGCGGTAAAAGGCTCCGCGAATGCTTCCAAATCGGATAAAGACGCCGCTCACTGGTTGCCGGGTCATGGTTATGATTGCGCATACGTCAGCAGGCAGATTGGTATTAAGCAGCATTACCATCTGGCGGTAGATTCCTCAGAGAAAAACGCGATGGAAACTTCCCTTGCACAGTGTCCGTCTGGTCAAACAGTTCCGCTCTATGATGGTAATAATACGATTCCGAACACTCCGGCATCTCCATCCGAGCCATCAAATCCCGATACACCCGTTACACCGGACAAGCCCATGTCCGGTGAATTGACTCGGTTGTCGGGGATAACACGCTATGACACGATGTCGCGGATTGTGGACACTGCCTTTCCGGATACCGCGTCTACGGTTGTGATTGCGTCTGGAGAGAATTATCCGGATGCTTTGGCTGCGTCGGGTTTCGCGGGAGTGAAGGACTCTCCGATTCTTATGACGGATCCGCTTTACCTTAGCAATCAGACGAAAAGTCAGATTGCACGTTTGAAGCCAGAAAGGATTATCATCGTCGGCGGTCGGAACGCGGTATCCGAGAATGTGGAACAATCATTGCATGAGTACGCTCCAGTACAAAGAATCGGAGGAGCCACTCGAGGCGATACGGCTTTGAGACTATATCACAGCACCGCCTTAGGTGAGAACGAGTGGGGAAGAACGGCACTTGTCGTCACCGGCGGAAGCGGTTCAGATGGGTTTGCGGATGCTCTGTCTATTTCATCGTACGCGTACTCGTCAAAGAGCCCCATTTTTCTTTCTGATGTTAACTTTGGTCTGTCTTTCGAACAGTTGGAGGCATTATCCAGCGGAAAGTTCGACACAATTCTTATCGTGGGTGGACAGCATGCTGTTCCGGATTCGGTGATGAATCAGATTAGGTGTTCCTCTAAAGCTGTTGTATCCCGCATCTCAGGAAGCACTCGTTATGAAACGAGTGTCGTATTCGCCCAGTGGGCTTCCGAGCAAGGGAGTCTTCACATGGGCGATACGGTGTTCGCAACTGGTTCGAATTTTCCGGACGCGCTTGCGGCTGGTCCTTTTGCCGGTCGTAATAAGGCGTTCCTGCTGCTTGCCGAACCTAATGGGAACACGACCACTGGGTTTGCCAGGCAGTATATGAACCAGTATGGCAATGTTAATGGCGCCTATGTCGTTGGTGGCGAGAGCGCGGTGTCCCGTGGTACGGCAAATAGTCTTGCAGATGCGTTGAACATGTACCGTCCGTAATTGGGACTCATTCCTCATACGGCATGGCCTCCGCCGGCGTGAATGTCAGCGGAGGCCATGTCATATGGGAGCGTTCCCTTATTATATGGAGTGCAATTCGAGCGAGACCGGCGTTACCGCTTGCCCTGCACCTTGCGCGCCATCACCTTCATTAGTTCGCGCTGCTTGGAACCGGTCGGGGCCAGCACGTCCACATACTTGCGGATGGGGCTGTCCTCGGCGATCGCGCGCTCATGATGTTCCGGCGGAGCGGGACGCTCCACACCGCTCATCGCGGCGACCATCTGCGCCACGAACGGCGTCTCCTGCGCATAGCTCCAGTACAGCGAAGCGAAATCGCACCACGGATTCTTCCACGGCTTGTCAAAACCGGCGTAATGCACGATCTTCGGCGCTTTACGCGAAGCCATGTATGCCTGATACACGTTCGCCGGAGCGAAATCGAACACGCCATTGACGCGACCGGCGCAATTGTGCATCACATTCCACGAGTAATCCAGATACGTGACCTGTCCCTCGCATTCCACGTTGAGAATATCCTGGTCATTGTAGATATATCCCGGCTTGGAGGCGATTTCCAACCATTCGTGCACCGTATGGATCTCGCGCATACGCTCAAGGTTCATCACCAGCACACCAGCCTGGAAGTAGCCGTATGCGTTGCGCATATGCAGCTGCTTACGCACGTATTGCGCGCGCTCGCCGTTCTTCATATTGAGATTGCCGATGAAATCGATATCCGGCACTGCGCCGATCGCATGGTCGCCGAGTTCGGTGTCGAACAATTCGGCGATGTCGCCGTTGACCACCAGATCGCAATCCAGATACAGCAGCTTCGAATAGAACGGCAGCGCTTCCTGGATGATGAAGCGGTAGTAGGTTTCGATGCTGATATGAGCATTGCTGGTGGTGAGGTTGAAACCGGCCAGATAACGGCTCACGTCGAAGAAACGCAGCACGGCATTCGGGAACTTCGCAAAGAACTGCCGCATGTAACGCTTGTTCTCGTCGGTGATGTCGCGTTCCAACACGATCACGTCATACGTGCGACTCGTGGAAGCGTTCTTCAGCATCGAATAGATGGTGGTGGCGAGCATCGGCACATAGTTGTTGTCCGAGGCGAACACCACCGGCACCACGTTCGTGTGCTTGCCATCAAGCGGCTCGAGCGTAGCAACCGGCTCCGGATGCAGGAAGTGGACGCACTGCAATCGCTTGATCTTCCAATGCGCGCCGGTGCGCTGCTTGTGCGCGATGAAAATATTGAGCAGTCGTTCCGAAAGATGTCCCACCGTACGGGTGGTCTGCACATCCATTTTGCTGAAATCAGTGGCGGCTGCGAATTCGTCAAGCAGCGGGAACAGCCATTCGTTGTATTCGAAGAAGATTTCCTTCCTCATGATGAACATATTGCAGAACGCCGCGGTACGCCCACCGAGCACGGCGTCGGCATCCACTTTGTAATCGGGATGACGTGCGCACAGAATGTCATACATGTGGCGCAGATCCTTCAATCGCAGATGCCCATCGGCGTCCCAATGCTGCTTGAGATTCGAGAATCCGCCGATTCGTCGAACGTCGTTCAAAGGCGTGGTGATGACGTCCCAGCCATCCACTGCGCGCGCGATCGCATCGTCGTTGATACCGTATTCGGCGAGCGCGTGGCCGTCGATATACGAGTCGATGATTTCGCCGTAATCGTTTTCCTTATGCGGGGTGTCGGTGAAATCGAAATACCGGCGGTAATGGCAGAAGCCGTAATAGTCGGCGTCTGCGTTCTTCCAAGCCCAGTATTGCGCGGTCAGCTCGCAATAACGCGGGTTTTCCACGGAGATGTTCTCGCCTTCGTCATCATGCAGCGTGTTCGTGAAACGGGTCGTGGCCTGCGCCGCACCCACCTGCACCGGAAGAATGCTTTCCCCTTCGGGGAATGTGGCCTGCTTGTGTGCCGACACGAAGATCTTGATGTTCGGATGATGCTGTTCCGCTGTGAGAACCATGTGAGATATTCCGCCTTACTAAGACAAACGTCCTTTCCTCAATAGAATATATGAGAGTACTGCCGAAGAAGGGCGCGGCATCTGCATCGTCATATGCGTTTTGCGCTTGAACGCTTCGCACGAGTAAGATTGGACGTTTGTGAAAGACTTTTTCGAAAGCCTCAAGAAGAGGTACCACTATGCGATGGTGGTTTTCAAGGAACTGGTGAAAACCGACTTCCAGCTGCGATATCAGGGCTCATTCCTGGGCATGGTGTGGTCCGTGCTGAAACCGCTGATGCTGTTCGCCGTGATGTACGTGGTGTTCGTGAAGTTCCTGAAGTTCTCGGATGGCACTCCGACTTTCCCGATTTCATTGCTGTGCGGCACCTGCCTGTGGAGTTTCTTCTCCGAATCGACCAGCATGGGAATGCGCGCCATCGTCGATCGTGGCGATCTGCTGCGCAAGATTCATTTCCCGAATTACATCATTGTGGCGTCCACCACGATGGGTTCCATGATTTCCCTGGGCATCAACCTTGTGGTGGTCATCCTCTTCGGTTTCTTCGCCCACGCACACTACACCTGGCGCATCCTACTGGTTCCGCTCAGCATTATCCAGCTGTATTGCCTTGGTCTTGGCGTTGCTCTGCTTCTTGGCTCGCTGTATGTGTATTTCCGTGATGTGGCCCATATCTGGGAAGTGGTGCTGCAGGCCATGTTCTATGCCACGCCTATCATCTACCCGATTTCCATGGTGGCGCAGAACAAGGAGTTCTCCTGGGCTGCCGACATTCTGATGCTTAACCCGACCACGCAGACCATCATGGATATCCGCCATAACCTGCTGTCTCCGGAATACGTGCCGACCGTGTGGACCATGGTGGATAACAAGCTGCTGTGTCTGCTGCCGTATGTGCTGTCCGCTGTGATTCTGTGGCTGGGCATCCATGTGTTCCGCAAGTACAGCGCCAAGTTCGCGGAGGTGCTCTAAAGCCATGAGCGAGGTTTCGATGACTGACAACAACACTGTTGATGAACGTCCGGTCGTACTCAAGGTCGACCATGTGGCCAAGTCCTTCCGTCTGCCCACCGAACAGGCCACCGGTCTGAAGATGGCTTTCCTGAACTGGACGAAGGGCATCAAGGGCTACACCGAGCAGCATGTGCTGCGCGACATCAATTTCGAAGTGCATCAGGGCGATTTCTTCGGCATCGTCGGCCGTAACGGTTCCGGCAAATCCACGTTGCTGAAGATCATTTCGCAGATTTACGTGCCGGAACAGGGTTCCGTGATGGTGAAGGGCAAGCTGGTGCCGTTCATCGAGCTGGGCGTCGGCTTCAATCCGGAGTTGACCGGACGTGAGAACGTGTATCTGAACGGCGCGCTGCTGGGATTCACGCACGAGGAAATCGACGCGATGTATGACGACATCGTGGAATTCGCCGAGCTTGAGGACTTCATGGACCAGAAGCTCAAGAACTATTCCTCCGGCATGCAGGTGCGTCTCGCCTTCTCCGTGGCCATCAAGGCGCAGGGCGACATTCTGGTGCTCGACGAAGTGCTCGCCGTCGGCGACGAGGCGTTCCAGCGCAAGTGTGACAACTTCTTCGCCGAAATCAAGAAAGATCCGACCAAGACGGTCATTCTCGTCACCCACTCCATGGACGCGGTGAAGAAGTACTGCAATAACGCCATCCTCATCAAAGATGGCGAAATCATCGCCAGTGGCGACAAGAATGACGTCGCGGATCGCTACACGCTTGAGAATCTGAAAGTTGAGCATAGGGAACGCGAGCAGAAGGACAAAAAGCAGGAAGACGAATGCCCGCTTGGCCTGAGCAAGCGCGTTCCCACGTTCCGTGTGGTGCCCGTTTCCGAACCGATGCTGACCTGCAACGACACATTCAAATTCGATGTCGAATATGATCTGCGCGATGAGAAGGATATCGAATTCTATATTCCGATGTCGGTGCTCGATGTCAAGCGCGGCGGTGTGCCTTATGACTGTGGCGTGTCCTTCAAAGCGCATAAAACCGGGCATAACAAGGTGCATTTCGAGTTGCCTTTGCGCCTGTTCAATGATGGCGATTTCAAGATCATCGCCACCATGCGCATCATTCCCGATACCAAGGATTTGAAGCAGTTCGAGCAGTTGGCATTCACCAGCGACGAGAATTCGTGCTACTTCTCCGTACGCAATCCGGGAACGGTGAATTTCGCGGGTCTTCTGAACGATGATGCGCTTCAAATCACCAGAACCGGTGAAAGCGTGTGCGATTAGTTTTTAGACGCTCCCTCGGCGAGCCGTCCGCTTGGGAAACGCGATTGGCAAGGCATGCTACCGCAGCCCCATGCATCCGCGAGTCGGGGACCGCGGAGTTGCATACGGGTCTTTTCTAGGGGAATCCGGTGACATCTATGCGTTTTTCTTGGCATAGTGTCGAAGGAAATGCCGTTGCTTTGCGTAAGGAAAAGAATTTTTCCTCGCGTACTGCCGCCTGGTTCTTCTAGGGGTATTCTTGAGAATACCCCTAGAGAAGAAAGGACTTCGCCATGGGTAATAGATTTTCATTAAAAACGATAAAAAAGATTTGCTGCGCCACGACCGCCGCTGTCGCTCTGCTGCTTCAGATGACAGGAACGGCTTATGCCGCTGGTGACGTGAATATGCCTTCGGAACCGAATGGCACCTTTGAACAGGCAAATCCAATCACGGTCAATACCGATGTCACCGACACTTTCGAATCGGAGAACGATGTCGATTGCTATGGGTTTTCGATTAGCAAGCCCGGATCGGTGACTTTGCGGTATTCGACGTATGTATACAAATACAATCCAAGTTGGTCCGTCAGCATGAATGTTTACAGGGGACCGGCAAAATCAGCGTCATATGTCTTTGACTATTCCCATCAGGAAATTTATTCAGGTTCGGGAATCTCTATCTCAACCAGTGGAAACGATTCGGGCCACCTCGACTATCCTGGCGATTATTACGTGTGCTTGACGGGCTCTCCGACGGCTCCTCTTACGCACACGCTGAACGTTCAGTATTCCGAAGACGTCTACAACGTGGAATATTCCCCCAATAATGGAGAATCTTCAAACTCCCAGAGATTGTTCTACGGAGACTTGGCCACCGCCCCCGCGAATCCGTCACGTCCCGGTTACACGTTCCAAGGCTGGTACACCGCCCCGGACGGTGGGGAGAAATGGGATTTCAACAAGCCCGTCACCGGTTCCATGACCCTGTACGCGCATTGGAAGGCGAATGCCTATACGGTCTCGTTCGATGCGAACGGCGGCAAGGCGTCCGCATCGTCCAAGATGGTCGTCTATGATGCGGCCTACGGCGAGTTGCCTTCGGCAAGCCGCGAGGGCTATTCCTTCGCCGGATGGTTCACCGACAGGAGCGGCGGGGAGCGGATCGCCGGGGATTCCGTCTATTCAACCCCGGGTGATTCGACCTTGTACGCGCATTGGGCCGTGAACATGGTCATGGTCACCTACCACATGAATGACGGTTCGGGTGCGTCCGGCGGCCATGAGGTGGCGTATGGGAGCGTTGAGACGGAGGCGCCCGGCCCATTGCGGGAGGGTTATTCGTTCCAGGGCTGGTATACCGCGGCCCAGGGTGGTTCGAAATATGTGTCTTTCGTCAAATAAATCTGCGTGTCGTCACCAGTTAATCTGAACACCATCGG
>OBIU01001042.1_pt1 | contig 10442 bp, 10 predicted proteins | sample 1519871 | NCBI WGS metagenome assembly OBIU01 (sample SAMN04209229, study PRJEB22552) | human gut metagenome | biome: gut; material: feces | host: Homo sapiens | place: USA: Oklahoma
TCCTCGAGCCACTTGGCAATCGGCACCGGGAAGCCTTTTTTCGTGCGGTTGGCCCAGGCGTCGGGCAGGGTCTTGTTGGCGGCGGTGCGCAGCACGGCCTTTGTGTCGCCGCGCAGCTTGTAGCTGTCGGGGTAGCACTCGGCCTCGCGCAGGACCTCGCGGTCGAGGTAGGGCACGCGCAGTTCCAGGCTGTGGGCCATACTCATTTTGTCGGCCTTCAGCAGAATATCGCCGGGCAGCCAGAGATTCAGGTCGAGGTACTGCTTCTTTTCCAGCTCGCTCAAATCTTTCACGCGGTCGTAGATCGGCGCGGCGACCTCGCGGGCCGTGGGGCCGACGCGGTACTTCGGCTTCAGAATATCGTAGGCGTCCTTCTCCTCAAAGACGTGGGCCTGGCCGATGAACCAATCCTCGGGGCGTCCGCTGCCCTTGATGATGAAGTCGTGGCCCTTGAAGTAGGGCAGGTGCTGGCTCACGTCGCTGGCCAGATGGCGCAGCGGTGCGGGCACGTGCTTGTACTTCTGCATCAGCGGCGTGTCGGCGTACCACTCGTAGCCTGCGTAGATTTCGTCCGCGCCCTCGCCGGAGAGCACGACCGTGACGTGCTGACGGGCCAGCTGGCACAGGAAGTAGAGCGGCACGCTGGACGGGTTGGACTGCGGCTCATCCATGTGGTACTGGATGTCCGCAAAAGCGTCGAGGCACTGTTCCTTCGTCAGCATTTCGCGGTAGTTCTTGATGCCGAGCTTTTGGGAAAGCTCACCCGCCTCGGTCGTCTCGTCAAACTTATGCGTGCCGTCGGGGCTGGCAAAGCCGACGGAAAACGTCTCGTCGGGCATCAGGCAGGCCGTGATATAGCTGGAATCGACGCCACCGGACAGGAACGAACCGACCTTGACATCGCTGATGCGGTGGGCGGCCACGCTCTCCCGCACGCGGGCGTCGATCTGGTCGGCGCACTGCTCGTAGGAAAGGGTGGTGGGGTGGCGGAAATCCGCATCCCAGTAGCGCTCAATCTGCATCCGGCCGTCTTTGTAGGTGAACCAGTGGGCGGGGGGCAGTTTGTAGGTGCCCTTGAAGAACGTCTCGTTCATGGCGCTGTACTGGAAGGTCAGGTAGGGGCGCAGTGCCTCGGCGTTGACCTCGCGGCGGAAACCGGGGTGCTCCAGCAGGCTCTTGATCTCGCTGCCAAACAGCAGCTCGCCCGCGTCGGTTTGGGTGTAATAGAACGGCTTTATGCCGAAAATATCCCGCGCACCGTACATTTCGTTGGTTTTCGTATCCCACACGACAAAGGCAAACATACCGCGCAGCTTGGCAGCCAGTGACGTGCCGTATTCCTCATAGCCGTGGATGATGACCTCGGTGTCGCAGTGGGTCTTGAAGATATGGCCCTTGGCCTGCAATTCGGTACGCAGATCCATGAAGTTGTAAATTTCGCCGTTGAACACGCAGACAACGGTGCCGTCCTCGTTGTACATCGGCTGCTTGCCCGCGGCCAGGTCAATGATGCTCAGGCGGCGGAAGCCCAGCGCAATGGCCGTGCGCGGGTCATCGCCGCTGATGTGGTAGCCTTCCATATCGGGACCGCGGTGGATGATGCGATCCGCCATTTTGTGCAGGATGGCCTCGCGCTGTTCACGCAGACCGGTAAAGCCAACAAAACCACACATGGTAAATTTCCCTTTCTCTATATAGGCACAATGATAAATTTTAACTTATATATTTGTATATTGTACCACAGAATAGAGGAAAAGAAAAGTGGTCGTAAAGAAAAAAGGACGCAGCGGAATGCTGCGCCCTTGCGAGGGTTATGTGAGTGGCAGGGGCGAGGTAGCAAAGCCCCTGCATTACAATTATTCTTTATCCTCGGTCGTAACCTTATCGGTCTTGCCTTCGCCGTCCAGCGCTTCTTCCAGGGTGTGCCATGCCAGCACGGCGCACTTGACACGGGCGGGGACGTGGGCGATGCCCTGCAAAGCGGCAACATCCTCCAAATCGTCCAGCTCCTCCGGTGTGATCTTGCCCTTGATCATCTGGAAATACAGGCTGATGAGGCGGTGCGCATCCTCGACGGTGCGGCCCTTCACAAGGTCAATCATCAATGAGGCGGAGGCCTGCGAGATCGCACAGCCGCTGCCGATAAAGCCGGCGTCCTCGATCTTGCCGTCCTTCACGCGCAGCTGCAGCGTGATATCGTCGCCGCAGCTGGGGTTCACGCCCTCCAGGCTGTGGGTCGCCCCCTCGACCGGGTGGCGGTTCTCCTTGCTGCGGCTGTTCTCGGTAATGATCTGGGTATACAGTTCGTTCAGGTTCACAGGCCCATCACCTTTCTGACATTTTCAAGATTTTCCAGCAGGGCGTCCACGTCCTCGGGCGTGTTGTAGATCGCCACGCTGGCGCGGCAGCAGCTGCCGATGCCCAGGAATTCCATCAAGGGCTGGGCACAGTGATGCCCGGCGCGCACGGCCACGCCGCCCGCATCCAAAATCGTCGCCACGTCGTGGGGGTGTACCTCGTTGACGTTGAAGCTGACGACGCCGTAACGGCCCTCGGCCACCGGCTCGCCGTAGACGGTCAGCCACGGCATGGCACGCATACCGGCCAGCATACGATCCAGCAGCATATGCTCGTGGGCTTCCATGGCCTGCCAGCCGATGCCGTTCATGTAGTCGATGGCGGCGGCAAAGCCGACCTCACCGCCGACGTTGCGGGTGCCGGCCTCAAACTTGCGGGGACCGTCGGCCCAGGTGGCACCGCTCTCATGCACAGCGGCGATCATATCGCCGCCGGACAGGAACGGCGGCATCTTTTCCAGCAGCTCGGCGCGGGCGTACAGGGCACCCACGCCCATCGGCGCATACAGCTTGTGGGCAGAGCAGGCCGCAAAATCCACGTCCAGCTTTTTGACATCCACCGGGGTGTGTGGGGCGCTCTGGGCGCAGTCCAGCACGACGACGGCACCCACGGCGTGGGCACGCTTGACAATCTCCTCCACGGGGGCACGCAGGCCCAGGACGTTGGAGACCATCGCCACGGCGACAACCTTGGTTTTGCTGGTGATTTTCTTGTCCAGCTCCTCGGTCGTCAGGCGGCCGTTCTCGCCGGGATACATATAAACGAGCTTTGCGCCGGTGGCCTTCGCCACGCGCTGCCAGGGTACCATGTTGGAGTGATGCTCGGCCACGGAAATGACGATTTCGTCGCCTTCGTGCAGGAAATTCATGCCGTAGCTGTACGCGACAAGGTTCAGGCTCTCCGTCGTGTTCTGGGTGAACACAATTTCGTCGTCCTCGGCATTAAAGAACTGCGCCACGGTATGGCGGGCACCCTCGTGGGCGTCGGTGGCACGCATGGCCAGCTCATAGACGCCGCGGTGGGGGTTTGCGTTCTCTTTATTATAATAGTTGACCACCGCGTTCAGAACCTGGGTGGGGTGCTGGGTGGTGGCGGCGCTGTCCAGATAGACAAGGCGCTTGCCGTTCTCGTCGGCAGCCAGAATGGGGAAATCAGCCGTCCAGTTCATCGTTCAGCCTCCCTGCAACATTTTCACGTACTTCGTCCTGCAAAGATTCCAGCGGGATCTTGTCGATGGCCGGGGCAAAGCGGGCGTCCACCATCAGGCGGCGGGCCTGCGCCTCGCTCAAACCGCGGGAGCGCAAATAGTACAGCTTGTTCTCGTCCAGGCGGCCCACGGACGCGGCGTGCTGGCCTTCGACTTCCTCCTCACCGCAGAGGATGAGGGGCGCGGTACGATTGCGGGCGTTGGGGCTGAACAGCAGCACGTCCTCGCTCTCGTGGCCGACGCCGCGCTTGGCACCACGCTGAAAATCCACCGTGCCGCGCAGAATTTTATCGGCGCTGCCGGTCAGCACACCGGCGGTGTGCATCTCGCACAGGGTGTCCCTGCCAGTGTGGACGGAGACATCGTTGAAGTCGAGGACATCGTTCCCGTGGCCGAAATAGACGGCGTCCAGGTCGTACTCGCACTTGTTGTGGTTCAGCAGGGTGCGGGCACCGCAGGCGACGACACAGCCGCCCAGCTCGATGCGCACCTGCTCGACGCGGGCGGATTTGCCCTGCTCAATGGCAACAGCGTTCCAGCGGCGGGCGCGGTTGCCCAGCAGCTGCACCTGCACCAAAGTTACATGGGCGTTTTCGGCAGCGCGGATGCGGGTCAGGCTGGCGGAAACACCGTTCTCGGCATCGCCGCGCACGACCTGCACGACGGTCAGGCTGCTGCCCTCGGCGGCGTCAATGGTCAGGTAGGTCAGCGCGTGGGGGTGGGCGGCGTCCAGCGTGTTTTCAAACACGATAGGGGCGTCAGCTGTGCCGGAAACGGCCAGATGATTGACCTGGTTGGCATTCTCGGCCAGCCAGGTGTCGGTCTCCGCACCCATGCCGCTGGCGGCAAAATCGCCGAAATCGGCTTCGGCGGGGGCGGTCACACCGGCAGGCAGGGCAGGGGAGAGGGTCTCCGCCTTGGCCCAGCCGTCAGCGGGTACAGTGGGCAGTGCCGCCGACGCCGGTGCATAATTCACGCCCAGCGGGTTCCAAGTGGCAACCGGCAGGCGGTTCATGGTTGTAGTCATATATATCACCTTATTATCTTTACCCAATGCTTCCCTTCATCTCCAGATGAATCAGGTTGTTCATCTCCACCGCGTATTCCAGCGGCAGCTCCTTGGCGATGGGCTCGGCAAAGCCGCCGACGATCAGGGCGCGGGCGTCCTCCTCGGTCATGCCGCGGCTCATCAGGTAGAAGATGGCCTCCTCGCTGATGCGGCCGATCTTGGCCTCGTGGCCGACATCCACGGCGTCGCAGCGGATATCCATGGCCGGGATCGTGTCGGAACGGCTGCGGTCGTCCAGCATCAGGGATTCACAGCTCACGCTGGATTTGCTCCCCTTGGCATTGGGCAGAACGACCACGGAAGAACGGAAGTTCGACACGCCGCCGTCACGGGCGATACTCTTGGTGGAGATATGGCTCGTGGTGTGGGGCGCGGCGTGTACGACCTTGGCACCGGTGTCCAGGTCCTGCCCGGCACCCGCAAAGGTGATGCCGGTAAACTCCATACGGGCACCCTCACCCTGCAAAATACTCATCGGGTACAGGCAGCCGGTGTGGGAGCCGAAGGAGCCGGAGACCCACTCGATGGTGCCGCCCTTTTCGACCTTGGCGCGCTTGGTGTTCAGGTTGTACATATTCTTCGACCAGTTCTCGATGGTCGAGTAGCGCACGCGGGCACCCTCGCCGACGAAAATCTCCACGCAGCCTGCGTGCAGGTTGGCAACGTTGTACTTCGGGGCAGAGCAGCCCTCGATAAAGTGCAGGTAGGCGCCCTTATCGACGATGATAAGGGTGTGCTCAAACTGGCCGGCACCGGGGGCGTTCAGGCGGAAGTAGGACTGCAGCGGGATATCCACGTGTACGCCCGCAGGAACGTACACAAACGAACCGCCGCTCCACACAGCGCCGTGCAGCGCCGCAAACTTGTGGTCAGTGGGGGGCACGCACTTCATGAAGTGCTCCTTCACCATGTCGGCATAGGGGCCGGTCAGGGCGCTCTCCATGTCGGTGTAAACAACACCCTGGGCGGCGACTTCCTCCTTGACGTTGTGATAGACGACCTCGGAGTCGTACTGCGCACCGACGCCCGCAAGGCTCGAACGCTCGGCCTGGGGGATGCCCAGGCGCTCAAACGTGTTCTTGATATCCTCGGGCACATCGCTCCACTTGCCGCGCATTTCGGTGTTAGGACGCACGTAGGTGACGATGTTGCTCATGTCCAGCCCTTCCAGGGAGGGACCCCAGTTGGGGATGGACATTTTGTTGTAGGTCTCCAGCGCTTTCAGGCGGAACTCGCGCATCCACTCGGGGTCGTGCTTTTCCTCGGAAATCTTCTCGACGATCTCTGCCGTCAGGCCGGAGTTGACCTCAAACGCCGCGTTGACCTTGTCCTTGATGTCGTAGACACTGCGGTCGATTTCGGCAACTTCGGTCTTTTCAGTCTCGAAGGCTCTCATTTCGCTTCGTCCTCCTTCAGGGCGGTAAAGCCTTCCTCAATGATCTCATTGACCAGACTGCCGTCACCGGTGCGCACGATGCGGGCGTCGTCCAGCACATGGACGTAATCGACCTGCAAGCCTTCCAGAATCTTGGCGTTGTGGGTGATGATGATGAGGGCATTGTCAGCGTTGTGGTACGCCTTGATGCCGCTTGCCACGGTCTTGACTGCGTCCACATCCAGGCCGGAGTCCGTCTCGTCCAGCAGGGCCAGAGCGGGCTTGAGCATGAGCAGCTGCAAGATCTCGGCCTTCTTCTTCTCACCGCCGGAGAAGCCGACGTTCAGATAACGGTCGGCGTAGGACGGATCCATGTTCAGGGCCTCCATCTGGGCGGCCATCTCGTGGCGGAACTTCATGACCTTAACAGGCTTGCCGGTCACAGCACCGGCGGCGGTGCGCAGGAAGCTCTCCAGCGTGATGCCGGGGATCTCCTCCGGCGTCTGGAAGGACAGGAACATACCGGCGCGGGCACGCACATCGGCGGTCTCGTGAGTGATATCCTGGCCGCGGAAGATGATCTGGCCGCGGGTGACGGTATAGCGGGGGTCGCCCATCAGGGCGCTCATCAGGGTGGACTTGCCGGCACCGTTGTGACCCATCAGGACATGGGTCTCGCCGGCGTTCACCGTAAGGTTCAAACCATCGAGAAGAACTTTGTTTTCCTCACCGACGATGACCTGTAAATCTTTGACTTCCAGCAGCGGGCTGCTCATGGAAAAAACACCTCCAAGTGGTATAACCGGGCGTCAGGGCACAGCGGCCCTGCCCAGATAGTTTTGCTCTACCGAACTATACTATACTATTTTTATAGGGATTGCAAGAGGGCAGCGCAAGAAATTGTCACAGAACACCCAAATCGGCCAATTTTCGGGCAAAATCCACCGCATTTGTAGGGGCCGGGCATACCCGGCCCTCAGTCTGACGGCGGCTGCCCCTCTTTCCATTCTGTATCAAACCTGCTATAATGGGCGGTGTAAAGGGGGTACTGTTATGGAACTGCAAAAAGGCCGACCGGCGGATACGATGGGCCGACTGGAAAAAGAGATACGCACCTATGACCTGCTGGACCGTCTGGGCGTCGAGTATGAGCGCGTCGACCATGCGCCCGCCATGACGATGGAGGTCTGCCAGGAAATTGACCAAACGCTGCAGGCGGTCATCTGCAAGAACCTGTTTTTGTGCAACCGGCAGGAGACAAAATTTTACCTGCTGATGATCCCGGATACCAAGGTGTTCCACACCAAAGACCTGTCCGCGCAGATCGGCTCGGCCAGGCTGTCCTTTGCCAAGGCGGAGTATATGGAAAAATTTTTGAATATCACGCCGGGTTCGGTCAGCGTGCTGGGCCTTGCCAACGATACCGACCACCGTGTCCAGCTGCTCATCGACGAGGACGTGCTGAACAGCGAGTATGTGGGCTGCCACCCCTGCATCAACACATCCAGCCTGCGGCTGCGCACGAAAGATTTGGTGGAAAAGGTGCTGCCTGCCATGGAGCATGACTTTATAAAGGTAAAGCTGTAAGGAGACGGTGATGAATATTACGGTATACCTCGGTGCGAACGAGGGAAATGACCCGCGCCTGGCCCAGGCCGTGCGGGAACTGGGCCGCTGGATCGGCGAGAGCGGCAACGCGCTTATCTACGGCGGCTCTGCCTGCGGCCTGATGGGCGAGCTGGCCAAAAGCGTATTGGACGCAGGCGGCAAAGCCACCGGCGTGGAACCGCAGTTTTTTGTGGATCAGGGCCTTTTGTACGACGATCTGACCGAGTTGTTCGTCACAAAAGATATGACCGAACGCAAGGCAAAGATGATCGAGCTGGGCGACGCCTTCATTGCTTTCCCCGGCGGCACCGGCACGCTGGAAGAAATCGCCGAGATCATGTCAAAAGTTTCCCTCAAGCAGCTGGACGCACCCTGCATCCTCTACAACCTGAACGGCTACTATGACAGTCTGAAAGCGCTGCTGGATCACATGATTGCCATGGGGCTTTCCAGCCCCGAACGCCAGCAGGGAATCAGCTTTGCGGATAATTTAGCGGAAATCAAGACAATTTTACAGGCATAAACAGCCGGGGCGGATGGGAATATCCGCCCCGGCGTTTCGCTGCACATAAAACAAAAACCTTGAAGCATACGCTTCAAGGTCAATGGCTGCCCCAGTCCGACTTGAACGGACGACACCCTGATTAACAGTCAGGTGCTCTAACCAACTGAGCTATGGGGCAATATTCAGCTTTGTCAGACGACTTTATTATTATAGCGGTATCAAAAGCCATTGTCAATAGCAAAACCGAAAAAGTTGAAAAATATCGTAGGAAATCGCGAGCCGTTATAGGAGCTTACTTTTTAATTTTAGTAAGCCGGGCGCTCGCCCTTGGGAAAGGCGAGGGGCAACCGTCGTTGATGGGAAGGATGGTACGCATAGTAGTTCTCCTGATTATACCGCACCGCCGGGGCAGAAAATGCGGTGCTTTTATGAATAAAAACAAAAACCGGCTGAAACTTTCGTTTCAACCGGTTCTGTTTGGAGCGGCCGACGAGGCTCGAACTCGCTACCTCCACCTTGGCAAGGTGGCGCTCTACCAGATGAGCTACGGCCGCATAAAAAAATCACCGAAAATTTGTTCGGTGATTTTTTTGTTGGCTGCCCCAGTCCGACTTGAACGGACGACACCCTGATTAACAGTCAGGTGCTCTAACCAACTGAGCTATGGGGCAATAACGCTTTGCGCCGCCGTCAGGCGACGCTAATTATTATAGCCATCTGCGGGGCGTTTGTCAACAGGTTTTGCCAATTTTTTTGCAAAAAACTTTTTGCGCGGCCGACCCGGCGGGGCAGGCAGATTTTACACTTGCATTTTTGGGCAGAATCGTCTATGATGGAGCTTGCAACATCATTTATAAAAGGAGTCTGTATCATGGCAGAATTTACCTATGAAGTTACCGAACGCATCGCCGTTCTTTCCACCAACGCCCGCGGTTGGGAGCGTCAGCTGAATATGGTCAGCTGGAACGGCAACCCGCCGAAGTACGATATCCGCGACTGGTCCCCGGACGGCAGCCGCATGGCAAAGGGAATCAGCCTGACCGAGGATGAGCTGAAAACGCTGAAGGGCATTCTGGACGACATGGAACTGTGAGGTTCGTATGCAGGACTACCACGCTGAATTTGTGGAGATCTACAACAAAAACATCACCCGCCCCGGTGCGGACCGGCTGCTGAACTGGCTGGAAACCACCGACTTTTTCACCGCGCCTGCCTCCACCCGGTTCCACGGCGCGTGCGAGTGCGGCCTGGTCATGCACAGCATCAATGTGTACAACGCAATGATGCAGCACTTCTACACCGAGGGCGAGAACGCCGAGAGTTATGCCATCTGCGGCCTGCTGCACGACCTGTGCAAGGCAAACTTCTATAAGGTCAGCACCCGCAATGTCAAGAACGACGCCACCGGCCAGTGGGAGAAGGTCCCGTTTTATCAGGTGGCGGATCAACTGCCCTACGGCCACGGCGAGAAGAGTGTCTACCTCATCGAGCATTTTATGCGGCTGAAAACCGCCGAGGCTATTGCCATCCGCTGGCACATGGGCGGCTTTGACGATGCCGCGCGCGGCGGCTGCTTTGCTGTCAGCGAAGCCTACAACACCTACCCGCTGGCGGTCAAGCTGCACATTGCGGACCTGACCGCCACCTACCTGATGGAGCAGGGCACCAGCGAAGTAGAAAACGGTCACCCGAAAAACAAATAAAACCAGGGCACAGACGATGCAGTCTGCGCCCTGGTTTTTTTGCGGCGTCCCCGACGCCCCGCAGGGGGGTTACAAATTTTCCTGCATCCACCCGACCAGCGCGGCTTGGGACTGCGCCGCCGCGCTGCCGGTGATGGCAAGGCCCGGGGCAATTACTGCTGTGGGGCAGAGCTTGCGCAGGTCTTTCTCGCTGCGGCCCATGCCGCTGCCCTCGTTGGTGCAGTAGGGCAGCAGCTTTTTGCCGGTAAAGTCGAACGCCTCCAAAAAGGTCGCCACCGCCATGGGGATGGTGCCGCAGTAGTTGGGGTAGCCCAGCACAATGGCGTCGTAGGCCGCAATGCTCTCGGGCAGGGCGGTCAGCGCCGGGCGCTTGTGCAGCATCATGTCTGCGGTGACCTGGCTGACGCATTTGCGGTAGTTGTCCGCGTAAGGCGCTGCCATTTCAATTTTGAACAGGTCGGCGTCGGGAAAAGCCTGCTTGATAAGGTCGGCGCAGATCTCGGTATTGCCGACGGCCACGCTTTTGATTGCGCCGCCAAAGTAGTTTTCGCCCGCGCGGGAGAAATAAGCAACCAGAATTTTAGACATAAAACAGCACCTCCGTTGGATTCTATACG
>OBIU01001046.1_pt1 | contig 10406 bp, 5 predicted proteins | sample 1519871 | NCBI WGS metagenome assembly OBIU01 (sample SAMN04209229, study PRJEB22552) | human gut metagenome | biome: gut; material: feces | host: Homo sapiens | place: USA: Oklahoma
TCAACAACCGTCAAAGTCGTTATCATGGATGAAAACAATGATTCTGTCTACCAAACCTATCAGCGCCACTTCTCTGACGTCAAAAAAGCCAGTGAAAAAGTTTTGCGCGAGGCAGCAGAAGCGGTTGGTTTGGATACGCCGATTTCATTTACGATTACCGGTTCAGGCGGCATGGGCCTGGCCGACGTCTTGAACCTCAAATTCATCCAGGAAGTTATCGCCTGCACCAAAACGGTCGAAGTCATTTGTCCGCAAACCGACGTTGCCATTGAACTTGGCGGCGAAGATGCCAAAATCACGTTTTTCGGCGCATCGCTTGAACAAAAAATGAACGGATCGTGTGCCGGCGGAACCGGTGCCTTCATTGATCAGATGGCAAGTCTGCTGAAAACCGATGCCAATGGTCTGAACGAACTGGCAAAAGGATATACGCATATTTATCCGATTGCCTCGCGCTGCGGCGTTTTTGCCAAGACTGACATTCAGCCGCTGATCAACGATGGCGCGCGTCAAGAAGACCTCGCTGCTTCGATTTTTCAGGCTGTCGTCAATCAGACGATCGCAGGTCTTGCATCCGGCCATAAGATTCAGGGCAACGTTGCTTTTTTGGGCGGTCCGCTTTACTTCATGAGCGAACTTCGCCAAAGATTCATCGAGACGCTGCATCTTAAAGAAGAAAACGTCGTCTTTCCTGAAAATCCGCAGCTCTTCGTGGCCAAAGGCGCTGCATTTTACGCAAGCGAAGAAGAACCGACGACCATCGCAAAACTGCTTGACTCGCTCGCCCACATCGGTTCTGCGCTTCAACCGACAAAATCTCTCGATCCGCTCTTTAACAACGAAGAAGAGCTGAAAGAATTTCGCGATCGCCATGCCAAGGCCAAAGTTGACTTTCGTCCGATTGAAACATATTGCGGCAACGCTTATCTGGGAATCGATGCCGGTTCGACGACGACCAAAATCGTTTTGATGAGCGAAGACAAGAAAATTCTTTATACGTGGTACGGCAACAATGACGGTGATCCTCTTCAAAAGACGATTGATATTTTGACGGAAATGTACAAGCATCTTCCGGAAAACGTCACGATTGCCAAAGCATGCACGACCGGATACGGTGAACATCTGATCAAAAGCGCTTTGAAAGCAGATCTCGGAGAAGTCGAAACGGTCGCTCACTATAAGGCAGCACACTACTTCCAGCCAAACGTCGATTTTATTTTGGACATCGGCGGACAGGACATGAAAGCCATGCACGTTAAAAACGGTGCGCTTTCAACGATTCAATTAAACGAAGCCTGCTCATCCGGATGCGGTTCCTTCATTGAAACGTTCGCGCAGTCGCTTCAATACGACGTCAAGGACTTCGCCAAAGCAGCCTTGCTCGCTGAAAATCCGGCCGATCTCGGCTCTCGCTGCACCGTTTTCATGCAATCGCGCGTCAAGCAGGCTCAAAAAGAGGGCGCCTCTGTCGGTGACATTTCTGCCGGACTTTCAATGTCCGTCATCAAAAACGCCTTGTTCAAAGTCATCAAGGCTCACTCCGCCGAAGACCTCGGTCAGCACATCGTTTGCCAAGGCGGAACTTTCTACAACGAAGCCGTTTTGCGCTCATTTGAAAAGCTTAGCGGTCAAAACGTCATCAGGCCAAACATTGCCGGCTTGATGGGGGCTTACGGCGCTGCTCTGATTGCCGAAGAACACTCAAAGGCAGACGACGTTTCAACGATCATGACGACGGAAGAAATGGCGGGTTTGACTTGCGACAAGACGTTTGAACACTGCGGTCGCTGCGAAAACAACTGTCTGTTGACCATCACGCACTTCAATGACGGTCGCAGCTTCATTACGGGCAATCGCTGCGAAAAAGGTCTGCGGATCAAACTTGCTCCAAAAGATCAGCGCGTCAACCTTGTTAAAGAAAAATATCATAAGCTCTTCTCGTACCGTCCGTTAAGAAAGAAGCTCGCAACGCGCGGCACGATCGGAATTCCGCGCGTGCTCAACATGTACGAAAACTATCCTCTTTGGGCAACGTTCTTTAAAGAACTCGGCATCAGAGCCGAAATTTCAACCCGTTCATCAGAAGAGATGTATGAATCGGGGATTGAAACGATTCCGTCGGATACGGCATGCTACCCTGCCAAAATGGTTCACGGCCACATTCAATGGCTGATTGACAAGGGTTTTAAGACCATTTTCTATCCTTGCGTCGTTTACGAACGTCAAGAAGCAAAGGATGCCAACAACCACTTCAACTGCCCGATCGTCCAATCTTATCCTGACGTCATTCGCATGAACGTCGATGAAATTCGCAACGGCCAGGTCGACTACAGGAATCCGTTCCTGAATCTGGCAGATTTTTCATCAACCGCAAAGAACCTCTACGAAACGTTCAAAGATTTCGGCGTGACGCAAAAAGAAGTCGAAGATGCCTTAAGCGCTGGATTTAAAGAAATGGACAACTTTAAACGCTGGATCCAGAATCGCGGTGAAGACACGCTGATGATGATGCGTCAAAACGGTCAGCACGGTGTCGTTTTGGCCGGACGTCCGTACCACCTCGATCCGCAAATCAACCGCGGAATTTCGCAGATCATCTGTGCCGAAGGGTTCAACGTTTTGACAGAAGACAGTATTTCGCACATGGGCAACGTCGAAGGACTGCGCATCGTCAACCAATGGACCTATCACTCACGCTTGTTTGCGGCCGCAAGAGTTGCCGCAAAGATTCCTGAACTGGAATTCGTTCAGCTTAATTCTTTTGGCTGCGGCATCGATGCCATTACGACCGATCAAGTCGAAGAAATTCTTTCACGCTACAATCGTTTGTACACCGTGCTCAAGATCGACGAAGGAACGAACATCGGCGCAATTCGCATCCGAATCCGTTCGCTCAAGGCGGCCGTTTTGGAACGCGACGAACGCCACATCGTTCCGGAAAAGCTTTACGACCTTGAACGTCCGAAGCAGTTTACGAAGGACATGCGCAAAAAGCATACCTTGCTGATGCCGATGCTTTCGCCGATTCACCAATCAAATCTGGTTGACGTTGCGTTAAGAGCATCCGGCTACAACGTTGTCAACTTGCCGGTTGAAAGACGGCATTCGGTTGACGAAGGAATCAAGTACGTCAACAATGATGCGTGCTACCCTGCAATCATCACGATCGGACAAATGATCGAAGCACTGAAGAGCGGCAAATACGACCTCGACAACGTTTCCGTCATGATGACACAAACAGGCGGCGGATGTCGTGCGACAAACTATATTCCTTTGATCAGAAAAGCACTCAAGGATGCCGGTTTCCCGCAGGTTCCGGTCATCTCGATGTCGCTTAACGCCAAGGGCACCGAAAAGTCGCCGGGCTTCAAACTGACGCTTCCGCTTGTCAAGCGCGTTGCTTTGGCCTTCCTTTACGGAGACCTGTTCGAGCGCGTCGTATATCGCACGAGACCTTATGAAACGGAAGAAGGGGCAGTTGATGCCCTTCACAAAGAATGGCTTGACAGAATTCAGCCTAACGTCAAAAACGGCAGTTTCCACGAATTTAAGCGCAACGTTGCAAAAATCGTCGAAGATTTCGACAACATTCCGTTGACCGCTGAAAAGAAGCCGCGCGTTGCCATCGTCGGCGAAATTCTTGTCAAATATTCACCGATCGCAAACAACAATATCGTTCGCGTGCTTGAAAACGAAGGTGCAGAAGTCGTTTGTCCGGACATCGTCGGATTCATGAACTACTCGCTTTACAACCAGGTTTACAAATATGACCATCTTGGCGGCTCAAAGAAGAGCAAGGTTTTGGCCGAGCTGGCCATCAAGATGATCCGCCTTTGCGAAAAGCCGATGAACGAAGCACTGAAAAATTCCGAGCGTTTCGATGGCATCGAAGCCATCGAACAAATCGCAGACGGTGCCCAGGATATTTTAAGTCTGGGCAATCAGACCGGTGAAGGCTGGTTCCTTACCGGCGAAATGGTCGAAAGCCTGCAAAACGGCGTCAACAACATCGTCTGCATGCAGCCGTTCGGATGCTTGCCGAACCACGTTGTCGGCAAGGGCGTCGTCAAAGAGCTTCGTTCCAAGTACCCGATGGCAAACATTGCTTTGGTTGATTACGACCCGAGTCTGTCATTCGTCAACCAGCTCAACCGGATCCGTTTGATGTTGGCAACGGCCAAGAAAAACATGACTGAAAACGTTAAATGATCTGATCGTCGCTCGTCGTCGATCATGCAAAAAATATCGCTGGCTTTTTTCTTTAATGCCCCTTACCCTCAAAGTCTTGAATCAGGCTTTGACGGTAAGGGGCATTTTTTGAATTTCATTTTGACGAAAATGATTTCTGAATCTGCTACAAACCGTTCATTTTATATCACCTTTAGTTCAAAAAACCACAAAAATATTCCTAATTTCTTCAAAAACGTGATAAAATGACAATATAATTATTTGGGGGTTTAAGAACGGATGAAATTTGCTGAGATTTGGTTAACAGGTTTAACATGGTTCTTGTGGATTCTTTTTGCAATGTTTCTGATCAGCAACATGTGGGGATGGGCTGCGCTTTATTTCGTAATCGCATCAGTTGCTTGCAACATTGATCCAAAGAGCGAAGGCAAAGCTGAAACAACTGCCGAAGAGGCGATTGCCACAACGGAATTGCAATAAAGAAGAGGCGAAAAAATGTTTTCCTCTTGAATTGCATTAAATGTCGAACAAAGGCGGCGCAAGTCGGCTGCTTTTGTCCGGCATTTTTCAATTTTGATACATATTTTGCCAAATGCAGTGCTGAGCATCTCCTGCTCAATCAGTGCGCAAGACTGGCTTACGGGCAAAATGCTGATTTTTGAAATCTGCCGTAAATGCCAAGATTCGTTTACGGGCAACGTCCCCTTTTTGGACATTTTGATACATAGAGATGAAACAGACTTTTTCGTCTATTCTCATCATAGCTGTCACTGTCATGCATACGCAAAAGCCCGGATGAGAGGTCGGGAAAGAAATCCCGTTTCTTACTTAAATGAAATTAAATACCGAACGGAGGCGGTCTATTTGCGATTGAATTCGTAAGGCATTTCTTTAATTTCTTACATTTTCAAAAAACTATCTTTTTGAAAGCGATGCTGATCAACCTATTCAGCCAAAATTTTCATCCGAATTTACGGACAAAGTGCCATTTTTTTCTTGTTTGTCCGTAAGCAAAACGCATTTTACGGACAAACCGGCATTTTCCAGTGATTTGTCCGTAAATTTTTGACCATTATGATGAGGATTTACGGACAAACGGCTGTTTTTGGAGCATTTGTCCGTAAAACATGGTCCAAAACGGCTGAATTTTTACGGACAAACCGACATTTTTAACCATTTTGTCCGTAATCGCCATTTTTCGAGCAGGCCGATTACGGACAGAAGGCCCATTTTCATCGATGTGTCCGTAATCGGCAGTGATTTTTCCAAATGCAGCGCCTGATAAATCAACCTATGAATTTGCCGCCAGACTCCTTTTGACTATTTCCATCATATCATGCATACGCAAAAATCCTTGATTTCAGGCACCTCTTTTTTGCGAAAGCTTGATAACGTGTTTTCCGTTTACTTCCGGAATCGTATTGGCATAATCTTCATGATAAATAAAGCCCGATCCGCCGAACTTTTGAAAGACAGCCGCAGTTTCAGCCAGATTTTCAAGCATCCGTCCGTCTTCCAACGTTTGGAACATGCAAACGTACTCGCCCGCTTCTTTTATGAATTCGCCGGCATCGTCGCGATAAAAAATCGCTGCAGGCTTAAGATTTTCTTCATCAATTATGACTCCGTACTGCATCCCGAGCTCAATCGAGTTGACGACGAAGTGTTTTTTCAGTTTTTGATCAACGATTCCGTATCGTTTCGCTTCGTTTGTTTCGAAAAAGACCGTCCCTGCGCCGATTTTTATAAATTCGTTCATGCGCTTGATCAAAAAATCAAGTTCGCATTTCCGTTTTTCCAACAGTTTCATTTTTTCATCCAAAGCCAGGCGTTTTTTCCGCATGAATTCAGCCTGTTCAACAAGCACGTCCTTCCTGAAAAAACTCTGAATCTCATCAAGCGATGCCCCCAATTCCTGAAGCATCTTAATCGTTGCCATCTTGTCGCACTGCATGACGTCATAGAAGCGATAGCCGTTTTTTGCGACTCGAATCGGCTTTAAGAGACCGATTTCATCATAAAAATAAAGCGTTTTTTTCGTGACGTGGCAGAGTTTGGCGAAGTTGCCGGTATTAATTTCGGTTAATTCCATCTTGACTGTCCCCTTAGGTGATACTTTATAAAAACATTATAGCCTTTTTTGAGGGGGATTGAAATGACACAAGAATTGACAACAACTGAAATCAAAGCCAAAATTCGCCTGTTTGCCTGGCCGATTACGCTGAGCATGCTGGTTGCGCAGCTTTACAGCGTCATCGACATGGCCGTGATCGGCCGTTTTTTGGGCGCAAACGAACTGGCCGCAGTCGGAAATGCCGCCAACGTCATCATGGTTTTTCTGGCTATTTCCGGCGGCCTTGAGATGGCCGTTGAAATCATCGTTTCGCAGCTGATCGGGCAAAAAAATCAGGACTCTTTGGCACAAACGACGCGAACGGTGCTGGCTTTTGACGGCATATGCGGCATCATCGTCGCCATTTTGGGCATCTTCTGTTTGCCCGCTGTATTTCGCCTGATCAGCGTCCCGGACAACCTGATGCGCTACGCTTTGATTTACGGCAGAATCTATCTGGCCGGTCTTTTTCTGATTCACGTCTATGACGGAGGCCGTGCAATTCTGACCGCTGCAGAAGATACGAAAGAAAGCTTTTATCTGATGCTGACGACGACTGTTCTAAATCTCTTTTTTAATTTGCTTTTTATCGTCGGACTCAAGCTCGGCGTGGCCGGATCCGCCATGGGCACCGTTTTGGCCCAGCTCATCGGTGCACTCTTGACTCTCAAGCTTTTGGAAGACAAATTTCATTTTGCAAAATGCAGCGGCAGAATCTTCAATGCAAAACAAATCAAAAACGTTCTTCATATCGCTTTGCCGACGACTTTCCAGCAGTTCGTCGTAACGTTTGGCGGCGTGCTCATTCAAAGTTTCGTCAATCCGTTCGGACGAGAGGTCATCATCGGCTACGTCGCAATTCTTCGCATCATGAACTTTTTCAGAATCGTTTTGGTGGGACTGGCACAAACCTTGACAGTTTACGGGGCTCAGCTCATTTCGGCCAGACAGTTTTCAGGCTTCAAAAAGGTCTACCGCGAGTGCAGCAAAATCGGCCTTTGGTACTGTGCTTTGCAGGCAGTCGTTTTTGTCTTTTTTTCAAAATACATTGCCGAAATCTTCTTTGATGTTTCAAAGCATCCAAAAGCGCTCGCGTTTTTTTCGGCATACCTTCTGGCATTCCTGTTCATCCAGGTTGCAAGCATTTTTAAATTTCAAAACGAAGGTCTGCTGCGTGCCACCGTGCAAATGAAAAAATACCTCTGCTGCAACGTCGGCGAACTCTTCCTGCGAATTTTTCTGACGTTTGTTTTAATCAGACTCGCCTTCTTTTCGACCAACGTTTTTTGGATAGGAGAATTGCTTGCGCGCTTCCTGATGCTCTTACTGTCAACTTATTATCTGAAGAAAACGACGGACGGATGGAAAAAAGAAGAAAAAGGCTGTTGACAAAAAATAACAATAGATTAATATTTAATTATATCTATCAGGCTTTGCTATAAAAAAGAGTGTTTTCTTCAAATCTTAAATTCGGAAAAAACACTCTTTTTATTATTTAGAAATTCGTTAAAGCAAAGGATATTTTGAAAAAACGTTTTTACTCTACCGTCACGCTCTTTGCAAGGTTGCGAGGCTTGTCGACGTCATATCCGCGCTGTTTGCTCGTATAGTATGCGAGCAGCTGAGCCGGCACGATCGAAACCAGCGGCGTCAGCAACGGATGAACATCCGGCAACACGATTTGATCCCCTGCATTTGACAGAGATCGTGAGACGATCGTGATGACGTTTGCCCCGCGAGCAATCACTTCCTGAACGTTGCTTCTCGTGTGCGCTGCGGTTTTTTCGTCAGTAATGATTGCAATCACCGGGGTACCTTCTTCGATCAAGGCAATCGTACCGTGCTTAAGTTCACCGGACGCAAAACCTTCAGTCTGGACATAGGAAACTTCCTTGAGCTTGAGTGCCGCTTCAATTGCCGTATCATAGTCGATTGAACGTCCGATGTAAAATGCATTGCGCGTCGTCTTGAGATTTTTTTCAGTCAGTTCTTCGATTTCATGCTTTTCGTCAACCATCGTTTGCATCGCGTTTGCAACTTTGGCAAGTTCCAAATGAATGTCAAAATCTTTAGCAGCCTCAATTCCGCGCTCTTCACCCAGTTTCTTGGCCAAAATCGCTTCGACTGCAATTTGGGCCGTATATGCCTTTGTCGAAGCAACGGCAATCTCCGGACCGGCATGCAAAAGCAGCGTATAGCTTGCTTCGCGCGACAAGGTTGAGTTCGGAACGTTCGTAATCGTCAGGCTCGGGTAGCCCAGCTCATTCGTTTGAACAAGGACCTGACGGCTGTCGGCCGTTTCGCCACTTTGCGTCAGATAGATGAAGAAAGGTTTTTCGGAAAGAAGCGGCATATTGTAGCCGAACTCTGACGAAACGTGTACTTCCGTCGGAATCTTAGCCAGCTTTTCGAACAATTCGCGACCGACAAGTCCCGCATGATAGCTCGTGCCTGCAGCAACGATGTAGATGCGGTCGCTTGCTTCGATTGCCTTCAGCAAGTCGGCTTCAATTTTGATATTGCCGTTTTCATCGAAATATTCCGTTGCAAGTTTGCGCATGACGGCTGGTTGCTCATCGATTTCTTTCAACATATAATGCTCATAAGCGCCTTTTTCAGAAGCACTTGCGTCTTGATCGACGTAAAAAGGCTTTCGTTCAATCTTTTTGCCGTTCTTGTCTTCAATTTCGATGCTGTCCGGCTTGACGACGACAACGTCTCCGTCCGTCAACTCAATGAACTCGTGCGTTTCCTTAAGCATTGCCATCGAATCAGAGCAAACCGCATTGAAACCTTCGCCAACGCCAATCAACAACGGACTTTTTGATTTTGCGACATACAAGGTTTCGGGATCTTCTCGATCCATCAGCAAAAATGCGTACGAAGAAGACTCGTCAAGCACGCTGATCGTCTTTTTGAAAGCTTCCTTCGTTTCAAGTCCTTCGTTTGAAAAATGTTCAACCATCTGAACGATGACCTCAGTATCCGTTTCGCTTGCAAAATGCACGTCCGACAGATACTTCGCCTTTAATTCCTTAAAATTGCCGATGACGCCGTTGTGGACGAGATAAAAGCGTCCATTTTCCGAAATGTGCGGATGAGCATTCGTTTCACTCGGAATTCCGTGCGTAGCCCAACGCGTGTGTCCGATGCCGGCAGTTCCCTTTACGTCAGCCGTTACTTTGTCCTTTAAATCAGCGATGCGTCCTTTGACCTTAACGAGAAAACCATTTCCGTTGCCGTTGTTTACATAGATGCCTGCCGAATCATAACCGCGATATTCAAGTTTTTCCAAGCCGTTGATCAAAATTTCAACAGCATTGTCTTTGCCTGTAATTCCAACAATTCCACACATTTTAAGTTTCCATCCTTTTGTCTTTTTCTTTAAATCGGTTGTTATCATTTAAAATTGGTATATTCCATTATTATTCTCAGGAACCCAATCAGCATGTATAATATACCGCTTTTATAAAATGATGTCAACAAAAACATCAAAATTGGTACAGGTATAGACCAATGATTGTGATGAAACATATGTCCCCTTTTGTTGCTGCATTATTTCCTTAAATATGCTTATGATAAGTGTTATACGCACTAAATCTTTCGATGCAACGTACTTTTGGTAAAATCCAGGGCGTCCGATGGCAATCGACTTCTTGAATTTGGAAAAAATCTCTGCAGCATATTTACCGTTTACGAGCAAATTCCAGGAATCGACGTTTTGCCTCGTAATCGGCGACTGGCATTTACGGGCTAATTTTCAAAAAACGGCATTTTGCCCGTAATCACTCTTTGTTGCTCGGAGGGGTCGAAAAAATGTTCTACCGCTGCCTTCAAATTTGAGGTGCGCGGCCTCGAAAGTAGAACAAAATCTCGAAAAATTGGAAAAATGTTCTACCGCTGCCTCCAAATTCGGCCCGCGCTGCCCTGAAAGTAGAACAAAATTTCGAAAAATTGAGAAAATGTTCTACCGCTGCCTCCAAATTCGGCCCGCGCTGCCCTGAGAGTAGAACAAAATCATCCAAAATTGAGAAAATGTTCTACCGCCGACTCCAAATTCGGCCCGCGCTGCCCTGAGAGTAGAACAAAATCATCCAAAATTGAG